>SXGR01442765.1_pt1 | contig 22665 bp, 24 predicted proteins | sample 3174711 | NCBI WGS metagenome assembly SXGR01 (sample SAMN11356860, study PRJNA531348) | freshwater metagenome | isolation source: freshwater sample F1-60 | place: China: Fuxian Lake, Yuxi | collected 2017-12-25 | reverse complement strand
GATATATTAAACAAGAAGAATTAAGGTGGAAACGTATTTACTTAAGTTTATTAGATTTTAAAATAGCAAACGAGCAACTGTCAAAGGAAATGTCACTTGAATTTTTACAAATTCTGCCCACCAAGAAAAAACTGTTTCCGCATACCATTGAAATTTTAAATTACCTAAAGGGAAAGGACTATAAAATGCATTTGATTACCAATGGTTTTGAATCTGTACAAATGCAAAAGATAAAAAATGCAAATATTGCTCATTATTTTTCTGAAGTCATTACTTCAGAAACAAGTAATAGCTTAAAACCCAATAAGGAAATTTTTGAATTCGCATTAAAAACTACCAATGCAACATTGTCTGAGAGTATCATGATTGGCGATAACGAAACGGCTGATATTCAAGGTGGGATTAATATAGGAATGGATACCGTGTTTGTAAACCATTTAAATGTAGCACCCACTATACCAGCTACCTATACAATAACGCACTTAAAGGAATTAGAGGCATTATTATAATTACCAGCTGGCTAAAATGGTTACGCCACCTTTGACTACATCATCAATTTTGGTATGTATTTTGGCACCCACAGGTAATAATAAATCAACGCGACTTCCAAATTTAATAAAGCCATATTCATCGCATTGATTAAATTTTTGGCCTACTGTACTATAATTACAAATACGACGAGCTAAAGCGCCAGCAATTTGCTTACATAGAATACTCCCTTTGCTATTTTCAATGACCACTGACCATCTTTCATTATCCGTAGAAGATTTTGGATGCCATGCAACTAAAAATTTTCCTGGATGGTATTTGTTGTAAACAATATTTCCTGCAATTGGTAAACGATTTACATGGACATTTGCAGGACTCATAAAAACACTAATTTGAATGCGTTTCTCCGTATAGTACTCATCGGGTTGTACTTCTTCAATCACCACCACTTTTCCATCCGCAGGGGCTACAATTGCTGAATCATTTATAGTCAATGTACGATTGGGCATTCTAAAGAAAGAAACAATAAACAAGAAAAATGCAACAGTAATGACAAACACCATCCATGCGGCCAAAACACTTATTGGGAATAAATAGGAAAAATTGGCCAAGTTTAATAAACTCACCAATACTGCTGTCAATGAAATGGTTACTCCGCCTTCCTTGTGAATAGTCATATTTCTTATTTTATTAAAGTGCAAATGTAAAACATTAATACACAAGTTGAATCAATAACCAAACAAAGGGCGTGGCCAACAATATAGAATCAAATCGGTCTAAAAAACCACCATGGCCGGGCATCATAGTACCGCTATCCTTAACGCCTGCTAATCTTTTTAATTTACTCTCCACTAGGTCGCCAAAAGTTCCTGCAACAGCAGCAACAATACTTATTAAGAAAATAGATTTTTCACTGAGTGGGATATATTGACCCATAATTTTAGTGACCAATAAAACTGAAATAAGGATTCCAGCAATCGTCCCTTCCCAAGTTTTATTTGGTGAAATACTTGACAGTGGCCTGCGACCAATCAACGAACCCACCAAATAAGCTGCAGTATCATTGACCCAAATGGATACAATTAAAACAAGTGGAATCGTATAACCAATATCGCCAACAAAAGTATTGCTCATCAACGCCCTTAATTGGAAAATTAAAGATAGCCCCATGGATATATATATAATTCCTATAGCTGATACCAAAAGCGCTTTAAAATTTATTTTCTTTGAAACAAGATCTGCAAGTAAAATAATAACTGCAACACCAATGATACCATAAGTAGCATAATTTGTCAAAGGCACTCCTTTATAGGCATAGGGTAATGATGCTAACGCAACAGAGGTGAACACCCCCAATACTAAAACACCCCATTGATGTAATTTATCAATTAATGCATATTCGGGGAAAATGATGCGCATTAATTTTTGATATTCAAATAAACAACCCAATTGTATAATTGTAAATAAAGCAAAAAATGACCACAGATTCCATAAAATTCCGCCAATCATAATTACCGCAAAAATAACTGCTGAAATAGTCCTTACTTTTAAAACTGAAAAATTAAGCGCCATAAATTTTTATTTTTAATATTGAAGGAATACAAAGCTGCTCACTTTGATATTGAAATGTAAATTTATAAAAAAATTATAATTGAAAATCTTTAACAATAAGTAAAGCATTTTCATAGTCAGCTGCTGCTACATAAACCTCCACCTCCCCTAAAAAAACATAGGAGGAATCAATCTTATTTAACACATTTGTTTGAATTTTTTGTTCCATCAAAATACCTGAAACCATGGAGGCAACAGCTAATTGACTACTACTAAAAACTTTTTTCCAATTAGACATGCGCGGTTGTTTCTTTTAATTTTCTACACAAAATAATAATAACAAATAAGGCAACAATCACCCAATAAAATGGAAGATTACCATCAATGACGGCGTCCATTTTTTTAGGATTGTCTCGTACAAAATACAAAGTGGTTATGCCTATGCCATTATTGATGAAATGCATTAACATGGGTAGCCAAATAGTTTTTGTGTAGAAATAAATAATACCCAAAATAATTCCTAATGACATACGTGATAAAAAACCAAAATAGGAAAAATGAAAGGCGCTAAATATCACTGCAGTCACTATAATTGCTACATAAGGTTTCCCAGTCCAGTCCATTATTATTTTTTGTAGGCTTGCCCTAAAAAATAATTCTTCCACAATCGCAGGCACCACGGCTACTGCAATGATGGCAATCAATAAATCAAGGACCGATTTCATTTGCGTCATTGCATACAACGCTTTTTTATATTGGTCTTCCATTTGCGTTGCCCAATTTTTTAAAGCAATGGGGGTCGGAATTCTTTCGGTCAAATCGCCTAATGCCCCACTTAAAAACAAACCAGTGATAGCAATTAAAATAACAAGTCCAATTTGGTTCCAATTTTTAATACGTACAAACCCTAATTCCGAAACTACTTTATTCTTACTAAAAAAGGCAACCGCTATACCTGGTAAGCCAAATGCAATAATTGAGGCCAAGGCATTCGCAAACTGCGCAATAGATGCATTTTTCGGCTGCAATAAAGCAGATGGTAGTCCAGTAAAAGGAATATCCAACAGGACAGCAACTATGGAAAAACTAATCATCCCACCTAAAATGAGGCTAATTCCAGATAAGCCAATAAAAAGGGCCATTTTTAGCCCGGGGCTCATTTCAAATATGGAAGTTTCTGAACTTGACATGTAAAAGCATTTTATTGGTACATTTGCAATCGTATCCACTAGGATGCAAGATAATGAATTCATATGGTTAAAATAGGTCCGATAGTGTTGCCCGATTTCCCGCTTTTACTAGCGCCCATGGAGGATGTAAGTGACCCTCCATTTAGAGCTGTTTGCAAGGACAATGGCGCTGACTTAATGTACACTGAATTTATCAGTAGTGAGGGCTTAATCCGAGATGCAATAAAAAGTAGGCAAAAATTAGATATCTATGATTACGAACGCCCTATTGGTATTCAAATATTTGGGGGTGATGAAGAAGCAATGGCTATGTGTACCAAAATTGTTGATACGGTCAATCCCGATTTGATTGATATTAATTTTGGTTGTCCTGTAAAAAAAGTGGTAACCAAAGGAGCAGGTGCAGGTGTATTAAAGGATTTAGACTTAATGGTGCGATTGACCGAAGCAGTAGTAAAAAGTACCAATCTACCTGTTACTGTAAAAACAAGATTGGGCTGGGATGATAACTCAAGAAATATACATGAAGTTGCTTTGCGATTACAGGATGTTGGCATTAAAGCTTTAGCTATTCATGGTCGCACGCGTACACAAATGTATAAAGGGGAAGCGGATTGGACTTTGATAGGTGAAATAAAAAATGACCCCCGCATTCATATACCCATTTTCGGTAATGGGGATATTAACTCCCCCGAAAAAGCATTAGCATATAAAAACAGATACGGCGTGGATGGTATTATGATTGGCCGTGCTGCTATTGGTTATCCTTGGATATTTAGAGAAATAAAACATTTCGTTGAAACAGGGACCAAGCGTGCCGATCCTACCATTGAGGAACGTGTGGAAGTAGCACGCAAACATTTGATAAAATCAATGGAATGGAAAGGACCCATTGCAGGCATCAATGAAATGCGTCGACATTATGCAAATTATTTAAGGGGCTTGCCAAATATAAAAGAGTACCGAAATAAATTAGTGCGTATCACTGATCCAAAGGAAGTGGAAGCAATTTTAGATGAGATCAAAGAAACATACAAGGATATGGTGATTGAATCAGGACATATTGTTTTAGAAAATTACCACGAGCATTGTCCTATAAATTAAACGAACTCGCATATTTTAATTATACGCGCTGTCACTTTTTTTGAACCCAATAATTGCATAATTATTTTTTCTCAATTGCAGCAATCACTAAAGGATCCAGTGGGTCAATGGTCATTGGAAAATAATTCACCAACACCCCTTGTTCATTGATTAAGTATTTACAAAAATTCCATACAGGCTCCTGATTACACCAGCCATTATGTGAAGGATCAGACAGCCATTTGTGTACCAAATTTTGTTGGTTCTTTTTAATCACAATCGACTTCTCCATTAAAGGAAAACTAACGCCATAATTTTTTTTGCAGAACGCCGCAATATTTTGATTGTCCCCTTTTTCTTGTCCCTTAAAATCATTCGCAGGAAAACCTATCACTACTAATTGATCCTTATATTGTTGCTGCAATTTTTCAAGCGCTTCATATTGACCAGTATACCCACAATCACTGGCCGTATTTACAATCAATATTTTTTTTCCCTTTAGGTTCGAAAAATTAAAAGGGCTCCCGTCTATAGCGTTCATGGTTAAATCATAAAACGACATTGAAGGTGTAGCGCCGTATTTATTTTCTAATAATTGCTTTTTACCATTCGAATTCGTTGACCACATGATCATTGGGTAAATGGATTTTAAAATTGATTGTCGATAGGACATATCCTTTTTTTTCATTAAAACAGCAGCAGAAACCAATATTCCAAAAGCAATAGCAACTTTAATCATGATATGTTTTTTAGTCTTCAATTATAATTCAATTTTGATAGGCAGAATCGCAAATTTATTTTTAGTGCCCTTTATCCAATCAATCTTTTCAACAACCAGGCCTTGCCTTTATAGGGAGGATATTTAAAACCAGGGTCAATCCAAGTGGGTGTTTTTAATACTGACTTCGTATGCGTAAATGTGTCAAAACTTAACTTGCCATGATAACCGCCTGTACCACTATAACCACGACCACCAAAAGGCAAATCATGATTGGTAATATGCATGGTGGCATTATTTACACAAGCGCCTCCCGAAGGCACATTGGTTAACCAATATTGTTCATCAGTTTTGTTTTCAGTGAATACATAAAATGCCAATGGATTTGGATTTTTTTGTATGATTGCCAACGCTTCCTCTTTGGAGCTATATGTAAGAATAGGAAGGATGGGGCCAAAAATTTCATCCTGCATAATTTTTGCATCCGCATGAATACCTGTCATAATGGTGGGTTCAATAAATAATTTTTCTCTATTTGATTTTCCGCCATAAACAATCTCCCCTTCTGACAAATAACTAGTAATCCGCAACCATTGTTTGTCATTGATAATTTTACCATAATGTTCAGATGATGCTGCATCTGCGCCATAGAATGATTGAATAGCGATAATTAATTCTTTAATTAATTTATCCTTTAAATCAGTGGGTACTAAAATGTAGTCGGGTGCAATACACATTTGACCACAATTTGAAAATTTAGGATTAGCCAAACGACGTGCTGCCACTCTCAAATTTGAATCAGCAGTAATAACGGCCGGGCTTTTACCACCTAATTCTAAAGTAACGGGTACCAATTTTTCAGCAGCGTATTTATAAATAATTTTTCCAACTGCTGTACTACCTGTATAAAAAATATGATCAAACCTATTCTCAGTTAATAAGGGTGGCAATACGGTAGCGCCATCGCCTTCTAAATAAAGCATATAGTTATTTGGAAATAAGTCGGCTACTATTTTAGCCATCACTTTTGCCGTAGCTGGCGCAAATTCACTTGGTTTCAATACGGCACAGTTACCGCCTGCAATAGCACCAATTAATGGTGTAAATAATAACTGAAATGGATAATTCCAAGGTGCAATAATACAAACCACACCCAAAGGTTCTTGGATGGTATAACTTGTCGAAGGCATATTGACCAAATTAGTCGCAACAGATTTGGGTTGCATCCATTCCTGTAAATGCTTAATCGTATAATTTAATTCGCTTAGGAAAAACCCAACCTCTGTGGCCCAAGCATCTTCGTCTGTTTTTTTAAGATCAGCATACAATGCTTCATATAAAATATTTTCCGAATCCAACACCGCCTTTTTAAGCCTTTCTAACTGTAGTAATCTAAAGGCGTAAGTTTGGGTGGCTCCTGTACTGAAATAGTCCTTGAGTGCATTAATATTAGCGGTCATAGCATAAAATTATGAAGCAATTTAAGCTTAATTAAGCAAACGAACCTAAGAGGGAACTTCATTGGTAAAAATTATTTCAAATTATCCCAATTTTTATATAATTTAACATACTCAAAAAATAAGATTTTATAACCATTAACCGTTTGCTATGTCCAAGAACAAATCAAATAACAGTCGTCGAGATTTCATAAGAAATTCTGCCCTTGCCATGGGTGGTTTTTATATTGTACCAAGACATGTATTAGGAGGAAAAGGTTTTACTGCGCCAAGTGATAAATTACAAGTTGCCGGAATCGGATCCGGTGGAAAAGGCGAAAGCGATTTATTCAATTTTTACAATTCTGGAAAAGCAGATATCGCATTTTTGTGTGATGTAGATGATAGACAAGCAGTTAAAAGTCGCCAACGCTATCCTAAAGCAAAATACTATAAGGATTACAGAGAGATGTTAGATAAGGAGCACAAATATTTTGATGCATGTTCCGTATCTACACCTGATCATATGCACGCAGTACAAGCAATGGCAGCAATGCAATTAGGCAAACACGTTTATGTTCAAAAGCCAATTGCACATGATATTTTTGAAGCAAGGATGATGACCGAAGCTGCAAGAAAACATAATGTAGTAACACAAATGGGTAACCAAGGTGCATCAGGTGATGGCGTACGTAAGTTACAGGATTGGTATAATGCTGGTTTAATTGGAGATGTTCATACGATTTATTGTTATACGGATCGTCCAGTATGGCCACAAGGCGCAATTCGCCCTACAGCGCCTTCTTCCATTCCAGCTGAATTAGATTTTGATTTATGGTTAGGTACTGCTCCTAAAAAAGATTACTTCGATGGCATACTTCCATTTAACTGGAGAGGTTGGTGGGATTACGGAACCGGCGCATTGGGTGATATGGCTTGTCATATTATGGCACCAGGATTTGCAGTATTAGGTTTGGGTTATCCAGTGGCAGCTGAATGTAGCATTGCAACAAGATACACTGCACCTTGGCAAAAATTGGATGCGCCAGATAGTCCGCCAATGGGATCACACATTATTTTAACTTTCAGAGGACCATTCAATAAACATAAGGGTAAAAACAAGGAGACTGAAATTAAATTACATTGGATGGATGGTGGTATACAACCAGAAAGACCTCCTGAATTAGGACCCAACGAACAAATGGGTGATGGCGGCAACGGTATCATTTTTGAAGGAACTAAAGGCAAGATGATGGCAGGCACTTATGGTGTAAATCCACAATTATTACCTACTAGTTTGACAAAAACAACCACAGTTCCAAGTACCGTTGATTTAGTAAAAGGTGGTGCTGAAGGTCACTATGCTGCATGGGTAGAAGCATGTATCGCAGGTCCTGGAAGTGATTTAGCTAAAAACTTAAGTTCTAATTTTGATATCGCTGGGCCATTAACTGAATCTGTATTAATGGGTAATTTAGCCATTCGTAGCTATGATATCAAAGCACAAGAAAAAACTGCAAAAGGAAAAATAATTTATCCAGGACGTAACGTTCAATTATTATGGGATGGACCAAATATGAAGATCACCAACTTTGACGAAGCAAATCAATTCGTTAAACGAACATATCGTGATGGTTGGAGTTTGGGTATATAATTAAATCGCCTTACTTAAAACCCTTTCACTATAAATGAGTGGAAGGGTTTTTTTATGTCCCTGATTAAGTGGTAACTTTAACTTTGTTCCTTATTTCGTCTTGCAATGCTTTGCGCTATTATCTTTTAAATTTTATGTTTATGAAAAACTTTCAAGATCAATTTTTATTAAACCCAGCAATCACATTTTTAAATTTTGGTTCCTTTGGCGCAACACCCAAACCTATATTTGAAAATTACCAACATTGGCAAAGGGTATTGGAAGCGGAACCTGTTCAGTTCATTGCCTTTGATGGTGTTAACTATTTAGCAGAATCTAGAGCTGCTTTAGCAAAATATATTGGCTGTGTAGATAAGGATGATTTGGTGTATGTTACTAATCCTTCTTTTGCCGTTAACCTGATTGCAAAAAATTTTCCTTTAAAAGCGGGGGATGAAATATTAACCACGGACATTGAATATGGCGCCTGCGATCGGACCTGGAATTTTTATTGTGAAAAAGCAGGCGCTACTTACCGAAGACAAAAAATTAATTTGCCCATTACGACGAAAGAAAAATTCATAGCTAATTTTTTTGAAGGTGTGACTGCAAATACAAAAGCGATATTTATTAGTCAAATAACCAGTTCGACTGGATTAATTTTTCCAGTAAAAGAAGTTTGCGAAATAGCAAAATCAAAAGGATTGATTACCATTGTCGATGGCGCACATGTGCCAGGACATATTCCATTAAATTTATCGGAACTACAAGCCGATTTTTATACGGGTGCCTGTCATAAATGGATGATGGCGCCCAAAGGATGTAGTTTTTTATACGCGCACAAATCGGTGCAACATCTTTGCGACCCGCTGATTGTAAGTTGGGGATACAAAGCATTAAAACCTTCTCATTCTCCCTATTTGGATTACCACCAAATGATTGGCACACGCGACTTTTCTGCATTTTTAACAGTGCCCGCTTGTATACAATTTATGGCCGAAAATGATTGGATCGCAGTTCGTAATGAATGTCATGACATGGTCCTTGCCAATGCGCAACGCTTTTATGAATTACTAGGATCAAGCCCCATTAGTCCTTTAACCAATGAATGGATTGGGCAAATGATTAGTATCCCCATCAAAACCAAGGAACCAGAAATATTACAAAGGACATTATTCACCGAATACAAAATTGAAATTCCAATCATGCGTCAGGAGAATGATGTGTATATGCGCTATTCCATTAATGCATTTAATACAATGGCAAATTTAGATACACTATACAATGCCTTGTCTGAATTAAAAAAACAAAACAGGATTTAATGCTGTTAAAATAACTAAATCATCTATTAGCACAAAGGCCCCCCGATGAATCGGGGGGCCTTTGTAGTTTTATATAAAGCGTTAAATATTTTTTGCAATTAAAGTATTTAAATTTATGCTCTCCAATCTAAATTGTTTAATACAATGGCATTTTCTTTAGCGCAATCTAATTCAGTGGTGCCGGTATAAGCTTCTTGCTCAATGATGTGAAACTTTAAACCATTTTGCGCACCCACGTATAAAATATTTTTAAAATCGATCGTTCCTTTTCCTAAGATACATGACTCATGCCCAGTGGATGTTTTTATCAAATCCTTCACATGGCATAATTTAAAACGATTCGGATATTTTTTTAGATAAGCAATCGGATCGGCACCGGCTGCTACAACCCAATAAATGTCCATTTCAAAATCAACTAAATTCGCATCTGTTGCATTCATTAATACGTCCTGTGGCATTCCACCTGCCATTGCTTTAAAAGAATAGTCATGATTATGGTAGGCAAAACGAATCCCATTCTTATTCGCTATTTCGCCACACTTATTAAACTGATCAGCAAAGCGCTTATAGTCATCAATGGATTTTTGAGCTCCAATATGTGGGCATATTAAATATTTCATTCCAATTTCACCTGCTTCCGCAGCCTTGCGTTCAAAATCCTTATTAATATCACAATGTGAGGCAATGATGTTCATCTCCATATCACCCAATTGTTTTTTGAACTCTGTATTTTTCATACCCCAGAAAATACCCTTAGCGCCCTCAAAACTTTCAATTTGTTTGTACCCACAATTGGATAAATGTTTCAACACCCCTAATGGATCTTTAGCCAAGGCCTCTTTTACAGTCCACAACTGAATGCCAAATTTATTTTTCTTTTGCGCCATCGCAAAAAGCTCCTTATTAAATGGGGTACCCAACGCTAAACTAGCCAATGCGGTGTTGCGTAAAAAACTTCTTCTTGAATTTGACATGTAATAAATTAAAATGGTAATTGATGCTTGTTAAAAATATTAGTAAACCCTAATGAAAACTTAATGAAAATATAAATCGCTTAAATGAAAAAGCTAAAAAGCTGGATTAGTAAAATACTATGCCCAAGCCTTATCTCCTTTAGCGTATGGCACACAGCCCTCGTATTTTCCAGGAATAGCCACATAACGAAGCGCTTTTGTTGCCCCTACTTCTGAAGTGAAAAATCCAGTCAGTGTCAACTCCTTCATCATGGTAAAATAATGTTTTGTATTGGCTGATTTTTTATCTGGATTTGCTTTTTGAGCTTCCTTGTTCGCTTGCACTTCCTTGTCAAGCGCACTAATTAAATCATGGCGCTCTTGGGCGTTTGCTTCCATAAAGGATTTGCCAATTTTAGCCTTCGCTTCCTTAAACTGTAATTCACGCATTCCTTCCATGAAAATGTTTTGATTTTTTTCATCATAACAATCGCGCACCATAACTGACATAAACTCTCCCACTTTGGCTTCCTTAGCGCCAGGTGTGTTGGTTGCAGGAATAATTACTTCTGCTACTTCATTTAAAAATGCAATGTCTTCTGCAGAAAATACCAACCCTGTTTTTGCAGTGGTACATCCTGATAAAAATGCTTCCGCGCCTAAAACGGTTCCACCCATAATAATAGCTACTCTTGATAATGCTTCACGTCTGTTCATCATAAAATATAAATTTAATCGCGTTAATTATTTTTAAATATCACAAATTTCAATAGCCTTTTTAAGTGATGCCATTGGATCTTTATCTGCAGGAATAAATTCTTGAGCTACATAACCCTTAAATCCAGTTGCAACAATCGCACGCATGATCGCAGGATAATATAATTCCTGACGTTCATCAATTTCATTACGACCTGGCACACCACCTGTATGGTAGTGCCCATAATATTCATGATTTGCATTGATGGTACGAATTACATCTCCTTCATCAATTTGCATATGATAAATATCAAATAATAATTTAAAATTAGGCGACCCTATTCGCTTACATAATTCAACACCCCAAACGGATCTGTCACACATATAATCTTTGTGATCCACTTTTGAATTTAATAACTCCATCTGAATCATAACTCCTCTTTTTTCAGCCAACGCCATTATCTTTTTTAACCCAGTCGCACAGTTGTTTAATCCAGTTTCATCATCCATCCCCTTTCTATTTCCTGAAAAACAAATTAAATTGGTATACCCTGCATCTGCAACATAGTTAATATGATCGGTATAATTCTTCACCAAGGTATCATGATAACTTGGGTCATTAAATCCTTTGGTCAAACTTATCTCAGCACCATTGCACATGGTGGACACTAAATTGTTTTCCTTGAGCACATGCCATTCAGAAGGGCCTACCAAATCCATCCCCACCATACCCATTGCTTTGAAATTTTTTGCTAATTCTGCAATAGGATACTGACTATAACACCACCTACAAGCAGAATGGTTGATTTTTCCTTTTAAAGAAAAGGATTCATTTTTGTTTTGAAGTCCTTGTTTCACTGATGCAATTAAATTTGAAGGGACCACCACGCCTGTTGCCAAAGCAGCAGAACCAGTGATTACTTGTTTTAAAATTTGACGCCTATTCACATTAGATGACATTACAAAATATTATATAAGTTCCCAGATTTTATGACTTGATAAATATAATTTTTTTTTCCTGTTTTTTATAAAGTTTTAAGTTAAAAATGGGGGTTTTTTGCGAAATTATAAGGAAATTGCTAGGGTTATAATCCATGATGAAAAAATGGATTTTAAAATATATAAAAGCTTAAAAATCTCAAATATGAATCGAAAATTACGCATGGGAATGGTCGGAGGCGGAAAAGACGCTTTTATCGGTGCAATTCACCGTTTGGCTGCAAATATGGATGGATTAATTGAAGTGAGTTGTGGTGCATTAAGTATAAGACCTGATGTAGCACTTGCTTCTGGTGAAGCTTTATTTTTACCTAAGGAAAGGATTTACTTGACATATGAAGAAATGATCAAGAAAGAAGCAAGCCTTCCAGCGAATGAGCGCATCGACTTTGTAACGATTGTAACGCCCAACTTTGCCCACTTTGCACCTGCGATGATGGCATTAGAATATGGCTTTCATGTGGTGATTGAAAAACCAATTACCTTTTCATTAGATGAAGCAAAGCAACTAAAACAAAAATTAGATGAAACCGGCTTAACCCTTTGCTTAACGCATACCTATTCTGGATACCCCATGGTAAAGCAAGCAAAAGCAATGGTGAAGGAAGGAAAGTTTGGAAAAATTAGAAAAATTTGGGTGGAGTACCCTCAAGGTTGGTTAAGTAAATTATCTGAACGCGAAGGAAACGCACAAGCAGCTTGGAGAACTGATCCAAAAAAATCAGGTAAAAGTTCGGTGATGGGCGACATTGGAACACATGCAGCGCATTTAGCTGAATATATTACGGGTGCAAAAATTACAGATGTATGTGCTGAATTAAATACCATGGTGGAAGGACGCTTGTTAGATGATGACGGTGCAGTGATGTTGAAATTTGACAATGGTGCTAAAGGAGTTTTAATGGCATCTCAAGTAGCAGCGGGTGAAGAAAATGCTTTAAAAATAAGAGTGTATGGAGAGCATGGTGGTATTGAATGGGCACAACACGAACCCAATACTTTATTGGTAAAATGGTATGATCAACCCACCCAAGTTTATAGGGCTGGTGGAAATTATGGCGCGCACCTATCTCCTACTGCAATTCATAATTGTCGCACCCCAGGTGGACATCCAGAAGGATACTTGGAGGCATTCGCAAATATTTATAGAAACTTTGCATTAACGATTGGATGTAAAATTGATGGCACCACACCTACCGCTGAAATGCTTGATTTTCCTGGCATTGAAGATGGATTAAGAGGTATGGCGTTTATTGATAATGTAGTTGCATCATCACAGTCGGATGTGAAATGGACCCCTTATGTTTTATAAAAATTACAATTCACGATTATTAAACAAATAGTATGACCACAATAAAAGGACCAGGAATATTTTTAGCGCAGTTTATGGGTGATGTTGCGCCATTTAATTCTTTAGAAAGTATTTGCAAATGGGCAGCAGCCTTAGGATTCAAAGGTGTACAAATTCCAAGTTGGGATGCAAGATGTATTGATTTACAAAAAGCAGCTGAAAGCAAAACTTATGCGGATGAAATCAAAGGTATTGTAGCAAGTACGGGTATGGAAATCACGGAGCTATCTACACACTTACAAGGACAATTGATTGCAGTTCATCCTGCCTATGATACACAATTTGACGGATTTGCACCCAAGGAAGTTCATGGTAATTCAAAGGCAAGAACAGAATGGGCAGTTCAACAATTAAAATATGCAGCTACCGCTTCTCAAAACCTAGGGTTAAATGCACATGCAACATTTAGTGGCGCATTATTATGGCACACGGTATACCCTTGGCCACAACGTCCAGCAGGTATGGTGGAAACTGGATTTACAGAATTAGCAAAAAGATGGTTACCGATATTAAATGAGTTTGATAAAGTGGGTGTAGATGTTTGTTATGAAATACATCCTGGCGAAGATTTGCATGATGGTGTTACTTATGAAATGTTTTTAGACAAAGTAAACCAACACCCACGTGCTTGCTTATTATACGATCCATCTCATTTTGTTTTACAATGCATGGATTACTTAGGATACATTGATGCATTTCATGAGCGCATTAAAATGTTTCATGTAAAAGATGCAGAATTTAATCCGACAGCCAAACAAGGCGTATACGGAGGTTATCAAAATTGGATTGACCGCGCAGGACGATTTAGATCTCTGGGAGATGGCCAAGTTGATTTTAAAAATATTTTCAGCAAGCTTGCTGCTTATGATTTTAAGGGATGGGCTGTAATGGAATGGGAATGCGCCATTAAGCATCCGGAAGTTGGCGCTGCGGAAGGTGCCGTGTTTATTAAAAATAATATTATTCAAGTAACAGAAAAAGCTTTTGATGACTTTGCAAATACAGGATCAGATGAAGCATTTAATAAGAAAATTTTAGGTATATAAATAAATCAATTAATAAAACAAAAAGTATGAAAAAGATTTTAGGAATTATGTCAGCAGTATTGGTATTTACTGCATGTGGTGGTGGGGAGAAAAAAGAAGGTTCAACAGAAGCAACTGCAACCACTGAAGTAAAAGAAGTAGTAGCAGCGCCAAAACCTTTATCAGAAAATCCTGATTATCAAAAAGGTTTAGCACTGATTGCAGGTAGTGACTGTTTAACTTGTCATAAAACAAGTGAAAAACTAATTGGTCCAGCTTATAAGGATGTAGCTGCAAAATATGAAGCTACAGAAAGTAACATTAAAATGTTAGCAGGTAAAGTGATCAATGGCGGTAGTGGCGTTTGGGGCGCAATACCAATGACACCGCACCCGCAAGTGAAAGAGGAAGATGCGATAGCCATGGTGAAATATATTATGTTGTTGAAAAAATAATTAGGTAATAATAATCGAAAAATTAAAAAAATGAAATTAAAATCAATCGTACTTTCCTTGTTGGTATTATTTATTTGTGCTCAAACAATAGCACAAAAAAAGAAGTGGACCAGTTTATTCGACGGGAAAACAACCAAAGGATGGCATACCTATGGTGAAAAAGCTGCAGGCCAAGCTTGGAAGGCAGAAGACGGGGTGCTTTTTTTAGATGCTAGTACAAAAGAAGGTCGCGGTGATATTGCTACAGATGAAAGTTTTGATGATTTTCATTTAAAATTAGAATGGAAGATTTCAAAAAACGGAAATAGTGGTATCATCTTTTTTGCACAAGATGACAAAGCAAAATATAAAAATCTTTGGTATACGGGACCAGAAATGCAAGTGCTGGACAATGAAGGCCATAGTGATGGTAAAATTGTTAAGCACAGAGCTGGAAACTTGTATGATTTAATCGCTGGTCCAGATGATGCAGTAAAACCTGTAGGCGAGTGGAATAAAGCGGAAATCATTGTTCAAAAAGGAACCTTGGTTTTAAAATTAAATGGTGTGACAACCGCAACTACAACTATCGGTGATGATAGCTGGAAGGAATTAATTAAAAACAGTAAGTTTTCAAAAAAGGAATCTCCTGATTTTGGAAAAGTATTTAGTGGACATATTGCTTTACAAGATCATGGCAATAATGTGTACTACAGAAATATTCAAATCAAAAGACTTTAATCATTTTTGTGAATAACGTCCATGAATCATTTATGCGTCAGGCCCTCTCGCAAGCGCAGAGGGCCTTTGACGAAGATGAAGTTCCTGTCGGTGCAGTCATTGTAATGAGCGGTCAAGTCATCGCAAAAGGTTATAATCAGGTGCAGTTATTAAAAGACGTCACTGCTCATGCTGAAATTTTAGCGATCAGCAGTGCTTGTGAAAATTTACAATCCAAATATTTACCAGCCGCCACCTTATATGTAACCTTAGAGCCCTGCCTTATGTGTGCTGGGGCTTTATATTGGAATAAAATTGGCCATATCGTTTTTGGGGCCTACGATGAAAAAAATAGTTACCGTCGTGTGACTGAAAAAAATCCATTCCACCCATCCACGACTATTGAAGGGGGTATTTTACAAGAAGAATGTGCCGCACTCATACAGGCATTTTTTAAAGCAAAGAGATAGTTATTTCGATAAAATTAGCAAACACTAGGTCTCCGCAGCAAGAACTGAAGTCGACTACCTGGTTCTAATTTTATCTCAATTTCATAACTAATACACTATTTAAAAAATCCTGACACTCACTTTGACCAATGGGAAACTTACTATTTAAGAAAAAATGCCTGGTGTTCGCTTAAATCAGTGGAAAGCGGTGTAATTTTGTCCCTCATTCAAGAAACAATAAAATAAAAAATATGTCATTTACTTTACCAGCGTTACCCTACGCACATGAAGCCTTAGAGCCACATTTTGATACTTTAACCATGCAAATTCATCATGGCAAACACCATCAAGCTTATGTAGACAATTTAAATAAAGCAATAGCTGGAACGCCTAACGAAGGAAAAACTTTGGAAGAATTAGTAGCAGTAGCTGGAACTATCAGCCCTGCAGTCCGTAATAATGGTGGTGGACATTGGAACCACAGTTTCTTTTGGGCTAGCTTAGCACCTAATGCTGGCGGTACACCAACAGGCGCTTTGGGTGATGCAATCAATGCAGCTTTTGGAAGCTTTGATGCATTCAAAGAAAAATTTGCTGCTGCTGGTATGACTCGTTTTGGTAGTGGTTGGGCTTGGTTAATTGTAAAGGACGGAAAATTAGAAGTTAGTTCAACACCAAACCAAGACAATCCATTAATGGATGTTGCTGAAGTAAAAGGAGCACCATTATTAGGTGCAGATGTTTGGGAGCACGCTTACTACTTAAAATATCAAAATAGAAGAGCAGATTATTTAGCTGCTTTTTGGAATGTAGTGAATTGGTCAGTGGTTGCTGATCGTTTTGCTGCTGCGAAATAAAAATAAAAAATTAGGTGGTGTATCCACTTACTTTCAAATCCCAAAGTTACCCACTTTGGGATTTTTTATGGCAGAGGGTCAAATCCATGTCCCCCACCTGGCCGACACTTACTAAGTCGTTTCAAGCCTAAAAATATCCCTTTAATGGGTCCATACTTTTCAATAGCCTGAGCGGTATACTGCGAACAAGTGGGCGTGAACCTACATTTGCTGCCACCCAAATAAGGTGACAATACTAATTGATAAAACCGAATTAAAATAATAAATGGGAAGGCGCTAATTTTTTTTATCACAGCAATAATATCACCACTTAAGTAAGGCTTGCTCATACAACACTTGTTTTTAACTTATCCGCTAGTTTTTGCAAAATCAAATTAATCGTAGCTTGAATTTGTTGCTGGGTTTGCACTTGCGCATCTAGATATAAAAAAAATAGATTGAGTCGCATGTTTGTTAAGCTTATACTATTCGTAAAATTTGGTTTTTCTAATCGGTAGCCTTCACGTAATAATCTTTTTACTTTATTGCGTTGTACCGCTTTTCTAAATTGTCGACTGGGCGCACCCACCCCAGCTTGCAGTAATCCATTTGGAAAAATTTCTGCTTCGGCCTTTTCAATGGTATACAACAATCGGATAGGATGTATGGTAATGGCAGTTCCTTTCGAAAACAAAAATTGCAATTGCTTTCGGCTTTTGAGCTTATCCTTTTTTTGGTATGTAAAATTTTTAGACAACAGATTAAATATAGGCATTAAAAAAGTCCCTCCCGAATTTCGGGAAGGACTTTAAAATTATTGAATTTCGAGTGAATGAAGGAAATCCTACATTGGATTTATTTCAATCCTTTTTCACTTGATACTGTAAGTTTTTTACGTCCTTTCTTTCGGCGGCTTGCTAATACTTTACGACCATTAGCTGTTTCCATACGTTGACGGAATCCGTGAACAGATTTACGACGACGCTTATGTGGTTGGAATGTACGTTTCATAGTATGTCTTAAATTTTTTTCTTTTCTGTACTTAAATTTTCGTTTTCGTCCTGTTCCTAATAGCAGTCACCATACCACTACCTGTGAAAGGACAGCAAAAATAGGGTATTTTTTTATTTTTTAAGCTAAATCTGTATGTTTTGCAGCAATTTTTTGTCCAAAAAAGGTGCTGGCCTGCAATTCAAAGGCTTGTGGGTTGTCGGTAGTGTAAAAACTAAGTTGCCCAGATTGGCTACATTTTTGGGCTAAATCTGGATGGCTTTCAAGGTATTTAGCGAGGCTTTTAGCCACGATAGCACCTTGGCTTACAACATTCACCCCTTTAGGCATAAAAGCCTTTATTTTGTCCGCTATTAAGGGATAATGGGTACATGCTAATAAAAGGGTATCGATATCGGCAGATTGAGAAAAAAGTTGATCCAGGTAGGATTTCACAAAATAGTCTGCACCTGGTTTATCCTGTTCTCCATTCTCAATTAAGGGTACCCATAAAGGACAGGCTTGTTGAAAAACTTGCAGATCAGGAAAGAATTTAGCTAGTTCAATGGGATAACTGTCACTTTGTATGGTACCCAATGTTCCTAAAATCCCCACTTGATGGGTGGTTGAGAAATTACCTAAAATTTCAGTGGTGGGTCTGATCACCCCTAATACCCTTTTGTCGGGGGCCATTTTTGGTAAATCTTTTTGCTGGATAGTACGAAGTGCTTTAGCCGATGCGGTATTGCATGCCAATATCACCAATGAGCAACCTTGGTTAAAAAACCAATTCACTGCTTCTAGGGTATATTGATACACAGTATCATAAGATCGAGGACCATAAGGCGCACGCGCATTATCTCCCAAATAGATATAATCATACTGAGGTAAAGTATTTTTAAGCTCCTTTAATATAGTGAGCCCACCATAACCACTATCAAAAACACCAATCGGCGCAGTAGACATATATTTATTTTATTGCGTAAAACTAAAGAACCTCGTTGTAAACAACGAGGTTCTAAGTAAAATATATTTAAAAATATTATCCTTTTTTAGCGGCGGCTGCTGGCTTTGCTGCTGGAGCACCACTTGTAGCTGCTTTGAAAGCATCTTCAATTTCCTTTGGTAAAGGCAATTTTAATTTCATCGCTACGCGAATGGTTAAATTGTCAACAATCGAAGGTTGTGTATATGGAGACAAAGATTCAGCTTTTAATACCAAAGTATATTTTTGTTCAGCAACAACTTCGCCTAATGCTGTAGCAATTTTTTGTCTGTAAGGCATTAACAATGATTCTTGTTTTTGCTCCATAGATTGTTGTTGGTATTGTTGCCAGTTGATCAACTTGTATTTTAAACGATTTAAATCGTCAGTTGCCATTTGTAACGCCTTTGGACGCTTAGACAAATCTGCAGAATCTCTTTTGTAGATACTATCTTTAACTTGATAATCCTTTAAAGTATAATTATACTCATCTTGTAAAGAATCTTGTGCGTAAGATTTAAGAACAGTATCTAATTTTTCTTGGATACCAGGGAATAAAGCAATGACGCTTTGATCTTCAAAATAACCAATTTTAACCTGTGCAGATGCTGTGTTGCTAAATGAAGCTGCAACTAATAAAATGGCTGCAAATAAAAAACCTTTTTTCATATCTAATTGTTTTTTTAAAAAATCTATTTATTTTTCTTAATTATTAATACCCAATTCCTTCAAAACATCGTCACTTTTGTCCAGTTTCGGGTCTGCAAATATAATGGTAATTCCTTCACTTTTATCTAAAATGAAGTCATATCCCCTAGCAGTAGCTAGTTTTTGGACTGCATTATACACTTTATCTTGAATGGGTTTAACCATTTTTTGGCGTTCCTTAAACAAATCTCCCTCGTAACCAAAGCGTTTCTTTTGAAGGTCCCTTAGCTCCTTTTCTTTCACAAAAAGCTCATCTTCTCTTTTTTTCTTAAGGTCATCCGAAAGCATAAACTGTTCAGCCTCATAGTTTTTGTACATTTTATCGAGGGTCATTTGCTTTTGATCAATTTCTTGTTGCCATAGATCTCCTAATGCCTTTAATTTTTTATCTGCTTCCTTAGACTCTGGAATTTCATCCAAGATATACTTTGTATTAATGATCGCATATTTTGTTTGCGCATTTATTGAAAATGACGTCAAAATGGCGATGGCTAAAACAAAAAAAACTTTATTGAATTGCATAAGCTATAATTTAAATACCAAAATGAAAAATTGCTTTACTATTTTACTTAATGACTATTCTGGTTCAAACCCTAACATAAAGGTAAACCTTCCAGCATCTTTTAATGTGTTGGTACCATTTAAACGATCTAAACCAATACCATAATCAAATCCCAAAAGTCCAAACATAGGAAGATAAAAACGCATACCCAAACCCACGGAGCGACGCAGCTTAAATGGATTAAATTCCTTCATGCTATACCATCCATTTGCCGCTTCAAAAAAGCCCAAAGCAAAAATGGTACTACTAGCAGCCAAACTTAATGGATATCTAATTTCAACTGCATATTTATTAAAAATGGTAAATTGTTGGCGAGATTGTTGTTGGTCAGGGTTTACTTTTGGATTAGATGATTCATACACAGGATAACCTCTGTGTGCAATGATATCATATCCTAATAATGCAAATTGGTTTGTTAATCCTGCATCCCCTACTTGGAATCTTTCAAATGGAGATATCGCAAGACTGGAGTTATAACGGCCTAGGAAACCGTACTTAGCAGCAAAACGTAATACAAATTGTTTGTTATGTTCCTCCCCGGCTGGTTTACCCAATGGTACAAACCATTCCCCATTAAAACGCCATTTATGGTATTCTAATAATTGATACGGGTTTTCTCTTTTTCCAAAGTTGGGATCAAATAAAGAAAAAGGGGGTGTTAATTGTGCACTCAATAAAAAAGTAGAACCTGTTCTTGGAAAGGTAGGTTGATCAATGGACGTTCGTTGTAAAGCAATCCTGAAGTTAACATTGTTTACATTACCATTGGAAAAATTAGGTAAGTTAATCGGATCAATTGGGTACTCCTTTAATGTATAACGTGTATAGTTAATTCCGGTGCTTAAAGAGAAATAATCATCCGGCCATTGTAACTGACGTCCAAAGGAAACAGTTGCACCCGTAGTTGATATATATCGATCATCTGCCGCATTTGGATTGTACATGCCCGTTTGCAAATCGTAGGTTTGACCATACTTTGTATTATATACACTTACGGTTAAAGTATTCCTCTTGATACCACCAAACCAAGGTTCTGTAAATGAAAAATTCGTGGAACGGAATGCCTTACCATTACTTTGAATCCGCAAACTTAGTTTTTGTCCATCTCCCATAGGCAATGGATCCCAAGCTGATTTTTTAAAGAAATTCTTGGAAGAGAAATTATTAAAAGTGATTCCTAAAGTACCCGTGAGTCCTATAAAGCCACCCCATCCGGCACTTAATTCTAATTGGTCACTTGATTTTTCTTCTACACCATAATTAATATCTACTGTACCATCTTCTGGATTTGGAACAGGATCGATTTTTATTTTTTCTTGGTCAAAATAATTTAGCTGCGAAATTTCTCTTTGAGAACGAATCAATAAGGTACGACTAAATTTATCACCTGGTATGGTTCTAATTTCACGACGAATTACAAAGTCTTTTGTTTTTTCATTACCCGCAATGCGAATTGTTTTAATAGTCGCCTGTGGTCCTTCTCTCATTCTTATCTCAAAATCGATCGTGTCATTGTAAACAGCAGTTTCAATTGGGTCTACATTAAAAAACAAATATCCATCATCTTGGTATAAGCCACTGATATCTCCCCCTTCCGCTGTTTGAGTTTTTCCTAATTTATTATATAATATTTCGCGGTTGTAAATTTCTCCTTTTTTGATATTTAAAATACTGGTCAATAAGGAGTCTGGATATTTGGTGTTTCCTCTCCAAGTAATGTTTCCAAAAAAATACTTACGCCCTTCCTTTAATTGAATATCAATGTTTAAATTACCTACCGCGTTATGGTAAATGGTATCCTTTTCAATCACCGCGTCACGAAACCCCAATGAGTTATAATAATTCAATAAATTATCACGACTCTCTTCAAATTTTTTCTCACTATATTTTGAAGAGGACAATTTAAAACGAACATAAGGATTTAAAATCTTTCTAGTTTTAGTAAAAGTTAAATATCCTTTTTCGGCTAAGTATTGTTCAAAAGTATACGGTGTTGTTTTAACAATCACTGGTTTGTCATACACAGGGAAAAGGGTCATTCTAGATTTTTCATGCACCTCCTTTAAACTCTTTTTCAGTTTTACTTCGTCCACTAAGTTGCCACCAAAATTGATATTATTAATACGCACTTTAGGACCACGATCCACTTTAAAATCCAACAACAAACTATTCTTTTTAGTCGCATCTTTTTTTTCTATGATGGTCACTTTAGCATCCTGAAACCCTTTGTCTGCAAAAAACTTTTTGATTCCTTCTACTGCTGTGATTTTCATATTTTCAGTAATCACCCTATTCGGCGTTAAACCAGTTTTTCCAGACAATTCATCGGTTTCTGATTTTTTAACCCCTAAAAAATTAAACTTAGATAATCTTGGTCTTTCAACTACATCAATTTCAATATCGATTTCATTATTTACCAAGTCCGTTATATAAATACTTACATCACTAAAGTAGTTTTGATCCATTAATTTACGAATCGCTTTGGCAAAATTATCACCCCCTGGAATTCCTACTTCATCTCCAATATTCAAGGTG
>SXGR01440233.1_pt1 | contig 22670 bp, 56 predicted proteins | sample 3174711 | NCBI WGS metagenome assembly SXGR01 (sample SAMN11356860, study PRJNA531348) | freshwater metagenome | isolation source: freshwater sample F1-60 | place: China: Fuxian Lake, Yuxi | collected 2017-12-25 | reverse complement strand
TTAGAGCGTGATTTGACTTTGGATGAATATGATGAGTTAAGGATGGTAAAAGAAAAATCAATTAGTTGATGAAGATTACTATAGGCCAATAGTTCCGACAGACGAGTGCGGTTCTCATATTGGGTTTGCGAATTATGAAGATTTTTATTGGACCTATGGATGGGACATTTTGCCTAATTCCGGCTGGGGGTTGGGATGAAGAATGTACATCAGTCAGAGAGTTAAGCTTATGAGCCGCAAACAAAAAAGAAATGTTCAGCAACGTCGCATTCAGAAATCCAGAAAATTTTGGCGTCAACAATTTTATGAATATTTTTGCGCTTCATTTAAAATTCTTGAGCTTTCATCAAAGCTATTTGAATAATAATATTTTACCTGCAGATACCTTTTGTATATGATATGTTGAGAGTAGGAGGTCATATGCTCAACTGTGTTGTCAATTCAGAAAAGGAATATCTGCAACTGATTAGGGACTGTATTATCGTTGGGGTTAGGGTTATTAATCCCAATGCTGAAGGAGATTCTGACGATCAGAGTATTTCTGATTCTTTTGAAACTTTATCTCCAGAGGTAGCTCGTGACTATTTGGGATATGTTATCGATTTTGATGATGATTCTGAAGAGGAATATTTTATGGAGAATGAATTCGATTCAGCATATATTGAAGAGCGTGAAGATACGCCGAAGAGTTCTGATTATCCAATCTTTATTCATTGGTATTGGCTAGATGATTATGACCGCACGGGATCTGTTAAGATTAGAAACTTTCAATTTTATTCATTGAAAAATATGAAGAATGCTTTTTCTGGAGAGCAATCTATCTTAAAAACAGACCGAGACTTGTGGGAATCTAAATATAGGAAAGAGGTTATTAGGATGCAAGATCTTCAGCGAGAAATGAATCAACGCCGATGGGCGGAGCTGAATGCTGCAGAACATGTCAAGTGAGCTTGGGAATAATCCGCTAGAGGTAATACGATTAGTTTTAAATTCTAAAATTAATCGCAGCGAATTACCCAAAGAATTTTCAGGCATTTATGATTGCGTTTCCGTAAGCTTTTATAATGGCATTAATCTTGACATTGAAATAATTTTTTCTGATGAATTGACTTTCTTGCATTATGTTTTGTTTTCTGGAAGTTCTGCATATTGGGTTATAAGAGAGAGTGATGATCGTCCTCCAAAGTATTATCATTCTGTTGAAAATGCTTTTGAGTATATGACGAGTGAGCAAAAAGTATTTTATTTAAAGAACATAGATGTATTTACAACAGTGGTGTGGTAATGGATAAAAATCTTTTTGAAAGAAGTGGTAGCGTATCTGATGATGATGTTTTGGTCGCATTCTTATATACATTGATGAGAGATCATGTTGTTCCTGGTGTGATTGAAAGGATAGTTAATGATGTTTATAATTTCAAAGATCACAAGGTCGAATATGCCAATGGATATTTGGCGCAATACGCACAAGATGTTGCGAGTAGATTAAATGTTAAGTCGTGACTTCATAGAAGAAAATTCGTTAGAGGCAATTCGTCAGTATTTTGATTCTGACATTTCTATGGAAGAATTTTTGAGCTGCTATGATGGGTTCAAATGTTCCTTTGGGTTTGGCTCTATTATATTTCATATTCGCTACGGTTATAAGGCTTTCTCGGTATCATTTTTATATGATTTGTCATTTTATTATGAAGAATATTGCAATCATGCATGTTGGATTTGTGTTGATGCTAGTGGTAGGGAAACATATTTCCCTACCAACGATTTTATTTTGAATAAATTATCATCAAAGCAGCGAGCTTTTGTGATTAAAAACATAGATATCTTCTTGCATGCAAATAGCTGATTACACAAAGCGAAATAAGTTTTCTATGGAAGCTATACGAACTTTGATAAATGAAGATTCTGAGGTTTTTTATGAATTTTTAGGCAGGTTGGATACCCAAAGTCGTCACCATAAAGAGAAGCTTTGGTATCTTAGATTGGAATCTAATGGTATCATTTTGGATGTTGTAAATGGTGGCAGCTTTTGGTTTACCTTTAAGCCATCCTCTATAATGTATGTCTTGACCCATAAGTCGATACGAAGTTCTCATTGGGAGGGTATCAGTCGTCCATCTTATTATAAAGGTTTTGATTTTGAAAAAGATGTATTTTCATTATTGACAAGTGAGCAAAAATCTTTTGTTATGAAGAATATTGATATCTTTGGTTATTTCGGAGAAGTGAGGTGATAGATTCCGAATTAAAGGAAATTTCTCCAGAGTCAATTCGTATTCTTCTAAATGAGTCTAATGAAGTTTTTTGCAACGTAGTTGATGCGGTCACATGTTATAGTGGTAAATATGGCAAACATGATTATTATAAATTTGGGCCAACTATTATTTATATACATAAAGCTGGTTTTACGTTTGTTTTTAATGATCACATAAGGTGTGATTTTTATTTATAACAAAAACAAAAGTGTGTTCTGGCGGATATGTCCAAGTTATCAAACGTTTGGCGAGCTTGATTTTGAAATAGATAACCAATTTTCAAAAAGCATTCTTCATAAAAAACATCGATATATTCTGTCTGAAATGATATATAAACATGTCTGAATCTACATCTATTCTAAATGCGATTAGAGAATCTTTGATATCCGAAGAATCTTTTAGGAAAATGTGTGCTAAGCATTTTAATCAAAGAAATATTGTTCTTGAATGTGTTAGACTTTGTTTTTATCAAAGGAATAATATAGAATTTATATTTAATGACAATATACGGTATGTATTGTGGCTAACTAAGGAAGATGGCGAATGGATATATGAAAATGATGAGGGTTTTCATTATTTTTTATCAACGGATGATCGATTCAGATTGTATATTTGGCCGAACTTGACTAGGGATCAGAAAAGTTTTGTTATGAAACACTTTGATATTTTTAGTTGAGTTTGATTTTATGGATGATTTAACTATTGACATAATTCGGAAGCATTTATCTGAAGAGTCTTTTGGTGAGCTTTATAATAAATATAGAATCGGTGGCATAAATATAGGTTTTAATATTTTTTGTTATTTAAATACTAGTGGTTGCAGTTTGAGTCTTTATTTCTATAAAGATAATCGCCTTCGTTTTGTTATGAGTCCTAACACATTCAGTTGGGTAATTGATGAGGGGCGCTTTCAATTTCGTTCAACTCTACCCGAATCTGAGTTTTTGGCATTAACAAAAGATCAACAATCATTTGTAATTAAGAATATCGATATTTTTACTGGCAAGAACAAAACTGATTGACAGCAGGTTTTGCTTTTGCTATATTGTATCTGGAGGCAAAATGTGGCTTGCGCGAATGATGCAGTTTTTGGCTGACAATATGATGTACTTTTTTCTTGTATTGGTTTTTGGTTTAATTACTTTGTTTTGTTGTGGTCAGGCATTTCTTGTGCAGGATGTTGAGGCACCTTCTGAAGCAGTAACCACTTCTGACGCAAGAGTTACTGCAATTGAATTTGAACATGCAACCTGCTATGTTCTCGATGGTGGTTATGAATCCGGAACTTCTTTTAAGAAATTAGCTGGAGCTATTTCTTGTTTGCCCAAGTAGAATAATGAATAAGAGGATTTTAGTTTGTGCAATAATCATTGTGGTTTTTTATATCATTTGTTGCGCTAGGCTTTGGTGATGTAAGTGCGACACATCCAAATGAATGAGTTTAGAAAACATCTATTATCTTATGATAAGTTTTCAAATTTTTTAACCTTATGTTCTGATGTTTCGCATATCGGAAGTGTTGGTGTTGATATAAACACTTCTGTACGTCAAATAAATTTTTTATTCAATGAAATATGTAATGTTACTTGCTATATATTTATTCGAAATGAATCGTTATCAACTTCTTGGTACTATGGTGTGAATAGCTGTGATGCGTGGATATCCGGTTACTCTTCAATATTGCCGCAAGAAGTATTTGATAAACTCGCAAGTCAAGAGCAGAAGTTCATTCTTAAAAATATTGATGTATTTACATTAGATGGCTTTTTAAATGAATGATCTCTTCGAAGAAGTTATACAGGAATTAAGTTCCGACAATGACTTTTACGAATACACACAAAAACGTTTGTGGACGGTATCGTATTGTGATAATGTAGTTAGATATAAAGATAAGATTGTTTGTGGCATAGTTATTTATCAAGGTCTTGTTAGATTTGTTTTTAAGGATTTTTTGATATATGAGGTTGAAACATTTCACGGAACAGCTTTGAGAAAAAGAACTTGGAAGTACCATGTGTATGGTACATGGGGAAGTTACAACAATCTTCCTAGGTATGTTTTTGATAGGTTAGAAAAAGAACAACAAACATTTTATTTTAAGAACTTAGATGTATTTGGTCCAGTGGATATGGCTTAGGCGGCATCGAATATGATATTAGCCCTAAAGCAAAAAAGCGTATGGCAGAGCGGGCGAGCGGCAAGATTAAAAGTTAGGAGATTTACATGCTAAACATTGATTTTTTTATCCAAAAGAAGTTAGATGAAGATAAAAAAAGATTAGAATTCGAAGATGCGTTGAATGGTTATAGGATTGATATTGCGCAAAAACTTTCAGAAAAAGACATTGAGGAAATGTCTTTTTACAAAATCCCATCTGCAGGGAAGGTTACTGTTGCAGTTACTGATAAGTTTAAGCAATGCAAAGGAGTGTTTAGCAAAGATGATTGTAAGAAAATCATTAGGGTAACAATTGGTTTTGGAGGTAAGGTCACTACTCCTTCTGAAGAAGTTGAATTTTCAATTCTAAAATATCTCTTGTCTGAATCCGAACAGAGCAATAAGTGATAATTAAATTTGAGAAGATAAGGCAATTTTTTGATTCGGGTCTTGGTTTTAATGATAGTTATTGCTTGTTTCCATTGGCGTTAGCTTCTTACAATATAGATGATACTGATATAACTGTATGCATACGACGGGCGGAAAGATATTTAGAAATTGCATTTACCTTTGGTAATTACCGCATAGATTTTGATATAAATTATTTTAATGATTATCCAGAGCGAGATAAACCAGCAACAATGTGCGTTGATTGGTATTTTTATGACAGCGATTGTGAATATTGTCGATGCGAGTTCTCTCAAGATATTTTTAATACATTTAGTGATAAATCAAAATCATTTTATTTGAAAAACATTGATTTCTTTTTAAGACGTAAGCTAAAACATATTGACGTCTCAAATAAATTATGTTAACTAGTAAAGTATAGTTTCTATAAGCGGATGTTTGTTGGCAGCGGGGTCGTTATGAAATTACAAGCGGTTGTTACAACTGAAGTTGAAGTAGAACCCGAAGAAGTGATTGGTATGTTGATGAATAGATTTCTTTCGAGATATTGGTTGCCACCTAGCGCATCTTTGAAAGAAAACATTTGGCATATGGGTTGGGAAGAAGGTTCTAAACCGGTAACTAGAAAGGCAAATGCGGAAGAAGTTCGGGTCTGGAATGCCTTGCTTATTTTAAAAGAAAATTTGTGACAGGATTTTGAAATATGATTATGCGCCATAGAGACATTTGTCTTGATATGATTTCCGCTGGGCTTGATTTTAAATTCGTATCTTCTGTCCTATAGGTCCGCTCAAAGCCAAACTTACATTTCAGACTTGGTTTATAGCTGGGATGAGCATGAAGATGATCGAGATTCTATAGCTGAAAGATTGCAAAGTGCAATAAATGTCAGCAGCAGCGCAGAAGGTTTGATACAATATGATTGGGTACAGGACGGGATATATTATAAGACCACAGAAGGTGATGCGGAAGTTTGTTGCTTTATTACACAATTTACTACACAATGGTATTGGCCTATAGGCATAGGTATGTATAATTATGGTGGCGAAGCAAGATCAAAAGAAGAAGCCATGCTAATTGCGGAAAATGAAATTGGTTATTAGGAGATGCTATGTCAGATAGTCATTGTTATATTGGTATTGTCATCGGAATTGTTTTGGCATATACCTTACCTGCTAGTTTGGCATTTATATTATTGATTGGGTTAATGTTTTTTGTTTTTGCAGATTTGGTGTATCATACATTGCGATTTCTTTTTAAATTTTAGATGTTTTTAGCAGCAGCCCTAATGAGTTATGAATATTTAAATCTTGGAAACTCAAATCAAAAAGAGAATTTTGATTTAATAAAAAAATGTTTCAAAGACCATTGCATAAGTTATTTTGAATTGCTTTATATGAGATTGGACGATTTGAGTTTGAACTCAAAGATATCTATTGCTCGGTATATCGAGCCACAACAATACTTTATTTCATTTAGTTTTTGTAATCTCAATTTTGTATATTTCTCATCTTTTTCATTCAAAGATAACGTTTTTTGTTCAGTAAAGCATGAGTGGGCCGATTATTACAATCACAGATCAATTGGTAGTATTGGTCTTTATAAAGAAACTATCCCAGAAAATGCATTTTCTATGTTTGATATTCAAGAGAAGAATTTTTATATAAAAAACTTGTTTTTGTTTATGGGTAATGATTTTAAAGATGAATAGCTTTTATGCATAGGAATCGTGCGAAATGCTCCTTGATAAAAATCTTTCTGAACAAATACTAGAAGATATCAGAGATGTTTTAAATAACATGTCTCCAAAAGAACAGTGTAAGTTGTTTTCCAAAAAGTGGGAGAATGGAAAAAATGGTATAAGTGACAAGTGGTTTCTTGAGGGCCTTCATTTTTCTTGTTATAATGACGGAATGATATTTAACTTCAATGCTTTTGATACATTGTGTTTTATTGAACTTTCCGGTGACTTTAATCACATGATATGTACGTGGGATAGAGAGGGCTTTATAAGTCTTCCTTTGGCTGCTTTTGAAAAATTCTCGTCAGCCCAGAAAGAATTCTATTTAAAAAACATTGACATCTTTACTTGGAAGTGATATTGTTTTTTTATCTAAGCACCTTGGAGTGTTGATGAAACCACATGACAATGATTCTTTTAAGTCACACGCTTTTGGTAATCAAAGCATCAATGGGTGTGAATTCGGCATAGACTTTTTCGAAGACAATATCGATATTCGGCATTTTGGTAATTGTACTGTTTCATATCCTGTGTGTTTTCCAGAAGACAAAGAGTTAATTAAAAAATTGCAAGCAGAGATTTATTTAATGATTGGCAAGATGCCAATTGATAGTAACTTAATGCCGCATATCGTATCTGGTATTGCACATCGGCTTGAGGCAACACGGCCTTGGGTACGGCCTGAGTATGATTGGTTTGCTTCATCAACGTGTATGGTTTGGAATTCAAAATACCAATGCAGTAGTGTTGAACAAAAAGGATTGCATGATTGGATTTCGTCATGCGTACTTACTTCGGATGATGATTCTCAGTTTGAAACATCTAATTACTAATCGGAATTATTATGAATATTACACAGGTTGAGCTTGATGAGTTGCTGTCGGAGATTGATAGGATTGTAAGCCATCCGGACTCATTAGGTGAGTGGGTTGCTTTTGACGATAAACTTTGGACAGAGACTTATAACTTAATTGACATCGATGGAGATGAGCGGTATTTGTATATTAATGGAGTAAAGATTTCTCCAGAAGAAGAGGGTTTGGGTTTTATCTTTAAAGAAGATCGAAGAGAAGCAGATATTTCTTTTTACATTTATTTTTATGATGTAAATTATGTACCAGAAGATGACGAAGAGTTAGATGAAGATGCGGATGGTGGAAGCCCACCAGATTATATACGCTCGTCTTGGTGTGTATTTAATAAGAGAGTTGGTCATTACGAAACTTATCAATTTCTTCCAGATGATGTTTTTGAAACATTTTCTGATGAACAAAAACAGTTTTACTTGAAAAACAAAAAGTATTTTACAATTCCAAATCGAAATGCTGGTTTTGTAGAATATGATTCCTGACCATTAATGTAATGACATTTTCGAGTAGTCCTTTAAAACCAATACCATTTAATCTCATTCGAGAATTGATTAGTCATAATGATTTTGAGTTTGTACAGGAAAAACTCTTTAAACTAAGCAATGACTATACGTATTCAGAATATGGTATGGATTTGCTAGCAAGACCATCGGATGGTGTATCATCTTATTCTTATTTAGATATTCGCTTTCATAAACCATACAAGATTAGTTTTATAATATCTTTTAGATTTACAGATGTTTTTCATCCCAAGACTACAAGCGCTTGGTGGGTTGATTACGTAAAAGATAGAGGAGAAGATTCCTTACTTCCAGAAGTTTTTGATAAGTTTACATCGGATCAAAAAAGAATTTACTTAAATAATCTAGATGTTTTCTCACAAGGCAGTTGACATCCAATAAAATCTTCTGTAATATAAAAACAGGAGGCTATCATGCAGTTTATGATTAAGGTTACAAACGCCGGTAAGTTTTCTGGAGACTATCCTTGCTTGACGAATCTTGCAGAAACAAATGAAATTGCAGAAGACATGGTGGTTGAATTGGCTAAGAAGAAAATTGATGCGCATATTGTGGTAGGATATGAACGAGTCTCTTTTGGTATTGATGAATCTTTTATCCCGTTAAAGAGATTTTAGGTGAGGCAGTCTTGGGTTGTGATGAGCATATGTATGTTGAAGTGCTTACAGATACTGGTTGGAAACCAGTAAATCCTTTATTGCCAAATGACGAAGAACAGATTTTTGATCAATGGGGTTATTATTGGTCGTATAATAAGTCATGGACTCCAAAAAGTGCAGATGCTATATTGTGGAATTTTGGAAGAAGTTATAGGAACTATGAGAGGCTCGCTGGTGTTAGGGGTGATGTTTCAAATGCAATTTCTCCTCCTCGTGGATTTCCAAAGGATGCTTCGGAAGAAGTGTTGAAAGATTATGATCGCTGGTCGATGGATGCTCATGATGCAACTTATTTAAACGCAAATGAACTTTCAAAAGAAAGCGAAGATACTCGTATTGGGAAGTTATATTTGCAGCTATGCATTATTGCAGAAGAATGCAATGTAACTACAGACAAAGTACGCATTATCGTATGGTTTGATAATTAGGAGATATCAATGAATCGTCGCATTGCAAAAAAGATATTGAATCATCGTGGTCCAAGGTATTGGGAAAATGCTCGGTGGACGTGGGATGGTAAGTACGAATCTTTTCGCGAGAGGGCTCAGAGAAAAGCTCCTATTGAGCATCCTGCAGGATGCTATAAACAAACTATTCGTTTGTGTCGTAAGATGGATGCTCTATGTAAATGTGGAGAAACGCCAACTACACAAAGTTGGAATGATTTCTTTGCGGGTTGGGAAGTTTTAGAGAAAGTTATTGCAAAGAAGCATCTTTTGAAAAATGCACAATTGAGTGAAGAGGCGTTAGCTTCTTTGCCGAAAGTTGTTTCTGATCGGTGGGCTTCAATTCAGGCTTGTAATCAGGCTGGTGAAATAGATTTTGATGATCCCATTCTCGAACCCATTGCTTTACTGTGGCAATGCATTCATAATGATCTTGCTTATTACAGTGATCGATGGGGTTACTGGCGATTAGAGATGATGCGAGGATATATTAATCTTGCAAAACAACTTCTGGGTGAGGCTTCGAAATGAATCATCCATGTATGGATTGTGATTCAGAATGTATAGAGGTAATTATTAAAGATTATGAATGCTCATACGGACAAGCGCCAGAAGTAATGATTTATGTTGGTGATGTTATTGTTTTTAAATGCAGCAACTGCGGAATTATGATGGCGGATGACAAATACGCTGATGCGTGCGATGCTGTAGTTAAAAAGTACTTGCAAGATAAAAAGCATGAATAACAATCTGGATTTTGTACGCAGTCTTATTTCAAAAAAGCAAAGCAATATGGACTTTCCACAAGAGGCATACTCTATCATATTATCTGAATATTTATCTTCGGATTTGAAGTTTGTTGTCAATGGATTAGGACTTTGGTTTTGTTTTTATAAAAATAATGATTTTCTCATTGCATATGATTTAAGTTTTTTAATTGGAGAAGATATCTATATAAGGAGCTATTGGGACAACGCGCGTGGAGGAGTTAGTTGTGAACTTCCAATGGATTACTTTAATGAATTCTCTGATTGGCAAAAAGCTTTTTATCTAAAGAACTTAGATATATTTCAAATAAAAAAACATGCTTAATACAGAAGAGTGCTTGAATGATATTAGGACGATGCTAAGTATGGAATACGACTTTGTGAATGCCATTAGTTTTTACACAGGATTTCAATTAAAGTATGCGCAGTATGGAATTGGCGATTTTAATTGTGGAATTGAAATAAATAAAAAATGTTTTATATGTCTTTTTGATAGAGGTTTTAATATTGATTTTGCGGGAGATAAATATGGTTCCAGGCCATTAGTTTTTGAATTTCGTTTTGGATATTGGAATTATAAAAAAATTAAGATAACAACTCTGTCTAGGTCTGGTCCCAATGAAAGGATAAATAGGGATATTGATGTCGCTGCGGCATTTGAAACTTTATCTGATAGCCAAAAGCTTTTCTATTTAAAGAATATTGATATTTTTAAGACACAATCACCATGATAGAACAACAATTTTTAGAATGCATCGCCGCATTACACCAGCGCAGCCAACATATAGCTTCTTCGGCAAAACGTTTTAAGCTGGCCGAATATAGAGCCTTGATAGATTTAGGTAAGGATATTGTTCCATATTTATTAGGTGAGCTGGGGTTAGGGAGATATTCCATGATGCTTGCGGCTTTATCAGATATCACAGGAGAGAATATTGTTGATAAATCTTTAGCAGGAAATCTTGAGGCTCAAACGGAATTGTGGTTGATGTGGGCAAGGGTGAATGGTATAACTCCAATAATTTTATAATAAAAATTTGTAAATGCTTTCTGGCAAATAAACTTGACAATGTATTTGTTTTTGGGTAACTTATATCAGGAGGTTGTTATGCTTCAGGGGTAACGTTAGCGACACATTGGTGGATGTATTCTATAACTGTTGAAAATGATTTTAGAAATACCAAAGCACATATTGAATTTAGATGGTATACTGAAGTAGTCACAAGATTTGAGGCTTACTTGGTTTCAAGTTCTGCACCAAAAGATTCTTATGGTGGCAATATCAGAATCATGTTTAATGATAAAGTTATCAGAACATATACGAGGAAAGAAGATGCCTTGGGGCATGTGCGGCAAATCTTAATTAAATGCCCGACAGAATGTAAAAAAAGATTTTTTACTTTATTCTAAATATCTTGAATCAGCAATAACAGGTGTGTTATGAACGAACACGACAAACTAGCGGTAGGATTGGTGCTGTTCGCAGGAATTGTTGTTATTTGCTTTATTGGTTTTCTTATTGCTGGCGTTAATTATCAGAACGGATATAGGTTAGGGTATACAAAGAATTGTTCGGAGTTTTGCTATCCGTATCAAGAGACTGTTAAATATAATGAAGACGTTTTATCTTGTACCTGTGCGAAAAATGATGTAGCTTCAAGTAGAAGTTTTTGTGAGTGAAAAGTCATGAGTGAATGGATTCAGGGTAGCCCAAATGCGCCAGGATATTATTGGGTAGTAATGTGTGACCAGGGAGGTTGGCCTAGCTCTCCGATGGTTGCTTATATTACAACTGAATGGAATGAAGATATTTCTGATGATGAGTTTTTCGAAGCCACTATGAAATATATTTCAGATAAAAACAAAGACGATACAATCATATCTAAGATGCAGTACATGGTGATTTCAATTCCTGAATATGGAATATCCAAGAAGCCATTAAAAGATATTTGGAATTTCAATTGTTATATGAAAATGATTGTTCCGAAGTATGGCCATGAAGATGAGTAAGATAAAAAATCAAAGAGAGTGAATAATGAATATGAACCGCAGAGATTTAATTAGGTCTTCTTTTTTAAGCTTTGTTGCTCTATGTATCCCCGATGATGCATTTGCGTTTCAAGATGATAAGATTTGCTATATATCGGCAAATGATAGGTGCCCATTATCAATTTTATGGAACAGGTTGAAAATCTTTGATGGTGAAGAACTGCTTCCACTTATACAATTTTTAGACCTTGATGAAAATATTGCATATCAAAAAGTTGCATTTTATTGTGAAACTGATAGTGATATCTATGATGATAGTAATTGGTTTTTTGTTGATGACTACGCTACTCCAGTGGATAAAGGTATGCTTAGCGAAAGATATCCAAATGGTATCAATTTCGCAACAGATGTTGATACCTCATCTTTTTGTATTTCAAGGCGTCCAACAAGAATTAGTTTAGAGATGACGCAAGAGGAATTCTCTCGTTATGGTCATATGATTCACGATAATATTTCAATTCAGATAAAAGAATTTGAATAAATTCGTTTTAGAAATCAGAACTAAAGAGTAGGGAAGGTTACGCAATGTCAATGGCAGATTCGTTATAAGAAGTCTCCTGATAGGATACATGAAGAAACTAAGAAAAAGAAAGAGTTGGCTTATGATGTTGCTATTTTTGAAGCGTTTCAGGAACAAGGAAAACTTGCTTTCCGAGTTATCTTAGAAGCAGGAAATTTACATGCAGTAATGCATCGAGACGAAAATAAACCAGCAAAGCATGATTGGCTGAACGATTGGCCGATAGCAGGAGCGATAATCTTAGAATTTTATAATAAAAATGTCGATGTAACTGCATTTGAAAAAGGTGAGCTTAGAGCCGTATTAGATCTGGAACTTTCAAAACTTGAAAATCGCTGGATTAAGTGTCAAGCAATTTCAAAAATAGAATCCGGAAGATTACATTCTTAAGATAAACGCTAAAGTGAGAAGTAAATATGAATGATGCGAAAAGCGATGAACAAACATTCAGCAAAGAGATGAATCGTCGATGGGAGCAGGGTGTGCTGCATGACGTCAGGTCTGAAGAGATACTTGAACTGCTTATGCGTGCTGATGTAAATGATTATTTTTGTTGGAAGCGCGGCGGCGATGGAGATAATGGAGAAACACTAATGTTTCAGTTAGATATTTTGTTTGCGCAGAAAGATCAAAATGCATAATGAGAACAAATTTGTTTTAGAAGTTAGGTCTTATAACGGCTATCATTGCTGTTGTTATAGCCCGTGGTTTGATTACAAAATTTTTGATGATTGTTTAGAGGCGCTAAGTCATATTCCAACTGCTCCGTTGCCAGAAAAAGAAGGTGGGGATGGAGGACCTATTGGGTGGAAGGTCTATGAAGTACCACTAACTGTTGATTTATCTAAACCCGAACAAGTAGATTATGATGAGTTTATTTTGGTAGGAAGTGCAACTACAGAATGGGAATCTGGAAGGTATAAACAAAATCGAAAAAATGTGTTTACTTATTGTGTCGGTGATGTTAGATTTGTAATTAAAGAATGATGTATAAAAAAGGATGTGAATATGGATCGTAGAGATTTTTTTAAAAATTCTATCGGAAGCATTGTTGCTCTTGGTATTTTTGGTTTTTCCAAGGATTCATCGGCGGCACAAAGTGATGTAGTTAATTCAATATCCTTAGATGATGTTTCTGAACTTTCATTTTTATGGAACAGAATTGAAGTTTTTAATGGAAAGAAACGAATACCTTATGTTCAATATTTAAACTTTGATTTAAAAATTGCACATAGTGCTATTTTGGCAAATCATGCTGGTGACTGGTATACGTTACAAAACGGAAGAGTTAATGGTAAGGTTGTTTGCGATATTGATTATTTTATTAAGAGTAGATATTCAAATATGGATATAGTATATGAGTCGAATGTTTGTTGTATAGTACTTCCAGCTACAAAAATAAATCTTAAACTAACAGAAGATGAATTTTATTTGTATGGACATATGATTCATGAAAACATTTCGATTGAGATTGTATAATGGGCGGCCCGATCAGCTAGTTTTCTCAGAAGGTTCTGATACACTTCGGTTAAAACAATTCTTTGATGCTGGAAGAGTTTCTGAACTCAAAAGATGGCATTCTGATAAGAAGTGTCATATTAATGAATCATTAGAAAGTTATTTCGGAAAGAAAGTTACTTTCGATGATATCTATGATAAAATTTCCGAATGGGACAATAGTTTTCATGTAAACTTTATTTTAAACATGGATCCCTGGATAATATCTTCTTTTGCAGAAACCAGTGGCTCAAAAGACTTTAAACAAAAGCTTGTTGATATTGGCTTTGTTTTTAATGAGAGTGATGATAGGCTTTGGGATGATTGGGAAAAGCGTTTTGGAGAAGATGAAGAAGAATAGATATTTGTCTTGAGCGCAGAAGACAATGTTGAAGTAGGATTTTGATATGCCGAAAGTATTGTTTGTTGATCAAAAAGAAACATCAGTAACTTATTGGATTGCTGAATTGACAAAATACGAAATAGCTCAATTAAAATCCAGCGAACAAGATACTACGGATATTATCGTTAATGAGTTAAACGAATATAAGAGAATGTCTTATTATCATTTACTTAGTCCAAGATATAGTGAGAGAACTAAAGAATTTAGAAAAGCTATTGTTATTGAGCGTTGTCCCAGTAGGGTAAAGACGTTTTTTACTTCGTACTGGTCATCAAAGGGTACATTCTCATTCGATGATGATGGACAAAAATATTTAATAACAAGTGGCAATAAAACGCTTATGTTGCTAGCAGCTCATAGCAATTTAAATTATGATAATCAAAGAATGTTTTTTGATATGCAGAGAAAAAGTATTGACGCGAGTATTGTATGTACCCTTGTAGAGAATCCAAAAACGCATAAGGATATCCAAATTGATGCGCTAAGTGCTGAGATATATGATTTAAGTTTGGTTAAAAATCATAATTTGTGTTATGAGGTACAAGAAGAATTATATAAGAAATCAGATTACCTTCATGACTTGGCTTTGAATCGAAACTTATCCCTAGACTTACAGAAAAAAATATTGAATCATAAATCATATAAAGTCAGAAAGCAATTAGCAAGAAATAAGAATTTATACAAAGAAATCTTTTTAGCCTTAGCAAAAGATAAGTCAAAGCTAGTTACAAAAGCTTTGATTAAGAATGGTTCAATTAAAGGTGAGGATAAAATTCGTATTAGGATACTGTCTGGATTATTTACTTGACATTTGAAATGATCTTATGTAGAGTTGTATAGGAGGTTGATATGGCTAAAAACAAGCTTAAGTTTTTTCAAATCTCATGTGAAGAAATAGAGATTGCAGCAGAAACAGTTGAAGAAGCTTATGATATTTTTTCAAAACATCAAATATTGCATAATCAATATTATGAATATACAGAACAAGACCTTAGTGATAAAATTGAAACTTATATTTTAAATAATTATTTTAAAGATTTGGAGTTCATCGGAAAGGATTTGAAACCAATAAGCCTTGATCAATTCTATGACCCGAGGTTAGCTAAATTGATTAAAGATACGAAAGACAAAGAAAAGGCTTTAGCAAAGTTGACTGATAGAGAAAAGGATTTGCTTGGGCTATGAGTAAATTAGAATGTTATATGCGCAATGGATTTTTGTTTTTAACTTATAAAAGGTCTAGTGAAAAATGTATGTTATAAACAAGGAGTTATTATGATTAAGAAATTGCAAGACATTTATGAAGCCCTTACTGTATCAGCAGACATTTGTGGCGAAGAAGAATCTGTGAAAAGTTGGAATAGTTATCTTCAAGATGAAGGGGAAGACATTCCGGATACCTTAGAGGAAATTGAAAACAATACTTTAGATTATTAAGTTTATACGGCAGGTTAATATGAGAATTGTCTGCATTAGTGATACGCACAATTTACACTCGAACCTAGTCATTCCTGATGGTGATATTCTATTGCATTCGGGAGATTCCACTCGTCGAGGAACAGAATCAGAAATCAGAGGCGTGAATTCGTGGTTAGGCACACTGCCACATAAACATAAAGTTATTATTTCTGGTAACCATGATTTCGGTTTTCAAACAAATCCTTTTGCAAAAACTTGGATTACAAATGCAACCTACCTTTATGATTCAGAAATAACGGTAGAAGGTGTTAGGATTTATGGTAGCCCTTGGCAACCTTGGTTTTATGACTGGGCTTTTAATCTTGAACGCGGCACAGAGATTTCTAAAGTATGGCAAAAAATCCCTAACGGGATTGATATCCTAATGACTCATGGTCCACCAATGGGAATTATGGACCAAGTGGCTTATGGCGGGAATGTTGGTTGTGAAGAGTTAGCCAAGGAACTTGTTAGAATTAAACCAAAGGTTCATGTCTTTGGGCACATTCATGAAGGCTATGGGGAATTGAAACAGAATGGAATTCATTATGTGAACGCCAGCAGTTGCAATGTTAAATATCAGCCGATCAATCCGCCGATTGTAATTGATTTATAATGAGAAACCAAGTTGGGTTTCCGATATAAACGCCTGGAATATTGCGTATCATGAGGTTGCAAGTTTGCTTGGGGAAAGTATATCTTATTCTATTAAGCCTGATAGTTTATTATCATATTTAAAACCATTGGCTTTGGATACGGAATCATCTGCTTGGATGGTTTGTCATAAAAGGATAAATAAAAAATGAAACGTCGACTTAGAAAGAAACTTCGGAAGAAAGAATTTCAAGAACTCGGATTCATTGTAATGTTTTCTTATCTTCCAGACATCGAAGAAGAGGTTGTTTGGAAAGTGATTTGTCATTTTGACTCCCTCGGAATGAGTATGGGTGGAGGAGGGAGTTCTGTTCATAGCGATTGGTATGTTTCTCCTCGTTATAAAAAACCCATGACATATCATCAACGTCTTGAATTTGTTGCAGATGCAAGAAAGCAATGGGAAGTTTATCTAGAAAGTGTTGATGAGGTTTTGTCTTTTAGCATTGGACAGCCAGAGGATGCTTGGAATCCTTCTAAAAAAGATAATGATGATTACAAGATTCATTTAAATAAAATGTTATCAAGTAATCTTCCCGAAGTTGTTTCAGAAGAATTGAATAGAATGTTGAATCGATCATTGGTGTAATATGATTAAGTCCATTAAAAACAAGTTATCTAATCTTTGGACAAAGTTTGTTTTTTGGTTTCGCTGGCATAAGTTTTCTGAAGGCGAATTCTTATGGTTTGATATCACTGGTGGATATTACGTTTATCCAGAGGGAAATTATTGGCGAGCAAAGTTTTATAGTGGCTACACTAGAGATTGGTATAAACCAGAGTCAGATTTTTTTCATAGTAAGGAAAGGGCAAAGGAAGTGGTTGAGCTTTGGTGTTTGAGGCAAAATAAAAACAAAGTATTGACTCTGTATCCGTAATGTGTTATAAAGTTTTGGGAGTTGAAAATGTTTTCCAATCTCAAGACACAACCCAACAAAGTAACTTTTCGTTATGAAATCAATCATGCTTCAGATTATTTTATCAATGTAACGTTTGATAAGCTTTGGGGAGTAAGTATTCGTGAAGAAAAGCTGAAACCCGAAGGGGGACGCGGTTTCAAAATGTTTATGTTCAAATCCTTTAAGAATGAGGCGGAAGCTTTTGAGCATGTAGAAAACTTGTTGGCAGGAGAATGGAAACAGGTTTTGGAGATTGATCGATGAAATATGATTCCAAAATTGTTGAAGATGAATCAGATGTTTTAAATGATATTAAAAATGGTTGGGAGGTTGCGGCTGTTTTGCCACCAGGAGATTATGGATCTTCGGTAGGTTATAAACCTTATGTCTTTCGGCACTACGTAAGATTTATTATGCGCAGAGAAGTAAATTATTTTGAAATTGAAACAGATTTGGAGCTTGAGCTGGATGATGAACTTGCAAGTCTTGGGTATTAAGAATGAATAACATGGAATGGTTTAGTAGCGGCGAGAATCAATATCAATTAGACAAAAATGGGGCTTCGGCAACTTTGTCTTGGGATGTTCTGCATCAAGATTGGTACCTTCAAATTGTGGAGCATGACGCAGATTATGTGGATGGTCATTGGAGACCTTTGCGGTATGAACTTTACGAATCTGGTCTGGAGGGAACGTTAGATCAGAAAGATAAAGTTTTATCAGAGGCAATTGCTATTGTTAAAGATGTACTTCATATTTAGGATTTTATAATGCAAGTTTCATTTGGTATAGATGATTTTACTGATGAGATGCTTTTTGAATTCGGAAGTCGAGTAGCAAGGCTCATTGGACAATGGCAACAAGATTATTCCGCTCCAGAGAATATTTTGTCTTGGTATCGAAAAGATTTCTTCGGGAATCATGTAATGCGGTTTGCAATGCACTTTTATGAAGATAAAGAAACAGAGTTTATGTTTTCGGCCAATTTCAAACAAACCGATGATTCTCTGGACATTAATAAATATGATAGCAATTATCTGCACTCGGTAAGAGAAACTTATAGGTACTCGTTTGGTAGTGTTGTTTTAAATGACGTATTGCTTCATGTTCATGCTGCAGAACGTAAAATGGTTCAAAATGATTATAATGTACTTGGCATTCATAATGAAGATAACACTACTTACAATTTTAAAACAAAGAAACATGAAGTGAATCCTGATTTGGGAAGTATGTGGAAATATTTCAGTCATTTTAGTTATCCAAAAAAAGATGATGATTTTAAAACGATACAATATAAAAAAATCAAATGGCCAACGTAGGATAGGTTTGTAATGAACGAATTGGCTTGTCTAAGTTGTGAAATAGAAATATATAAGGGAATTATTTTATTCCTTATGGTAGTCATGATGGTTGACTATAAGTTTTAAAACGAAACAATAAAACAATATATAGAAAGAGTTTTTAATGAATGAACTAGATTATCAAATGCTAATTCGTTATGGCATTCTTGTCATTATGATTCTTTTTTTGGCTGCAGCGATAATTTTAGATGGGTTGTTCCCTAAAGAATAATTATGAAAAAGATTTTAAAACGAAATTATAAAACCATTCATTTATTAAACAAGAAGAATGATCTTGTTAAGTTTCTTAACTTAATCAATGAGGGACAAGCTTTGCGTAAAGCTTTCGAAGTAGAAACAAAATCAATGCGCATTATTACCGCAGATGATTTAAAAATGCGAAGCCGATAAGGAGATTGTATGGATGAAAAAGTTTTTGCGGTAGGTATGTTCGGATACAGCGATGATTGTCAAAACGCATGGGTTGATACATCTTATGAAGAAATTGTTCAAATGCCAGAAAGTGGCAGATGGACACAAGGTGAGTCACCAAATCGTAATGATTCCGAATATAAACCATTAAGGATTATCGCAAAAACTCCTAGTGGTGATGAAGTTCGCCTTTATCTAGATCTCCGAAATGAAGGTTGGGGCGTAGAAGCTTTCGGTTTTTCGGAAGCAGTAATTGAACATTTTATTGATAAAAGATATGAAGAAGAAGATGAATGATGTCTCTGATTGAACAAAACAAAGTGACAGTCGAATTTCTTTATGCTATATAATATTTAGTAAACAATTTGCTGGAGGTAATATGGGGAAAGATAATTGTTCGAATTCAGGTGGTGGTGGTGGTGGCTGCACAAGCTGCATCGGATGCTTGGTTTTAATTGTCGCCATCGGACTTTGCACCGGAGTCATCTCGGCTAAACCAATTCATAACTTGGTAGACTGGGTTTCGAGCTTTGCTGATGTCGATGTTGAGAAAGAAGTTAAAAAAGATGTTGACACTGAATAGCAACTCGGGTATTATAAAAGAGTGAGATGGAGATGAAGTGACGAAAATGAAAGCGAAGTAAGTGAAAGTTAAAATAAGTTTGGGCTAGTAGGAAAATTGGTCAACCCCACCCCGCTCATAACGGGACCGCTAACGCGACTGTCAGTTCAAACCTGACCTAGCCTACCAAATTAATCCCCGATTGTGTAAAAACTTTCGGGGATTATCATTTTAATATCATCTAGCTGATCTTATTCGGTAACATTCATTTGAGGTGTCAAGTGATTCCGAATATTCATAAAGATTTAAATGTAGATTATTTTAAAGATATAGATACAAACGAAAAGGCATATTGGTTAGGATTTCTTTTTGCTGATGCATATGTAACAAAAACCAATGGATCTATGAGATTAAAGTTATCTATTAAGGATGAAGAGACGTTAGATAAATTCATTCTTGCGGTTGGCGCAGATAGTAGTCTTAAGAAACAATTCGGGCCCTATAAGACTTGTGGAGTTTCAATTGAGGTTACCATTAGTGACCGGCAGTTCGTAAGCCACCTTATAAAGCTCGGATGTGTAAATAAGAAATCTTTGATTATTCGTTTTCCGGAATTGAGTTCAAGAGAATTGGATTTGGCTTTTATGATGGGATTCTTTGATGGAGATGGGAATGAATCAAATACGACATTTAGTTGCGGATCAAAAGACTTTGTAACAGATGTGTGTGATAAGTTCGAAATAGATATGAATAGCACCAAAGTAAAACATGTAAAGGAAAATCTTTGGATAGTAACTCTTGGGGCAAAATTATTCAAAGAAATGTTAGACATATATCATGGTTCTATGCAGAGAAAAAGAAGGACTCACGAAGATCAAAACTCGATTTTTGGAAGTCCATATAGTGAAGAGAATATGATGAGGAAAATACCCATAAGAAAACCTTCAGGAAAGATTCCAAAAAGAAAACCTCCGGTTTATATCGATGGAGTAAAGGTTGATGGCAGAAAAATACTTGGAAAAGTAAAGAAAAGAAAGTTTGAGATTACAAAGGAGGAATTGCACAAGCTTGTTTGGTCCATGCCTACAACCAAGGTTGCGGCGATGTTTAATGTTTCGGATAAGGCGATTGAGCGGAGATGTAAGTTGTTAGGAGTAACAAAACCTCCGCTTGGTTATTGGGCAAAGGTTAGTTTCGGAAAAATAACTCCCCCGGTTTTTGAATAGAGGCTTGACACTTTAACTATATAAGTGTATGATCAAGAAATGACAAACGCTGTTTTGCCCAAATTATCACTTGAAGAATATGTCAAACATTTTTCATTTGCAAATACTTTTGACTTTGCAAAAGAAGAAGTTGATTATTGCGAATCTTATTTGAAGTCAGCTTTTGGCGATAACATTTCTTTTTATCACGCCCATCATTTTTTGGGATTTGTGATTTCAGGAATTCCTTTTTATATATATTCATATTATGATGATTGTACTGGCGTAATAGATGAACCAGATAACATAATGGTTTCACTTATGGGAAGTATTAAACATCCTTATGATGAGCTGCGTCAGATTTATGGTATTTATAGGATTGATTTATCAAAATTTATTTATAAAAACTTATGGATGTTAAGTTTTGAATCAAATTATTTTGATCTTTCTTTATCAAAAATATCAGAGTTGAAATTTTGAATAAGGAGCTTGAAGAATACTTGTCTGTGGCGAAATGTGCTTACAGACAAGCTTATCAAAAAGTCTTGGCTATAATTTAAAAGTATTGGGGCATAAAAATAGCCAATGGGTTCAAAATGTATTTGTAATTAATGACATGCCGTTTTATATTGATGTGGAATATGTAGGATTTGGTGATTCAAAGATTAGCTTACTAGGAAGCATTACATCAGATTTTTATCTTATAAACTATTCTGCAACTTATTTTTGGCCAGTTACGCATTTTTTATATAAGCCAGTAGGGTTTGAGAAGTTTGCAATTAAGAATTTTAATTATACAACACCTGATTGTGATGAGCATGAGCTTGTTATTTCTACAAATCATTTTCGCGAACTGGTGTTTTGAAATTATGAGAGGGCTTGGTGGCTGATACTAAGAAGGATTATCAAATAATTGATGTTGATTTAAAGACATATGTAGCTTGCACATCAACATGGTTGGATTCAGAAACTTTTCATTATGTTCAGTTGGAAGATTTTTTACTTGATTATTTTGTGAAATTCGGCGACAAATTCGAAATACCAAACCGATATGTATTGAATGGGTTTATAGTAAATGATATTCCCTTTTGTGTACATAGGGTAAAATATTTAAACAAGCAGATAGATTTTGACCGTACATATTTTTCGGTTGTTGGGTATTCAAATGCTAATCTTGATTCATTAGTTTGTTTTAATAATTTAAGTTCAGACAATAAATATGGATCTAATTTTCTAAGGACCCAAGTATATTGGTTTAAGTTCTATATAAAGAACCAATGGGCTATAAAAACAATAGAGAGGATGAATAATGGAGATAAACATATTTATTTTCAAATACCGCTAGCCAATTTACATGATATAGTGTTTTGATGGAGTGGCTATGGAATTAGACATTACGGATCTTTGTCTATATGATTATATAAGACATGTTTCGCGCCGCACAGTTGTTAATGAACATCCGTTACTTGATAATTTTTTGATTGAAAAATTTTCAAAATATGAAGGGTTTAGTATTCTGGGCAAAAGTGTTTTAGATGGATTTTCAGTAAACAATATTCCATTTTGTATACATGGTGTTTCTTATGAAAGTAATGGCTTAATTGATATGGAATATACAAAGATTTCTGTTCTTGGCTCTACAAATGATAAGTTTGAATCAGTAATAGAATATGATAGATATCGTAATTCTAATTGGAATTATGTGAGAGCATTTGTTCCATTGTTTCGTTTTTACATAAAGAATATGCCTTTTATAAAAATGTATCGATATGCGGATGATTTTTATCTTAAAGATGCAAAGATATTTCTCAGTTTTCCAATGAGCAATA
>SXGR01388088.1_pt1 | contig 22672 bp, 29 predicted proteins | sample 3174711 | NCBI WGS metagenome assembly SXGR01 (sample SAMN11356860, study PRJNA531348) | freshwater metagenome | isolation source: freshwater sample F1-60 | place: China: Fuxian Lake, Yuxi | collected 2017-12-25 | reverse complement strand
GAGGAACTCCTTGATCTCCTCAAGCTCCTCCACGGCCTCATCTGCACCGGCGACGTCGCGGAAGGTGATCTTGGGCTGGTCCGGCGTCATTCGCTTGGCGCGGCTCTTGCCGAAACTCATCACCTTCGAGCCGCCGCCCTGCATCCGGTTCATAAGGAAGATCCAGAACACGAAGAACAGCGCAAACGGCGCAAGCGTGATGAGGAATCCCCACCATGCCGATCCGCCCCGGCCCTCAACGACGAATGGCACCTTGGCGGTATCCACCGACTCAGTCACCTGCGCCCCGTAGTTATCGGGGTAGCCAGTGGCGTAGATCTTGCCATCCTTCAGCGTGACCTCAAGGTTCTGATCCTTTGTCTTCATCGTGACTCGCGAGACCTTGCCGGTGGCGAGGTCCTGCTGAAAGCCCGTGAACGTGGGCGTGTCGGTCGCCGGCGAACTCGAGGTCACGAGCTTCTGCGCCACGAAGGCGAGAAGCACGACGATCAGAATGGGAAATGCGGCGCTCTTGAAGAACCGGCTCAGCGATTAACTCCCGCTCGATGATAGAGGAAGAGGGTAGCAGCGACCGGCGAACGCGGGAATCCAACGGTCGCTACGCACCAGTTGCGTCGCCCAGCTTGGCGATATACGGAAGCTCACGGTGGCGCTCATCCACGTCCAGCCCATAACCCACCACAAATACGTCGGGCAACCTGAAGCCCACGTAGCGCGTGCGCAGGTCGAGGCGATCGGCTGCGGGCTTGGCAAGCAGGGCACACACCTCGAGTGATGCAGGCTCGCGTGACGCGAGGTTGCGCATGAGATAGCGGAGAGTGCGACCCGAGTCGATGACGTCTTCCACCACCAGCACGTGCCGGCCCTCAATCGCGGTATCGAGATCCTTCGTGATGCGAACCACACCCGACGAGTGCGTGGCCGACCCATACGACGACACCGCCATGAAGTCGAACTCGCAGGGGATGGACATCTCGCGCACCAGGTCGGCGGTGAAGAACACCGCGCCCTTGAGAATGCCGATGATCAGCGGGTCGCGGCCGGCGTAATCGACCGACACCTCGCCGGCCATCTCCGCCACGCGCCCCTGAATCTGATCGTGTGTGAGAATGATCTCGCCCGGCACCTGTGCGCTCATGCCGCGGCCCCGATGCCACCGGCATCCGTCACGCGCGGCGACACCACAAGCACTCCGCGCTCAATCACTGCGACCCCGCCGGGAATTTCATCGCGCCCGCGGCCACGGGCGGCCCGGGCGCGTACGCGCTCCACCGGCCCCGACCCGAGCGCGTCTGATGGCAACCCCGACTCGGCGATAAGCCTGCGCACCAGGAGACGCGCCAGCGCAGCGGGCTCGGCGGCCAGATCGCGAGCGCCCAGGCCGCCGTCGCGGGCGCAGCGATCCCATGCGGAGGAGGCGGCGGCGTCGATCACCTCGGACTCGTCGCGCAAAAGGTCGGCAAGCCGGGCCAGATGCGCCTCGGCCGCTGGGTGCACACGACTGAGCGCGGGCATCGCCCCATGACGCACGCGAGCTCGTGCCGTCGCCAGATCCTCATTCGTCGGGTCATCCGTGAAGCTCACACCTGCCAGTTCGCACCACTCGCGGGTTTCGTGGCGGGACAGCGTGAGCAGCGGGCGGATGAGTGCATCTCGGCGCGGGGCGATGCCCAGCGCCCCCGTACGGCCCGTACCGCGGGCGATACGGAAGATGATCGTCTCGGCGTGGTCCGTGCGTGTGTGACCGGTCGCCACGAGATCGAGCCCCTCCCGACACCTGATCTCCTCTGCGATGGCCAGCCGGGCATCACGGGCACGCTCCATTGCGGCAGGCCCGGCGTCCAGACCAAGAGCGACGCGATACACGGTGAGGCCGAGCCCCTCTGCGGCCACAACGACCCCATCAGCCTCGTCGGATGCCGCCGCACGCAAGCCGTGGTCCACCACAATTACGTGCACCGGACCATCATGCAGGCGTGGGAGCAGGTGCATGAGGCACGTGGAATCAGCGCCGCCGGACACCATTGCGAGGACGCCCGCCCCGGAGGGAAGCAGCCCATGGCGGCGGCAGTGCTCGTTGACCCGTTCGTCGATGCCCACGCCGGGAGTATGCACGTGGCCTCGGATCAGCCGCTCGCCACCAGAGGGGCCGTGAGCCGCGCGAGGTCGGCACTGGTCACCGGGCCGGGCCATGTGGCGGCCAGCCGCCCCTCGCGGTCGAGCACCACGGTGGTCGGCAAACCGCTCACCGCGTAGACATCGGCAACGGCGTCGCCCCGGTCGAACCCGAGGGGGAATGTCACTCCCACCTCACGTGCGAATGCCCGGGCGTCGTCTACGGAGTCGTTCACCGCAACACCCACCACCCTCACCGCAGGATGCGTCGTTGCGAACTGCTGCAAATCGGGCATCTCCTTGCGGCACGGACCGCACCACGACGCCCACATGTTGATCACGGTGGGTCGTGGCCCCCGCACACCCACCGCCAGCGTCCCCGCACCCTCAAGCCTCGGCACCGCCAGGTGCGCCGCGGATTCGCGCTGTGCCGTGGGCACCAACTGCGCCGCGGATTCCCCTCCCACCGATGCCCCACATCCGGCAAGACCGGCCGCCGCGGGGACAAGCGCAATAGCAACGAGGATGAAAGGAATCCGCATGCAGGGAGCGTAGCCCCGGGCGGGCATCCGGGACGTCTCGTACCGTGATTGCGTGCCTTCGCCCGAGATCACGGCCGCGGTTCTACGAGCCGATCGTCGCATTGGTGCAGCCACTCGTGCACGGGTGGCTGCTATCGAAGGGGGCCCTGAGGTCGCACGGCTGGTGGCCAATGCCACGGGCCCCGCGTTCCAACTGCTCGTCGGGGCCCTGCTGGTGTCGCCGGGTTCACGTTCCACCGGTCTGCGTGCCCTCGCAGCGGGCGGCCTGGCAGCGGGTATCGCCAGTGCGGCACGTGATGGCATTGGCCGCCCGCGGCCCGGGTCCCGTAATGACGGGGGCTTCCCGAGTCGTCATGCAGCCTCCGCTACGGCGATCGCGCTGGTGATCGTGCGCGACAAACCGCTTCTCGGCACCCTTGCCCTCATTGCCGCCGGTGCCGGTCTGGCAGCACGGGTGGCGTCAGCCGATCACGAGCCGCTCGACATCGCCGCCGGTGCCGGGCTTGGTGCCGCCGTGGCCCGGTTTACGCGGCGTCGGCGACGGACCTGAATTCGCCCGTCACGGCGGCGTCGGTGATGCCAACCGGGGTGCGCGGAACGGACATCAGTGCCGACTCGGCGCGCGTCAGCATTCCCTCCATGCCCTGATCACCGTCGGTCCACTGGGCGATGCCGGTGGCAACCGCGCCCACCGACACACGTACGCCCCCTCCTGCCCGTACATGCACGGCTTCAATGGCGATGGCAATGCGATCTCCCGCCTCGCGTGCCCGCTCCGCGGGCCCAGAGACCAGTGCCATAAAACGCCCATCACCGATGTCCACCACAAGGTCGGAGGGTGAGATCACCCGGACGACGCCATGGTTGGCTGCGTCCAGCAGGGCATCACGTACCGCACCGCCGTGCATCGTGGTGATGACGTCAAGGTCGGTGATGCCGACAAGCGCGAGGCTCACCGGCCCGCCGTCGTCAGCGGCCCTGCGGCAATCGCGGTCGGCGATGAGGTCAAACACATCGAGGGGCGCGAGCCCACTGGCACGGCGGCCAAGATCGTCGTCGGCATCACGCCGGCCAAATGCCAACCCCTCGGCCATCCCGGCATGTGCGGCTCCGAGGGCGGCAAGTACAACCACGGCCACGAACCCGGCAGTGATTTCACCAGCGCTCACCTGCCCGGCCGATGCGGCGGCCAGCGCCACCGCGGCAGCCAGAAGCGTGGCGATCAGACCAATGCCACCAGCAAGCGGTGCGGCGAGGACAGCGGGAATGACCAGCAGTGGCCAGAGCCACCATGCACCAACGGCGATGATCGGAATCACCGTGGCGGCGAGCAGTACCACCAAAAGAATAAGGCGACGCTGTTGGTACCGCGTGGTCATCGCGGGCCCGTGAACAACGTCGTGGCCGGGTGGGTTTATCACCGTGTGATGCGGTAAACCAGATGTGACAACAAGCATTCAAGAAGTTACCGGTAGCCCCGGACGTCACATACACTCGGCACATGAACGACATCGCGACAATCGGAATCGTCGGCGGCGGCACCATGGGGGCGGAGATCACCCACGTTGCGGCAGCACGGGGGTTCACCGTGCTGCTGGCGGACGCCGACCGCGCCCGCGCCGATGCCGGACGCGACCGTGCCATCGCCATTGCTGACCGCCGCGTGGAGCGCGGCCGGATGAGCAGCGATGAGGCAGCGGCCGTGGCCGCAGGCATCACGCCTGTGAACGGCATCGCCGACATCGGTGGTGTCGACGCGGTGATCGAGGCGGTGCCGGAGGATCTGGCTCTCAAGATCCGCGTGCACGCCGATATCGATGCGGCGGTACGCCCCGGCGTGCTGGTGGCCACCAATACCTCCGGCCTCTCGGTCACCGCGCTGGCAGACGCCGCCGCCGATCCCGGTCGCCTCATCGGCCTGCACTTCTTCAACCCCGCCAGCACCATGCGTCTCGTCGAGGTCATCGCCGGGGCGGCCACCGACGCGGCGACCATCGCCCGGGCCTGTGCCCTTGCCAGGGCGCTCGGAAAGGAGCCGGTGCGGGTGGCCGAGTGCCCAGGGTTTGTGGTCAACCGAGTGCTCGTACGCGCGATGGCGGAGGCCTATCGGGCGGCGGCTGCTGCGCCGGTCGATCGTCGCACCGCCGACATGATGGTGTCGGAGGGCGGGCCCGCACCCATGGGTCCATTCGCGCTCGGTGACCTCGTGGGGCTCGACGTGCTCGAGAGTATCCGCAGCGATCTTGAGCGCGCATACGGCGACCGATTCAACGATTCGGCCACCCTCGCCCCGCTGGTCGCCCGCGGCGACCTCGGGCGTAAGACCGGCGCTGGGCTGGTCCCCGATGCCGACCAGATGCCACTCGGTACCGAACCGGTCATCGCGGCCATCTACTACGCGGCGGCACTGGATGAGGCACGGCGTCTGGTCGACGAGGACATCGCCACGGCAGATGACATCGATCTGGCCATGCGCCTCGGCGCCGGCTGGACAAATGGTCCACTCGCGGGGGCGTAGCACCGGCGTGGGTCACATCCCGGGGGCACAGCCCGCTCGGGACGCCCGGGGTCGGCGCGATACGCTGCACACGTGACGAATATGACGCCCCACCCGGCCATCCAGGGCCGCTCAGTGCTCTCCCTTATGCATCACCCCGCCGATGCGATCAGGGACGTGCTCAACCTGGCCGACCAGCTGAAGGCCACGCCGCTCTGGTCGGATGCGCTCGCTGGAAAGAGCGTCGCAGTGATCTTCGAACAGCCCTCTACGCGAACGCGTGTGTCTTTTGAGGTGGGTATCGCACGGCTGGGAGCACACCCGGTGGTACTGGCCGGGCGCGACATGCAGCTGGGGCGTGGCGAGACGATTGAGGACACGGCCAAAGTGCTCTCACGATTCGTGGACGCCATCGTCATCCGCACAGTGGACCACGGCAAGGTGATGGAGCTCGCCGAGCACGCAGATGTGCCGGTGATCAACGCCCTCACCCACGCCCATCATCCATGTCAGGGCCTGGCTGACGTCATGACCATCCGCGAGCGCTTTGGCGACCCGCGTGGCATCCGTGTCGCCTACGTGGGTGATGGCAATAACTGCTGCCATTCGCTGATGGTGGTGGGTGCACAGATGGGCATGGAGATCGTGGCCGGTTGCCCGGCGGGATATATGCCCGACCCCGAAGTGGTAGCCCTATGCGATGCCATCGCACGCGAGCATGGTGGATTCGTGCGCGTGGTGGAGGACCCACGCGAGGCAGTCAGCGAGGCGCGCGCGATCTACACCGATGCGTGGGTGTCGATGGGCGACGACGCGGCCGAAGAGGCGCAGCGAATCGCCGAGTTCACCCCGTACCAGGTGAACGACGCGCTCATGGACGCCGCCGCACCCGGCTGCATCGCCCTGCACCCGCTGCCGGCGCACGACGGCCTGGAGATCACCCGGTCGGTGTACCACGGCCCGCAGAGCGCGATCTGGGACGAGGCGGAGAACCGCCTTTACGTGCAGGCCGCGCTCCTGATGCACTTGCTGGGCTAGGAGGCCTGGCGGGACGATGCTGCCTCTCGCCGACGACGTCCCGAACCGCCGGGCACCGGTTTTTACCATCACCATCATCGCCATATGGGTGGCGATGTGGATCGTGCATTTGCTGCACCCCGACGACGGCAACATCACCGATTCGAGCCAGGCGCTCGACTGCCGCTGGGGCGTGGTGCCTGAGAACCTCATCCATGGCACGGGCTCCACCACCGACCCCTGCGCCCTGATCAACGCCGATCATCAGGGATGGGTGGAGGTCGTTACGGCACAATTCCTTCATGCCTCGTGGTGGCACATTCTCGGCAACGTGCTGTTTATGTGGGTCTTCGGTGCGTCCGTTGAGGCTCGGCTCGGGCGCGTGCGATTCCTGCCGTTCGTGCTCGCCTGCGGATCGCTGGCACTCGTGGTGCAGGCGCTCGCCTCGCCAACATCCACCAACCCGATCATCGGCGGGTCGGGCATGGTGGCCGCAGTACTGGGGGCGTACATCGTGTTGTTCCCATCCGCGCGCGTCTGGGCACTCGTCATCATCATTCCGCTGAGGCTGCCCGCGTGGATCCTGCTGGTCGCCTGGTTCGGTTACCAACTGGTGGCAGCGCTCGGAGGCGCAGAGACGGGAACGGCCTACTGGGCACACGTGGCTGGGTTCGCCGCGGGTGCTGTGCTCATCCGCGCGGCCTCACTGGGCCTGCCGCCCCCGCCCGTGCCCCGTAGCGCCATGCCGGCGGAAGCGGCCCCGGCATGAGCCCGCTCTTCCGGCGACGGCCGCGGTCGGAGCGCCAGCCCGAGTGGGTGCGGGTGGCCATCGTTGCCAACCAGGCCGAGGGCGAGATGCTTCAGGGCATACTGGCCAATGCAGGAATCCCCTCGTTCCTGCTGAGGAACGCCGGGTTTGATGTACCGGACATGCTGGCCGGGGGACCGCGTGACGTGATGGTGCCGGGAGGCCGTGGCCTCGAGGCCCATGCGCTGCTTGACCCGCTGGACCCCGACGCGCCCTAGCGGCCGAGAACGATCGGGCCCTGGCGCCCACGCACCGGCATGCGAAGGAGCATTCCGGCGACCAGCATCGTGACACCGATCACCACTGTGACGATCAGAGCAATCCACCAGTTGGCCACCGTCGCCACCGTGGCGGCCGTCGCAATGTCACCGGCATTTCCCTCGCCCACGGCGCCCCCCACAATCGGAGGCACGATGAGGCGCAGCAGAATCGGCACGATGCCCACCGCGATGAAGGCGATGCCCAAACGGCGCGCCATCCGTGCGCGATCGTCGGCTACGAGCACCCCGATACCGAGCAGCACAATCGTGGTGGCCGCCAGCCACAGGGGCAGAAGGCGAAGTGTGTTCAGGGCACCGGCAGCGGTCGAGACGCCGGACGGGACCTGCTCCCGGGTGACGGTGACCGTGAGGTCCCCGGCGGGGGGGATCTGCGAAGCGAGTTGCGGTGCGGTCGCATCGAGCGCGGTGACGAGGCGCTCGCGCACGGCGCCCAGATTGATCGTGACGCCACCGTCTGGGCGGTCCTCGAAACGGGTCCGGGCCTGATCAATCGCGGGTACGAGCAGTGTGCCGATGTCCGGCTGCGAGAGCAATGACTGCACCGCACCACGCAAGGTGGACTCTCCAGCCACCGAGATCGAGCCACCCTTGCCGATGGCATAGGTATCGACGATGGTCACAACGGCATCAGCCGTGCCGGTGAGACCTGCAGGGCTCTGGATCGTCTCCACGGTGACATCCGCGAAGCCACCGGATTCCGCCACCCGACCGAATGACGTCCAGATGAGCACGGCGAGCAGCCAGGTGAGCACTCCGAGTGTTGCGACGACCTGCAGCAGCAGCCTGCGGCCGTGGGTCATGCGGCGATTCATCGGAGAAGATGTCTCGCGCGAGTGCCCGACGTGCGTTCCATTGCCGTGAACCAGAGCACTGCGGGTTCATCATGTCAAGGGGTGGTGCCACATCTGGGGGGAATCCCGCGGCGCCATGTCCCGCCCCGGGTCCTCATCCGGCTGCAATAGGCGACACTTGGAGTCATGAATACCTTTGCATCTGCCATCAGCACGCGGGAGACCGGACGCACTGCGGCCACCGAGGCCGTTGCCGCAGTGCGCGCGGGCCTCGGTGGCGCCACGCCCGACCTCGCCGTGGTCTTCGCCACCCCTGATCTCATGGCCGATGCCGCCGGCATCGCATCCGTCATCGGCGTCGGGCTCGGGCCAGCGAACCTGATCGGCTGCACTGCGGAGGGGGTCATCGGCACCGCCCGCGAAATTGAGCACGGGCCCGCATTCACCCTCTGGGCGGCATCACTCCCCGATACCGCCATTGACTCATTCATCCTCGACCCGGGTCAGGCACCCGATGGGGGACTGGTTATGGTGGGCTGGCCGCCTGCCATCGACCCCTCCGCACCCCCCGATCTGCAAGGGAACCAGACGGTGATCCTGCTGGCCGATCCGTTCAGTTTCCCAGCCGATGCGCTTGCCGGACCGGATGGCGAAGGGATGGCACGTGAGGTGACCGGAGGTATGGCCTCGGGTGGTCAGTCCCCGGGCGAGCACCGCCTCATCCTCAACCAGAGGGTGACCCGCTCCGGCGCAGTGGGGGTTGCCCTCTCGGGCATCACGCCCCTTGTGTCGCAGGGCTGCCGCCCCGTTGGCCCCGAGATGACCATCACCGACGGGGGTCAGGGCGTCATCAGGCAACTCGCAGGTCGCCCGGCACTCGAACGTGTCCGCGAGGTCATCGAGGCCCTTCCGGCAGATGAGCGTCGCCTGGTGGAACACGGAGTGCTTGCCGGCATCGTCATCGATGAGAACCGCCCCGAATACGAGCAGGGCGACTTCCTGATCCGCGGCATGATGGGCGGCGACCCCGGTACCGGCGCGATCGCCGTGGGTGAGCATGTGCGGGTGGGGCAGGTGATGCGTCTGCAGGTACGCGACCACCTCTCGGCCGATGCAGACCTCCGCGCCGCACTGGCCGCCGCGCGTGGCATGACCGCCGGTGCACCAGGAGGGGCACTGCTTTTTTCGTGCAATGGACGTGGCACCCGTCTGTTCCCCGATCCGCACCACGACGCGCTCGCAACCGCGGACGTGTTCGGTGAAATCCCGCTGAGTGGCCTCTTCTGCAATGGCGAGATCGGACCGGTGTGTGGCCGTACCCACTTGCACGGCTTCACGGCCGTCATGGCCATCTTCCCCACGTAACGCATAACTGAACATGCAATATGTATGTCAGCTGATATGTAATACGATGGAGGAATACTCCGCGTTTATATGTATCTCGAATGCCTGCGGATCACACGAGGGTTGACTGATGGATCAGGGGTCTCACAGCACACCGCCGTTCGGCGGCACGCGTCCGGGAACGACCACCGATGTACCCCGTGGTGGCATCGCAGAGGGAATCTTTGCCGAAGTCGAGCGCATGACCGCTGGCGGGGCCATGACCCGGAGCGACGCATTCGAGCGCATCTCTGAGCGCACCGGTCGCCGCGCCGACACCGTTGCCGCCAACTTTTACCGCATCGCCCGCAAACGGGGCACCGTGGCCTCACGTGCCACGCGTGGACCCGGTCGGTCGGTCGGATCTCGCAGCACCGGAGACGCCGCCGTCATCCTTGCCCGACTTGAGTCCGCCATCAAGGATCTCGGTGACCTGCTGCGTACGCAGGATGCGGAGATCACCAAATTGCGTGAACAGTCCGCCCAGTTCGCGAAGTTGCGGGATTGGATGAGCAAGAACGGATAGCCGGGGAACTGCCCCCGGGGGGAATTACTCCGGGGGCAGTTCGAGGCGCCGCGCGCCAGCCCATGCAGCGGCCTGCGAGCGGCGCTGGAACCCGAGCTTACGAAGCAGTTGCGACACGTGATTGCGCACCGTCTTCTCTGAGAGGTGCAGCACCTCGCCGATGGCACGGTTGGTATAGCCCTCAGCAATAAGCGTGAGCATGCGGCGTTCGCGATCAGTGAGACCCGCCAGTTCTGCCTCGGCCTGCTTGGCGGACAGTTCGCGGAACTGTGAGAGGAGTGCCCCGGTGGCGCGGGGGTCGAGCGTGGATGCACCCGACGCGGCATCACGAATGGCCTGGGTAAGGCGCTCGGCATCGGCCTGCTTCAGCAGGTACCCGGATGCACCGGCCATGACGGCACCCACAATGGCCTCCTCGTCGGAGTACGAGGTAAGCATGACGACGCTGATCTCATCGTTCTCCTGCTTGATTTTGCGGCAGGCGTCGACACCGGAGCCATCCGGCAGGCGAATGTCCATCAGCACCACATCGGGGGTGAGCTGAGCGGCCATCTGTACGGCCTCAGCCACAGACCCGGCCTCGCCCACCACGCGGAACCCGCCGGTGTGAGAGAGCAGTGACCTGAGGCCAAGGCGCACCACGTGGTGGTCGTCGACGATCAGGACCCGGATCGGATCGGTGGGGCTTGGAATCGCGCTCATCAGCTCATCGCCTCGATCGCGATGCCCTGCTTGGTGGCGGGCATCTCGGTTGACTCGACATCATCCAGCGGTACTGCCAGCACCACCCGGGTGCCGCCATACGGCCCCGGCTCGATCACGATACGGCCTCCAAGCCACCGGGCACGTTCATGCATGTTTCTCAGTCCGTTGCCGTGGCCCGGGACCACTTCACCAGCGATCTCATCACGGATGCCCTGCCCTGTGTCCGCGACAACCAGATCAATCTCGTCCGGATGGAATGTAAGACGCACGCTCACAGTGCACGGACCGGCGTGGCGGGCGGCATTCGCCAGCGATTCGCGCAGGATGTGCGCTAGGTGCTGACCGGCATCCTCGGGCAGTGGCCCGCACGACTCCTGCCCCGTTACCCGGAAGGTCGCCTCGACGTGCGAGTCGTCGACGAAGTCGTGCACGATGCGATCGAGGTCTGATGCGATACCGGCCGGGCCACCATCGGGGGCCTGGAGGCCGCGGATGTACCCACGCAAACCGTCGATGGTGGCGTTCAGGCTTCCGACGACCCGGCGGATCTCCTCGCGGGTGTCGGCATCATCGGTATTGAGCGCAACGGCCTCGAGATGCAGCCCGGACGCGTAAATCGACTGGATGGTGCCGTCGTGGAGGTCGCGACCGAATCGCGCACGCTCCTCGGCCACTAGCCGGGCGCGATCGAGCGTCTCGATCTGCTGTTTGGCCTCCACTTCAAAGATGTCGAGCAGTTTGATGACTGCGAGGAGCAGCGCGAGGACCACCAGACTGCGCAGCACCGCAAGCGGCAGTCCGGTGGTGGCGAACCAACCTGACTCATTCGCGATTCCCCCGGGCGCCCACGGCGCGGGCTCCACGATGATTCCTCCCACCACTGCATAGACCAGCAGCGCGGCGGCTGCGAGAGCGGCGTACGGACGGATACCCACCATGCCCGAGCGGGTCAGTTCCTCCCGCTGCCGCCACATGCCGTAGGCCGAAAGCAGGGCGCCCGGGATGAGAAACACATACCGCGACAACGCTGCGGTGGTGTCTTCCCACTCGAGAACGTTCCAGCCGAGATTGCCCGCCGCAACCGTGGCGGAGATGATGATGGCGGCCGACGCGACGACCGAGGCAATTGAGAACGCGCGCAGACGCTGCCGGGTCCATGGCACGAGCCGCAGCCCGAACTGCAGCAGGAAGACCACCGCTACCGACTGCAGCACCGCGCGCAGCACCACCAGCGCATGGATTACCTCGGGCGCGAGATAGTTGGACTGGATGGGGATGAACACGAACCCCCAGATGACCCACGCCTCGATAAATGCGTACGACGCAAGCCAGATCAGCGACGATGTGAGGGTGAACCGCGTGGCACGGCGGCGCTGAAGCCAGGCGGCGAACCCGAGCGCGAACAGAATGATCCCGTGCGTAAACACGAGGACAGTCTCATTTTGCTGGAAGAAGGTCGCCATCTGCGGGACGTGCACCTCGGGTCATACCCCGGGACAACGATGCGGGACGCATCGGCCGGGGCATGACCCGCGAGGGGTGACACACGACCCGGCGGAATCAACTCTACTTCGTTATCCGCCTGCGAGTTCCGCCAAGTGCGATCGCAGGTCGTCGAGCGATTCCTCCTGCGCGGCGTGCACGATCTCGGGCTCCTCAACCAGTGCGCAGCGTTGCATCGGGTTGAGACGGTTGGTCACATAAGGATCAGCAACGATCTCCGACAGCGAACGCCCCTGCTTGAGCTGGCCCACGCAGTACTCGGTCAGGCGCTTGTGCTTGGCCGTCGGGTCGCCCAATAGCCGTGAAATCTCTTCCTTGATGCTCATCCAACTACCTCTTGGTATTGGGCCGAGACGAGTGGGGCGAGAGAGCGCAGGCGTCGGATTCGCTCCTCCATCGGCGGGTGGGTCGAGAACAATTTCGAGGTGCCACGGCCATGCAGCGCCGCAAGCGGGTTCACGATGTACATGGGCGCCGCCGCCGGATTGACCTGCATGGGAACCTGCTCGGCACCACGTTGCAGGTTCTCGAGCGCGCTCGCAAGCGGCTCGGGGTCGCCCAGCAGCTCGGCCCCCGTGAGGTCGGCCTGATATTCGCGCTGGCGGGAGATCGCCAACTGGATAATTGTGGCGGCGATTGGCGCGATGATCATGGCGGCAAGCGTGCCGATGATCCCAAGCCCGCCTTCGTCATCTCCCCCGAACAGCATTGAGAACTGGAGCCAGGTGGCGATGGCGGAGATCGCCCCGGCCACCATCGCCGCGACGCTCGCGATGAGGATGTCGCGGTTGCGGATATGCGCCATCTCGTGCGCAAGCACTCCTTCCAACTCGCGCATGGTCAGCTGGTGCTGAATGCCCTGGGTCACGGCGATCGCCGAGTGCCGCGGGTTGCGTCCGCAGGCAAACGCGTTGGCCTGCTGGTCGGGCGTGACGTAGACGCCGGGCATCGGGACGCCGGCGCGATCTGCCAGACGACCGATCATGGCGTGAAGCTCCGGGGCCTCGTCCGCCGACACAGGGACGGCATGTGTCATCTTCAGCGCGATGGATCCGCTGCCCCAGTACATGGCGAAGTTGAAGATCACCGCGACGATGGCCATCAGGAGAATTCCCGATACCCCGCCGATCAGACCGCCGAGAAGAATGAGCACGGCGGTGAGCGCAGCCATGAGTAACGCCGTCTTGGTGTAATTCCAGGCCGTCATTGCACCTGTGGTCATCGATCCTCCATGTCGTGACGCGATGTCCGGGGACGCGCCCCGCGCGCCTGCAAGTATAAGAGTGACTATGGAGACCCTACGGCGATCGCCCGTTATGCGTTGGTTCAGTTCGGCCGCCCTCGCGGCCACGTGCGGGATCGGTCTCACCGGCTGTTCGCTGGGGGGCCAGCAGGAGCAGCAGACCCGCGTGGCGGAGCCCGCCACTGTCGTGAGCGTGCTCCCGACCCGACCAGGCCTCACCCCCGCTGGCCCCATCCGCGCCGTTGACGCACAGGGATTTACCGCGGCGCAGCTCGGGCGCCCTGATTCGGCCCTCACCACCAATCTGGAGCAGGCGGGCTTCCTCCGGGGCGCCACGCGCGAGTGGACCGGCCCGAAGGGCGCGAGCCTCGTGGCAGTGGTCGGCCTGTGGGATGACGGGAGCGCGGCGGCATCACTCGGCGGTGCCGTGGCCGACGCGGTAGTGCCTGCGGGCACGCCGTGGACGCCATCGCAGTACGGGGGGTCGCAGGGCTCACGGGCCGACAACGCGCGGGCACTCAGCGTGGTGGTCGGTCGTGTGTCGCTGTTCCTCCGTGCCACCGGCCCGGTTGACGACGCCGCAGTACTGCGCCAGATGGACCTGATGTTCCAGACTGCGTCGGGGATGGATCGCCGGGGGACCTCGTCAAATGGGTAAGCAATCCGCACCCCTCGACGGCGACCTGCAGCGCACCTATCGCGGGCGGGCATGGCGTGATGAGGAACCCGACCGGCGCCTGCTACTGGATACCAACGTCGAGGAGAAGGCGGTGCTCATCGCATCGCTCAACTGTTCCGCGGTGGAGGAAGCCGACCGCCTCACCGAGATGGGCGAACTGCTGCGCACCGCGGGGGCCACCGTCGTGCACCGCGTGGTGCAGCGTCGCGAGCGCCCTGATCCCCGCCTGTATCTGGGAAAGGGGCGGCTTGAGGAACTGTCGGAGTGGGTGAAGGAGCACAAGCCCAATGTGGTGGTGGCTGAGGGTGACCTGGCAGCCGGTCAACAGCGGCATCTGGAGGACAAGCTCAATACGCGCGTGGTGGACCGCACCGGGATCATCCTCGACATCTTCGCCCTGCATGCCAAGTCAGCGGAGGGAAAGCTGCAGGTGGAGCTGGCGCAGATGGAGTACTCGTACTCCCGCCAGGAAGGCCTGTGGCAACACCTCGAGCGGCTCGGCGGCGGTGTGGGCCCACGAGGCCCCGGTGAGAGCCAGCTGGAGTCGGACCGGCGCATGATCCGCGAGCGCATGGGGGTGCTGCGAAAGCGTCTGCAGGAGGCGGCGAAGAGCCGCGACACCATGCGCGAAGAGCGCATGGCCTCGGCCGTCACGCGAGTGGCGCTGGCCGGCTACACAAATGCCGGAAAGTCGAGCCTGATGAATGCGCTGACAGGCGCCGAGGTAGACGTGAATAACGCGCTGTTCGAGACGCTCGACGCCACCACGCGCGCGTTCTCACAGGATGGTGTGAAGGTGCTGGTGTCCGACACCGTCGGCTTTATCCGCCACCTGCCCCACCAACTGGTCGAGTCGTTCCGCTCCACCCTCGATGAGGTGCGCGATGCCCACCTCATCCTTCACGTGGCGGACGCGTCAGAGGATGATGACGGGCGCGAGGCCCGCGCGAAGGCCGTGGTGGAGGTGCTCGACGAGATCGGCGCCGGCGAGGTGCCGCACCTGCACGTGATGAACAAGTGCGATCTCCTCGACATCGAGGACCTCGACGCCCTTCGGCGTCAGTACCCCACTGCCGTCTTCACCTCTGCCATCTCGGGAGAGGGCCTCGATGAGTTGCGCGATCGGCTGCTCGCCACGGCCCGGGCGCGATGGGACCGCGTGGTGCTCGAAGTGCCCTACTCCCGCGGTGACGTCATCTCGGCCATCTACTCCGCCGGACGCGAGGTCACCCAGGAAGCCGGGCCCGAGGGCACGCTCATCCGCGCACTCATGCCACCGGTTGACGCGGCCCGCGTGCGGGCACTCGCCGCCAGGGAACGTCAGTCGCCGTAAGGCAGCCTGCGGTGAGCATCGGGTGCGACGCGGTTCAGCGGATGAAGACGGGGGTACCGACCTGCACACGTGGGTACAGGTTCTCGACATCCGAGATGTACATGCGGATACAGCCATGCGATGCGGCCGATCCGATCGACGACGGGTTCGGGGTGCCATGCATTCCGATAGCCGGGGCGGAGGTGCCGATCCAGCGGGTGCCGAGCGGATTACTCGAGCCGGGAGGAACGGGGCCCAAACCAGCAGCCCACGGCGAACTGGGCGGGAACCAAGTGGGGTTCATCTGCTTCTCGATTACACGAAAGTTGCCCGTGGGCGTGGGATAGGCGAGTTGGCCAACCGCGACCGGGTATGTGCGGATGCGCCGGGTCCCCATGTAGAGCCGCAGCTTGAAGCTGCGACGGGTCACCACGACCACCGGGCCGATTGAGGTGACCTCGGGGGCCACCCGCGTCTCGGGCAGTGCATACGGGGTGGCAGGGCGTGCCGCGATGAGGGCGGGAGCCAGAAGCGCCACCGCCTTTGCCACGTCAATGGCGTAGCCGAAGGCGGCCTTGCCCACCACCGGGCGAAAGGCACGGTTCAGGCTGACGGTGGCATCTCGGGCGGGAATACCGATCTGGCCCGCCCGCCACTTGATGACGCCCCGCAGCTTCGCTGTACTGATGGTCTCGACAAGGGGAATGTTGGTGATCGCCCCGGGGGCGGGCACCGCCTGCATGGCAGCGGTGACCGCCGCGTCCACATCGGCCGCATACCCCACGGCGTCCGGATCGATCTCGAGCGCACGGCCATGGAACGTGAGCGGCATGGGGGCACGGTGCGGCGCGACGATGGTGTCGAGCACGAGCCCTTTTGCAGAGGCGGCCGCGAGCCCCGAGACGTCCAGCGCCGCGATGGAGACGCCGGCGGGGATCGTGCCCTCGGGCAGTGGCGTCGCCTGCTGGGCAAACGCGCACGCGGGAATTGCCAGAAAAATGGCACCCGCGGCGAGGGCACGGACCCTGGGGTGAATCACTGACACGGGTTACTCCAGGACATCGGATCGGGACCGTCGGGATAGTAGCCCTCGCCTCCGGCGTGCCTGCGCACACGGGTACGCACGTCACCAACCAGTGTTACCGGTGACCAGATGCAGGGCGATGCCGGGTGTGCGGCGTATTGTCGGGGTATCGTGATTGCGGACTCGCACCACATCGAGGCGACCATCGGCGCCGACCCCTCGGAGATCGCCCCCGTGAGAGCGGCGGTGCACGACCTCGCGCAGCGTGCCGGGTTCGGCGATCGTGCCGACGATCTGGCGCTCGCCATCAACGAACTGATCGCCAATGCGCAGGAGCATGGCGCTGCCCCCATTCATGTGATGGCCGATGCCGGTGCCGGCCTCCACATCGAGGTGAGCGACTCCGGTAGCGGCTTCGACTGGAGCGAGGCCGTACAGGAGCACCCGCCCCGCCCCCACGCCCGTCGCGGTCGTGGTCTCTGGATCGTGCGTCAGCTGGTTGACAGGGTCACCGTGGACCGCGGCGGCGGCGATGGCACCACCTGTGTATGCATCGATCTGCACCAGCAGGCCGCCTGACTCTTAGCGGCGCCCCGCCCGGGCGCCGATGCGCTCCAGCCATCGGGCGCCCTCCTCGCGCCGCTGGTCCAATTCGTCGGCACTCGCCTCGCTCACGCTCGTGACCCCGCAGAGGCGGTTGAGCTCACCCTTCACCTGCGCATGCATCATCCCTGCGGCACCCGCGATGGCGCGCACGATCACCGAGTTGGCATCGCGCAAAATGCGGCGGCGCTGCACCGGGGTGAGGCCCGAGGCATCCGGTGCCCGTAACTCGAGGTGCGGCGCCTCCAACAACTGCACATCGAATCCATCGTCCCCGGAATCCTCATCATCGAGTGATCCGAACATGCCCAGATGCTCGTCGGCGCGGTGCACCACGGCCTCGCCTGATGGCATTGCAGACACCGCAGGGAATAACGACATCTCCTCGTCCTCGCGTGCCGTCTGCACCTCGTCGAGAAGGCCGTCGCCCTCGCTGTCGTCGGCCTCGCCGGCCTTCTTCAGAAAGTGCCGACGCTCTTCGGCGATGCCCATTGCGTGCGCCCGGAGGCGTGGATCATCGGGCTTGAACATGTACGACGGCTGGCGCATCGTGCCCCGGGACCCAGCGCACGATGCGCCCAACGGCCTGGCGGAAGAAGAGCTCGGTCGTCGTGGTGGTAGCGAGCACACCTACACGAAGGCGCGGGATGTCTACCCCCTCGCTCACCATGCGCACCGCCACGAGCCACGGGTCGCGACTCGTGGCGAATGCTGAGATGCGCTGCGATGCACTGGGGTCGTCGCTGGTCACCACCACGGCCTTCACGCCCAGCCAATCCCGGATGATCTTGGCCACCCCCCGGGCATGGTCGCGATCCATCGCGATGACCGGGCCGCCGGCTTCCGGATGCGTCTGGCGCACATCTGCCAACTGGGCGTGGGCCCGTGCGAGGGCATCGGGCATCCACTCGCCCGAGGCGTCCAGCGCAGTGCGCAGGCGCTGCGATGCCAGGCGCGGGTCGAGGGCGTCATCGAACGAGGCCGACTGCACGCTGCCCTCGGGGCCGATCCACTCCATCTCGCCACCCAGACGCGGGAAGTGCACCGGACGCACCACGCCGCGGTCGGCAAGCGCAGGGCCGTAGCTGTACTCCACGTCGGGTTCGGCCTCGCCACCGGCGTCGTAATAGACGAACGGAATCGCGAGGCTGTCTGATCGAAATGGCGTGCCCGTGAGACACAGGCGAACGGAGGCCACCTCAAATGCGCTGCGCACGCCATCGCCCCACGCACGTTCATCGCCGGCGTGTCGGATTTCGTCCAGCACCACGAATGCCCCGTTCGCGATCGTGCGTACGGCGAGCGTCGACTGCGCCACCTGCTGGTCGGTGGTGACGATGCCGTGGACCTCTGCGGGCAACGGCTCCCCCGCGATCCACGTCGGATCGACATGCAGGCCAAAGCGCTCGGCAGCGGCTGCCCACTGGCCCTTCAGATGCTGCGTGGGGCCACCACCACCAAGCTGCGACCGGGGTGTGCGGCCAGATCCTGCCGCGCCGCGGTAAGCGCGAAGGTGGTCTTCCCCGCTCCCGGTGTGGCCACCGCCAGGAAGTCGTCGCCGTCGCGCGAGGCGAACACGTCGAGCGCATTCTTCTGCCACTTGCGAAGGCGGATTGTTCGGCTGGTGGCTCCCAAGACGGCGGGACCCTACCCGGCGAACCCCGCCCCGCCCCGATTGTGTCAGGCCGGAGCAGTTCCCCCGTCGGCAGCAAGGCCGCCGACACGGATGACATCACGCATTGAGAGAATCCCCACGAGTTCGGGCCCGTCGAACACCAGCACGTGCCGGATGCCGTGGCGCACCATTTGGTCCGCGGCGGTTGCGAGCGGCCATTCGGGTGCCGCGGTGATGAGCGAACCCGTCATGTGATCGCCCACCAATTCAACGTCAACGTCGAGCCCGGCAGCCAGCGCCTTCAGCAGATCGCGCTCGGTGATGACGCAGGGCCCGGGAAGATCCGGGTCCATCACAACTGATGCGCCGGTGCGATTCTCAATCATCCGCAGAGCCGCCTGGCGCAGCGTGTGCGCCGGGCCGACCATTGCATTGAGCGCGCTCATGGCGTCTCGTACCTGCGTCATGACTCGATTGTGCCATACCGCACAATCACCGTCAACCGCCATCGCCCCGCGGGAGCGCTACACTTCGCCGCTGCTCATGGAATCACCTTGGAGGTTTGATGCTTTACGGACGTCGTCTGGACGAAGCGCTCGAGCACGTCGACGGAAGCCGATACGCGTTGGTGCATGCCGTTTCGAAGCGCGCGCGCCAGATCACGGTGTGGCTCACCGCAGATCCGGCAGAGCTGCGCTCTGAGGATGCGCCGCCGCCAGCTCCAGGAGAGTTGTCGTCCCGTGACCCCGTCGCCCTTGCCGAGGCCGAGATCCTGGCTGGCGAGGTCGCTGTGCGCTGGAATCCTGACGGCAGCCCCGAAGAGCGCGAGCTGCCCGAGTCCACCGCATTCGAGGCGGACCCGCTGCTGTTCGAGCTTGATGACGACGATGCGTTCGAGGTGGACGACTCCCCCGCCGCCGGTGCCACCAGCCTGGCCGAGGCCCTCGAGGCAGTTGCCTCGGGCGAGGCCACGACCGTGGAGGCCGCCAGCGACGCAAGCATCGTCGAGGCCGGCGACAAAACCGTGGATGACCTCGATGCAGAAAACAACGCTGACTTCCACGCAGTCCCGGACCCCGAGGCCGCATAGTCCGCATGCGACGGTGAGCGCCCGATGACAACAGGCCTCACCGTCGCAGATCTGGCCCGCGACCCAGATGAGGTTGCTCGGGCGCTTCCGGCATGGCGCCGGGGAGATGCCGACGAGGCAGTGGTGGCCACACTCGATCTGGCTGCGCGCCATCTGCATGACCGGACCCCGGTCATCTGGATCTGGAGTGGTCGCACTCCAGACGACTGCCCCGCCTGGATACTCCCCATCCGTGCCACACAGGCCATGGCATTTGGCCCCCGTGGGCCTGCCGGGGTGCTCATGCATGCGCTCCGGGCAGCCGTGGAGGCGGGTGTGCTCGCCGAGGCCGTGTGCGTGCTCGACTGGCACGGCTTCGTGCTGCTCACCCTCCCGGATCTGGATGATGAGATCGCGCCGCTCGCACTGGCTGAAATCTGCGCCCACGCCAACGCAGTTGTGCTGGCCCCGCTCCCCGCATCGCTCCGCCCAGACGGCGAGGACATCCCGATCGTCGGGCCTCCGCCCCACCTGGATGCCGCCGACCCGCTGGCGGCGCTGTCACGGGCCACGTGGTCGCACCCCATCCGGGTAGCACTCACCCTGGCAGCCCACGGACAATCGATCGACGCCCCCTCATACCCCGCCGAGATGGTGTCGGCGCTCCGGCGCTGGGGGCTCGATGGAACACCGCCACCACCGGGCGCCGCGAGCCTGGCGATTGAGGACGACCCCTGCCCCCGACGCAGGCGCGCGCGCACCGTGCTGCGGCGCCTGCTGCGCATGGGCAAGGTGGGCGACCAGCACCACACTGAGTTTGACAACCTCTACCGCGGAGCGGCCGCCGATGACCGGCGTGACGCGCTGGAAGTGGGCGAGGCGCTTGTCCGTGCCGGGCTCCTGGGTGAGAAGCCCAGCGTGGGCCAACGGCATGTGTACCTCCGCCGCGATTCGCTCCCCGACATCCATGCGCTCATCGATCGCGGGGAGACGCGAAACGCCGTGCTGGCCGGGGGGTGGACCGCCCCCGAACCCGGCGAGGCCTGACTGCGCGCCGCGGGCGGGTGCCCCGTCTCATGCCCCGTCAGGCGTCCCCTCGGCATCGCCCAGCAGCCCACGTCGCCGGGCGATGGCCTCGAAGACAAGAGTGGTGAACGGCGGGATACTGGCCAGCAGCGCCCAGACCGTGAGAGACCACGACCAGCGAAGGCGCGACGCCGCAAATAGGGTGGCGCCCAGATAGGCGACGAAGGCGGCGCCGTGCAGCGCCCCGAATATCGACACCAGCACCGTCGTGGTCTCGGGGACGTACTTGACGTACATCCCAACGAGAAGGGCAGCCCAGGTACAGGCCTCGACGATCGCTGCAATGACGAACACACGGGCCGCAAGACGCCGCCTAGAAATACTTATGGGGTCCTCCCGGACGCTGGCACTGGGACTGTGACCACGGGGAGGTTAGTGACCACCTCAAGTTGTGTCGGCGCATCGGGACCACCGGCAGCGAGGTACCCGAGCGCGCCACCAACAACCAGTGTGACGGCAGCGATGACGATGGCGACCCATCGACGCACGACCGGCCGCTCGCCCTTTCCCGCCGGGCGATCATCGCGGGCGCGGGCTGTGTTGGGCTGAGGCGGTTCCGTGCTCATCGCGCCACCGAATCGCTGGCATTGCGGGCCCAACGGGCGAATGCTGCGTCGAGGGCCACCGATGGGTCCCACGCCTCGGGCGTCCCCGGGACCGTGGCAGCAGCGAGTTCGAGGAACCACCGCGAGGAGCCTTCGTACGCTGCGGTCAGATCAGCAAGCGTGTACCGGGTACCCACACGGCGGCGCAGTTGGTCCTCGACCGCGCTCACCACCCGAAGCCGGGCATCACGTGTTGGCGACGGCTCGGCCATCTGGCGCTCTCCGGCATCCCAGTCGAGGAGCGCGGTCATGACCTTGGGCTGCACGCCCCTCACGACACCGGCTCCGCACAGCACGCGGTGGGCCAAGTGGCACCGCTTCGTTGCATGATCCAGTCGCCCACGGATGTGCCGCCTTCGGCAAGCGCGAAGGCCAGATGTGCATGCAGACACTTGACGTGTATGGGGTTGCCCGACCCGGCCACACGGTGGCCACCGTGAACGGCGGCATGCTGGGCATGGGCGTTGGCGAGGGCATCGGTCATCTCGGGGTCGGATTCCAGCATCCGGACACCCCCATCAGCCTCCAAACGGCTCACCGCTGTGACGAGTGCACGGCAGGCAAGCCAGTCGCGCGTCGGAAATGGATGCCCGTCGGCATCAATGGGGGCATTCTGAATAACGGCGGGACCACCAAATGGACAGCGCACTGCCACACGGAAACCTGCGTGCGGATCACGGCCGATCAGACGATGAACGGCGTCGGCATCAGCCGACGATCCCGCTGATGAATCCCCAGACACCGGTTGCTCCATCATCGGCGGGCCTCGACGGAACCGCGGGGTGCTTGATGCCCCGTACCGCGTAGGGCGTCTCGCCCGGGCGCACCATGCCCAGCTCGCGGGCGCGGGTCTCGAGTACCTGCGGCTCCTTGAGCGCACGGATCTTCGCGGAGATCGCATCGCGGGTGGCCCTGGCCTTGATCAGGGCAACCTGCTCGAGACGAAGCTGTTCCTTCTGCCCCAGGTAGTCCCGCACCGGGCCGATGTACGCGAAGGCGATCCCGACGAACAGCCCGATGATCAGAAATCGCTTGAGCAGCGCCCCATCCCCACGTATGGAGGGGCCCCCGATGGACCCCGTCGGATATGGGGTACGCCACCGGTGGCCGGGGTCCTTCCCAGGCCATCACACGTGAGCGAATGATCAGTGGTGCGAGAACGCTGACGGTCCGGGATAGGCCGCTGCGGGCCCGAGGCGTTCCTCAATACGAAGCAGCTGGTTGTACTTCGCGGTGCGCTCTCCGCGAGATGGCGCGCCGGTCTTGAT
>SXGR01173444.1_pt1 | contig 22674 bp, 17 predicted proteins | sample 3174711 | NCBI WGS metagenome assembly SXGR01 (sample SAMN11356860, study PRJNA531348) | freshwater metagenome | isolation source: freshwater sample F1-60 | place: China: Fuxian Lake, Yuxi | collected 2017-12-25 | reverse complement strand
GGAGCGACGACGACTGCACTCGACAATGTGCACGAACGCATCGCCCGCTTCGTTGGCGAGGCCGACGCTCGGATCGTGCACCGCCACGAAGCGAGATTCGATCCCGAGATCCTGAATGAAGTCCGCGCGTGGCCCGGCGTCAGCGCGGCTGCGGGCCGGACGCACGGATCACTCACGCTCGAGCGCGCCGGCGGAGCCACCGGCCGGGACGGTACGCCGCGACGGGCCACCCTGCGGTTCCGTGGAAGTGACCTCGGCACCGAGGCAGCGTTCGCGCAGGTCGTGTACACGAGCGGACACGCGCCATCGGCCCCCAGCGAGATCGGGATCGACCCACTCGCCGCGAAGGTGCTCGACGCCGGCCTCTCAACGCGCCTTCGAGTGGTCCGCTTCGGCGCGCCGATGGAACTTGTTGTCACCGGTATCTACGAGCGCCCGAGTCTCGGTGCGCTTCAGCGGCCATCGGGGCAGATCTCGCGAGCGACGCTCGCCGAGGCGGCTGACCTCGACGACGGGGTCGCGCTCATTTCGATTGCGCTCGAGCCCGGCATCGACTCGGCGGCATGGATCGAGGCGAACAGTGGTCGCGTCGCGGCCCCGCTTCAACTCGAACCGACCGAGGCGGCGACGAGCGGGCTTGCGGCGCCGTCCCGTGTGGGGAATCTCGCGCTCGCCATCGTGACGATGCTCGCGTTTCTTTGCTGCGCCATCATCACGGCAACGGCAATGACAACTTCGCTCGCACAGCAGCAGCGGGACCTCGCGATCGTGCGTTGCGTCGGGGCTTCCCGTTCGCAGTTGTGCGCATCGCAGTTTCTGGCTGGGGGCGTTCTCTGCACCATCGCCGGCCTCGCCGGCATCCCCATCGGCATCGCGATCATGTGCGCGGCCGCGTGGTGGTACACGCAGGAACTCCCACTGGGCGTTTCGCTTGGCGCCCTCGGACCAATCGTTGCCCTCGTGGGTGCGGTCGGCGCCGGCCTCCTCGGCGCGCTTATCCCAGCGTGGCGCGCGTCGCGCGTCGCCGTGTTGCGCTCGCTTTCCCCCCACGCGCAACCATGGCGTCGGTCGCACCTCTGGCTGGCCGTTGTGGTGGCCGCGACCTGCCTGGGGGCGCAATTGGCGCTCCTGCTGGTTCCTGATCGCGACGAGAGGTTCTGGCTCTACATCGGGGTCGGACTCCCGCTCCTCCACGCAGGCTGGTTTCTCGCCGCGATTCCCGTGTTCTCTCTTGTGACCAGGATCCTCGCCCCGTCACTCGAAAGGATCCTCGCCCTTCCGGCGCCGCTCCTTCGGGTCTCAGCGCGCGCCGGGCTCTGGCGAATGGGGATGGTCTCGGGTGCGTTCATGATTGGAGTCGCCATCGTTGTCGCGACCTGGACAAGTGGTCGCGCGATGCTCGACGAAGTGACCTCGCGCGTTCGATTCGGCGATGCCTTCGCGTTCAAGTCAACGGGGTTCACAGGCGCTGAACTCGCACGCATCCGCGCGTTGCCGGGGGCGCTGCGATGCGCGGCCGTTGGCTACCACCCGCTTGAGATCCAGGGCGAGCAACTGCTGGGCCTCGACGGGGTCTCCACTCGGCATGTGACCTGCATCGGTTTCGATGTCGATGCGTTTCTCGCCATGAACCGCCTCGAGTGGATCGCAGGGGATCCCAAGCGCGCCGCAGCACGGCTCAAGGACGGCGACGCGATCCTCGTGGCGAACGAATTCATGGAAGCGCGTGCGATTGAACCGGGCGACCGCATCGAACTTGGACGCGCCGACCATCACTTGTCGTTCGAGGTCGTTGGCGTCGTGGGCGCAGCGGGGCTTGATGTCGCCACCCAGTACTTCGGCATTCGAAGCCTTTACATGGACCACGCGCTCAGCTGCGTGTTCATGGACTTCGACGCTGTGGAACGGCACTTTGGGTCGAGAGAGGCGTTCCTGATTCAGATGTCGCTTGCCACCGATGGGTCCGCGCGCACGGACGAGGCGCTTGGCCGCGCCATCGAGGCCGCGGCGCCGGGAGCCATTTTCGCCAGCGCGCGCGCCATTCGCGAGCAGGTCATCGACATCGGATCGCTCCTCCTCACGATCTGCTCGGCGATCGCCGTCGGGGTGCTCGCGTTGGCATCTCTTTCTGGCGGCGCCGTGATCGCCGCCGGCGTGTCGGCTCGCGCACGAGAGTTCGGCATCCTTGAAGCGACCGGCGCAAGCCGCGCGCTCTTGGCGCGTCTCGTCGCGGCCGAGGCGATCCTGACCGGCGTGGCGGCGGCGCTCGTCGGGACGGCATTCGGCTGGCAACTGGCATGGATGGAGTCGCGCGTCTACCACGACCTCATCGGACTTCAGTTGCGTCCCATTCTGCACGGTCGCGTCGCGGCCATCGCAGGAGTTGCGGTTGTGTTCGCCGCGGTGCTCGCCTCGCTTCCAGCCATCGCGCGGGTTCTGCGTCTCGCACCCGCGCGGCTCCTCGCGGCCCCCTAGCACGCCGCGAGCAACGCCGATCGCTCTTTGGTCCAGTCCGTCCACCACCGGCGTGTGGCCGCGGGTCTGTGGACCGCGGCTACGCTTGTGAAGCGTCAACCTGCAATGCCCGCAACATTTAGGATCCATAGCCCGCACAAGCCATCGGGCGATCAACCCCAAGCGATCGCCGATCTCGTTGCGGGCATCGCACAGGGCCGACCCTTTCAAACGCTTCTCGGCGCGACTGGCACCGGCAAGACATTCACGATGGCCAATGTCATCGAGCGGACGCAGCGACCTGCGCTCATCCTGAGCCACAACAAGACCCTCGCCGCGCAACTCTTCGAGGAGATGAAGGCGCTCTTCCCGGAGAACGCGGTGAGTTACTTCGTCTCGTATTACGACTACTTCCAACCTGAGGCCTACCTGCCAGCGCGGGATATCTACATCGAGAAGGACTCCTCGCGAAACGAGGACCTCGACCGTCTGCGGCTGGCGACGACGAGCAATCTGCTGCACCGCACTGACTCCATCGTTGTGGCCAGCGTGTCGTGCATCTACGGACTCGGATCACCCGAGGAGTACGCCAATCGATCCGCCATTGTCCGTAAGGGGTCGACGCTTGATCGGAGCGAGTTCCTCCGCTCGCTCGTGGCCATGCAATACTCGCGCAACGATGCGGCTCCCGGACGCGGCAATTTCCGGGCGCGCGGCGAGGTGATTGAGGTGTGGCCGGCCTACGAGCAGGCTGCAGTGCGAATCGAACTCTTCGGCAGGCAGGTCGAGCGGATCGAGCGATTCGACGCGATGACCGGCGAGGTCATGAGCGAGGAGGAGCGCGCGTACATCTTCCCCGCAGTGCACTACATGATGCCGCGCGAACAACTCGTTCGAGCCATCGAGTCCATCCGCGAAGAGATGAAAGAGCAGGTCTCTCGCCTCCAGTCCGAGGGCAGACTGCTTGAAGCGCAGCGGCTTCTTGGGCGCACCAGGTACGACCTCGAAATGCTCGCCGAGACCGGCATCTGCCCCGGGATTGAGAACTACTCGCGGCACATGGAAGGCCGCGGAGCTGGCAGTCGCGGGTATTGCCTCTTGGACTACTTCCGTCGCATGCCCGGACGCGCGCCCGACGACTGGCTGATGTTCGTGGACGAGAGCCATGTCACGATCCCCCAATTGCGCGGCATGCACGCGGGCGACCGCGCCCGAAAGACGACGCTCGTCGAGCATGGCTTCCGCCTTCCCAGTGCGCTCGACAATCGTCCACTCATGTTCGCCGAATGGGAACAGCTCATCTCGCAGTGCGTCTTCGTCAGCGCGACGCCGTCGCCATTCGAGTTGGAGAAGTCTGGCGGCGTCGTCGCCGAGCAGGTCATCCGTCCCACCGGGCTCGTCGACCCACCCGTCGAAGTGCGTTCGGCCCGAGATCAGGTCGCCGACATCCTCCGCGAGGTCGGTCCCGTCGCGAAGCGTGGCCACCGCACCCTTGTGACCGCGCTCACGAAGCGCCTTTGCGAAGACCTGACGCGCTATCTCGACGAGTCAGGCGTGCGTGTGCGATATCTCCACAGCGACATCGAGACGCTCGATCGGCTTGAAATCCTCCGCGACTTGCGCGAAGGATTGTTCGATGTCCTCGTAGGGGTCAATCTTCTGCGCGAGGGACTCGACCTCCCCGAGGTCGCGCTCGTCTGCATCCTCGACGCGGATCGACAAGGGTTCTTGCGCAGCGAAGCGAGTCTGATTCAAACGATGGGCCGCGCTGCAAGAAACGCCGAGTCTCGTTGCATCCTCTACGCCGACCGCGTGACGCCCGAAATGCAGCGGGCGCTCGACGAGATCGGCCGACGCCGCGCCAAGCAGCTCGCGCACAACGAGGCTCACGGGATCGTGCCGCGCACGATCGTCAAAGAGCGCCGTAACGCGCTCGAGGGAGAGCTCGCGTCCGTCCGCGCGAGTGCGCCGCGCAAGAAGGAACCGCGGTCGATCCCCAAAGCGGCACTTCTTGAAGAACTTGAAGCCGAGATGCTCGAAGCCGCCGAGAGTCTGGACTTCGAGCGCGCAGCGCACCTCCGCGACGAGGTCGGACGGGTGCGAGACTCTGTGGAAGCGATCTTCAGTGTGGGTGACGACGCCGAACGCGCGAGGCAACGCGACGAGCCGCCACCGGGCTCGGCCGCGGGTCGGCACTCTGGAAAAAAGGGAACTCGACGCCGCCGACGCGGCTGATCACGGCCGCGAGGGGCTGCCCACGCGAGGGGCAGCGGCACCGCGAAGGCGGATGCTCTGCGAACGGTCTTGGAGATCGGGATCGGCGCACGCGGGCGCGGGGGCGTCGCTCGGCGCGGGCACCGAAGGACGAATCCGTGAACCGAGAGCGCGGTGCGCCCGCGCTTGGGCGGAACGAGCAGTGGAATCGACGGTGGCGGCTGGACCTAAGGACACGCTGAACTCCTCGAGTGACCTTCATTTCGGTCCGGCCGATCCGAAGGATGCACAAATCGTGCGCCTATCATGCCACCCATTCGCGCCTGGGCAACCGGAGGCGCAGAAATGCCTGTTTCGAGCCCGTTATCTGCCCCACCATGGCCCGCCGCGACGCCACAGCCTCGAGTTCCCGTGCGATTCGCGTCCGGGGTGCGCGCGAACACAATCTCCGAGGCGTCGACATCGACATCCCGCGCGACCGGCTCGTGGTGATCACTGGGGTCTCTGGGAGCGGCAAGAGTTCACTCGCGTTCGACACGATCTTCGCCGAGGGCCAGCGCAAGTACATGGAGAGCCTCTCCGCATACGCGCGGCAGTTCCTCGACCAGATGCACAAGCCGCAGGTTGAGTCGGTCGATGGCCTGCCCCCCACCATTGCGATTCAACAGCGTACGGGCGGCCACACACCGCGTTCGACGGTGGCCACCACCACGGAAATCTACGACTACCTGCGACTCCTTTACGCCCGCTGCGGTCAGCCGACCTGCTGGCATCGCGACGAGTCGGGCCGTGTGTGCGGGGCGCCAATCGCCGCCACGAGCGCCACACAGATCGTTGAGACCGTGGTCAGCCAGTTCGCCAAGTCGCGCGTGATGATCTGCGCTCCTGTGATCCGCGGGAAGAAGGGGCACCACAAGGATGTCGCGCAAACGCTCCAGAAGGCCGGGTTTGTCCGTGCGCGGATCGACGGCGCCATCATCGAACTGCGCGAAGCGCTCAAGCGCGGTGGCGAGAACCCGCTTGGTCTCGCGCGCTACGAGGCCCACGACATCGAAGTCGTCGTTGATCGGTTGGTCCCGGATCCCGACCACCGAACGCGCGTCGGCGAGAGCATTGAGACCGCGCTCAAGCAAGGAGCCGGTTCGGTGACGATTCTTTCGGAGCGTCCCGACGGCGGCTGGGACGAATCGCGGTTCAGCGATCGCCTCGCATGCCCGGCGCACCCGGCGTGTTCGCTGGAGGAAATCGAACCGCGGCTCTTCTCCTTCAATTCGCCCCATGGGGCGTGTCCCGCGTGCGCGGGGCTCGGGATGCTCGATGAGTTCGAGATGGATCTCGTCGTCCCCGATCCAAGCCGGACGATGGCGGAAGTTCCGATCGCTCCGTGGCGCAGTAGCGGGAAGCAACTGGCGCTGTGGTATGGGCGACGCTTGCGGAAGTTCTGCGCCAAGGTTGGCGTCGAGGTGTCGACCCCCTTCCGGGACCTTCCCGAACGCGCCTCGCGGATGTTGCTCACGGGCACGACCGCAGCCGACACGGCGGAGTTCGGCATCCGCTTCGAGGGCGCCCTGCCAACGCTGCGCCGCCGTTACCGTGAGACCGAGAGCGAGTTCGTGCGCGAGTGGCTTCGCGCGTACACGCGCAGCTCCCGCTGCGCAGCCTGCGGCGGACGGCGACTTCGATCCGAAGCTCTCGGGGTTGTCCTTGGGTCACCCAGCGAGGCGATGGACATCTCGGCGCTCACCGCGCTCTCGATCGAGCGCGCTCAGGCCTTCGTCGCAGGCCTCCGACTCGGTCCATCCCACGCCACGATCGCGGCGCCCATCCTCAAGGAAGTTCGGGCCCGACTTGGCTTCCTCGACGCGGTCGGACTTGGCTACCTCACTCTCGACCGCAGTGCGTCCACACTCTCAGGTGGTGAGGCGCAACGGATCCGGCTCGCCACTCAGGTCGGGTCGGGACTCGTGGGCGTCTGCTATGTGCTCGACGAGCCAACCATCGGTCTGCACCAGCGAGACAACGACCGCCTCATCGGCACGCTGCGCCACCTCGCGACAATCGGGAACACCGTCATCGTCGTTGAACACGACGAGGACACGATCCGCGCCGCCGACCACATCGTCGATGTCGGTCCCGGGCCGGGCTGCCACGGAGGAACCATCGTCGCCCAGGGTGCGCTCACCGACATCGAGGCGGTACCCGCGAGCCTCACAGGCCAGTACCTCACGCGAGTGCGTGGGGTCACCATCCCGAAGAGTCGTCGATCGCTCACCGAGGCAAACGCAATCCGCGTTCGCGGTGCACGGCAGAACAACCTGAAGTCCATTGATGTCTCGTTCCCCCTTGGCGGATTTGTGTGCGTCACCGGAGTGTCTGGCAGCGGCAAGAGCACGCTGGTGACGGAGATCCTCCTCAAGGCCGCGCAACGACGCCTCCACCAGGGCAAGGAGTTGCCAGGAGCACACGACTCGATCGACGGCCTGGAGGCCATCGACCGTGTCATCGAGGTTGACCAGTCGCCGATCGGACGAACGCCCCGTTCCAATCCCGCCACCTACACCGGGATCTTCGACGAGATCCGAAAGGTGTTCACGAGGGTCCCTGAAGCTCGGCTCAGGGGATATGAGCCGGGACGGTTTTCATTCAATGTCAAGGGCGGTCGCTGCGAGACATGCCAGGGTCAGGGGGTCACCCGCGTGGAGATGCACTTTCTCCCCGATGTCTTCGTGGAGTGCGAGGCGTGTCATGGGGCGCGCTACAACCGAGAGACGCTTGAAGTCCGCTATCGAGACCGGAGCATCGCCGCCGTCCTGGGCATGACCATCGAGGAGGCGTGTACTTTTTTCGAAGCGCACGGGCGCATCGCACGGATGCTTGAGTGCCTCAATGCGGTCGGACTCGGCTATATGCAGTTGGGACAAGCCTCCACGACGATGTCGGGCGGCGAGGCCCAGCGGATCAAACTCGCGGCGGAGCTCGGCGTGGCGTCGTCAGCGCGAACGCTCCATGTCCTCGATGAGCCAACGACCGGCTTGCACTTCGCCGATGTGCATCGGCTCCTCGATGTCCTGCAGCGGCTCGCTGATTCCGGCAACACCCTTGTTGTCATCGAACACAACCTGGATGTCATAAATTGCGCCGACTGGATCATCGACTTGGGACCCGAGGGCGGCGAGCGCGGCGGCCGTGTGATCGCCACCGGTACGCCTGAGGCTGTCGCGGCCTGCTCATCGAGCAGCACTGGCGGCTACCTGCGACGCATGCTCGTGGACCCGGCCCATGGCGCGCGGCCGAAGCGGGAGTCCAAGCCGAAACAACGACTACGATCTGGTTGATGGAACACCCCGATGGCCGCCTCGTGTTGCGCGTGATGACCATGCCGCGCGACACCAATCACAACGGGACGGTCTTCGGCGGGGTGATCATGAGCTACATCGACCAAGCGGCGTATGTGCACGCGCGAACGCTCGGATTGCACCGCTGGGTCACGGTGTTGGTGGAGCGCATCGAGTTCGTCGCGCCTGTCTTCGTCGGTGAACTCGTGACGCTGCGCACGAAGACGAGATCCACCGGCCGTTCCTCGGCCACCGTGCAGGTATCGGTCGCGGCGGAGCGATATGCGACCGGCGAGGAGATCCGTGTGACCAACGCGCTCATCAAGATGGTCGCTCTCGGACCCGATCAGCGGCCGATTCCGTTCATCAGCCCCCCCACGCTCGACGGTGATTCGGGGCTGCCACTGTGAAGGCTCGCCCACGCGCCGCGGTCCTTGTGTCGGGCGGCGGTTCGACGGCAGTCAACCTCATTGAGAAGGACCGCGCGGGGACGCTCGGCGTGTCGATCGCTCTCGTGGTGTCACATCGCAGTGACATCGGGGCGGTCGACCGTTGCCGATCGGCCGGTGTCGATGTTGCCGTCGTCGACGGACCGCCCTGCGACGCGTCCAGTGATCGTCTGGACGCGATCCTGCGCGAACACAAGATCGACCTCGTCCTACTGGGCGGGTACCTACGCCGGTTCCGGGTGGGCGAGTGGCATGGGCGCGTCCTCAACATTCACCCGGCACTGCTGCCCTCTTTTGGTGGAAAGGGCATGTACGGAGATCGTGTGCACGACGCGGTCCTTGGCGCCGGCGAGCCCGTGACAGGATGCACCGTTCACCTCGTCGACGACGAGTATGACCACGGTCCGATGCTGCTCCAACGCAGAGTGACGGTGGAGCCAGGCGACACTGTGGCGACGCTCGGCGCACGGGTCCGTGACGCAGAGCGCACGGCATACCCAGAAGCCGTTGCGCTCTGGCTCTCACAACGAGAATCGCTCGCATGCACCCGGCGAGCCTGACCTTGGCCGCCGGCGCGTGCGCTCTGTCGTGCGCTGTCGCGACGAGTCTGGATCATTGGCAGGACGGCGCGGCGAAACCGAGATCCCCATCGCGCGGCGAGGTGGAACGAACGGTTTCGCGGCTCGTCTCGGCAGGAAAGCCAGCCGACGCACTCCCCGTGCTTGAGGCGTTCATCGCGGCTCACCCTGGCGACTCTCAGTCGCTCTTCGATGCGGCGCGAGTTTCGTCGCTGATGGGTGATCCTCGACAGAGCGCGTCATTCGCCATTGCCGCACTTCGCGCCGGGTGGCTTGACGACGCCGCGTTGGCCACTCACGCGGATCTGGCACGCGCCCGGGCACACGAGGCATGGAGACAGGTTGAGGACGTTCGGCGCGAGGTTCGCGCACGCGGTCCATCAGCGGACCCACCACCGAGAGGAGCAACGCCCCCGTCACGAGAGACCCTGTCCGGCGATGCCCGTGCGCGGGAGTCGCTGAGCAACTGGCTTGATCGGTTTGGCGGCGGCAGGTACAGGATCGAGACCAACCCTGGACTCAACCTCCTCATTGCCTCGTCGATCGATCGCGAAAGCCTTGATCGCACCATCACGGCGCTCGGATCGCTCTCTGGAGCGCTCACTCAGACGCTCTTTGGTGGGATCCAAGACGAGGCCGTCCTCCTCGTGATCTCAACGACGGCCGATGCTGAGTTGTTCTTCAAGAACCCCGAGCACGCCGGCCTCTACGAGCACGGTCCCCGTCGACTGGTCACGCGCGACACGGGCGCGTCCCTCAGGCACGAGTACACGCACGTCCTTCACCACGGCCACATGGCCCGCAAGGGTCAGCACCACCCCCTATGGATTCAGGAGGGAATTGCCACGCTGTTCGAGCACTGGCAGCGTGGTCCGGCCCAAGAGGTCGTCATCCTCCCCAATCTCCGGACGAACGAGGCCTACGAACTCGTGCGCCGCCACCGAGAGGTGCCGTTGGCCGAATTCGTGGCCATGGATGATGCCTCGTTCCTCGCCACCCCCATTGATCGCTACGCGCAGGCCCGTTCTCTGCTGCTCTATGTCGCGCAGCAGGGCAAACTGGCCGACTTTTACCGAGCGCTCGTCTCGGGATTCGAGAGCGATCCGACGGGTCGCCGGGCCCTCGAAGCGTCCCTTGAAGCCCCACTTGGAAGGATCGAGGCCCAGTGGAAGGCGTGGGTTCGCGAGCGAGGCCCGATCGATGCTGCGGTGACCGAGGGCGATGGCGTGATGGGAGTCTCGGTCTCGGGGCTTCCCGACGGCGTGCGCATCGACTCGGTCCAAGACGGGGCGCCCGCGCAGCGCGCGGGGCTTCGGGTCGGCGATGTCATCACGCAGATGGATGGCACCGATGTCCGCGGGGTCGGCGATTTTCTCCTCGTCTCCGCCAAGAAGAATGCCGGCGAAAACTTGACCCTCCGCTTTCGCCGTGCCGATTCATATGCCACAGTACAGGTACGGCTTGCATCAGGTCATGCGTCCCCCCCGTGAACACATTCAAATCGTTCATGCTTGGCACGAACCGCGCGTGCCGACGATGCGTCTCCGATGACACAGGGGTCCTGCTCGGCCGCGTGAGCCGAGGCGGGAACGGACCGCTGCACGCCCTGGAGGATTGACCCATGCTCATCACCATCAGCGCAAAGCACATGCAACTGACCGAGGCGATCACGAAGTACATCACATCAAAGGTGGGACGGTTGCCGCGGTTTTTCCGTGGACTCCAACAGCTCGCGGTCACGGTTGAGCGTGTTCCGCTGGGATACCATGTCGAAATCCGATCGGATGTCGAGCGTCATGAAGACTTCATCTGCAACTTCGAGCATGCGAATCTCTATGCGTGCGTCGACCTTGCAGTCGATCGAGGTGCGCGGCAACTCTCCCACTACAAGGATCGCGTTCGCCATCACCACCGATGATGGACGGGGGTTTGAGCCCCCGCTAGCATCGGTTCCACGATGAAGTTGCGCGATGTCGTGGTGGCGACGGCGATCCTCCCCTGCTTGAAGGCCTCGAAGCGCGATGCCGTGATCGGGGACCTCGTCGCCGCCCTCGCGTCATCGGGCGTGATTGCGGACTCGGATCGGACGGGCATCGTCAAGGAGTCCATTGCCCGCGAACGAAAGGGCTCGACTGGATTCGGGCACGGCGTGGCGGTGCCACACGCAAAGAGTCACCTCGTCAAGCACCCTCAGGCCGCAGTGGGAATCGTTCCGGCGGGCGTCGACTTCAATGCGCTCGACCGTCAGCCCGTCTACAGCGTCGTGTTTCTGCTGAGCCCGCTTGGCGATCCCGAGGCGCATCTCTCTGCCATGGAGATGGTGTTTGGTGCGCTCAGCCAGGAGTCGTTCAGGCGCTTCATGCGGCAGGCCAAGACCGCCGACGATGTCCTCACACTCGTCGACGAGGTGGATGGACTCCGTGCACCGCGCTGAGTGACTTCGGTGATCAGCGCGCGCACCACGATTCTGAATAAGCTTGGGCTCCACGCACGCCCCGCCATGGCCTTCGTGCAGATGGCAAGCGCTCAGTCAAGTGAAGTGCGGGTGAGGCGAGCCGAGTCGAGCGAGTGGCTCGACGGCAAGAGCATCATGCAGATGCTGCTTCTCGCCGCGACCGAAGGCACAGAAATCGAAATCGAGTGCGACGGAACCGACGAACAAGAGACGCTCGCCCGACTGCTCCAACTGATCGTCAGCAAGTTCGACGAGGAGTAGACGCGGGCTCGATCTCGACGCCCTTCGCAAGCGACCACACAGCCTCCGTGGCCTCGCGAACGCCCTGACCGGTTGCGGCACTCGCCGCCATCGCCGTCACACCTCTTTCTTTTCGGAAACGCGAGACGAGTCCGCTGATGCGCTCATCGCGCTCGTCCTCTGGGAGAAGGTCGGTCTTGTTGATGACAACGATCTCGGGCTTCCGGGCAAGAGCATCGCTGAAGTCGGCGAGCTCGCGGCGGATGATGCGGTGGTTCGCCAGCGGGTCGGAACCATCTTCAGGGAACGCGTTCACGACATGAAGGATGACGCGCGTCCGCTCAATGTGACGGAGAAAGTCGTGGCCGAGGCCGATGCCCTGCGACGCACCTTCGATGAGCCCGGGAAGATCCGCGATCACCAGGCGGCGCTCATCGCTGAGCGCAGCGATCCCCAGTTGGGGCGAAAGCGTCGTGAACGGATAGTCCGCAATCTTCGGGTTGGCGCGGGTGGACGCCTTGAGCCAGGTGCTCTTTCCCGCGTTGGGAAGCCCGACGAGCCCGACATCAGCAATGAGGCGAAGTTCGAGTCGGAGTTGCATCTCCGAAGCGTCACCCCCTGGGGTTGTTTCCTGCGGCGTTTGGTGGACCGCCGACTTGAAGTGGTCATTGCCGAAACCGCCCTCACCGCCGCGAGCGAGGATCACACGGTCTCCCGCGCGTGTGATTTCGGCGATCAGTTCCCCTGTGGCGACATCGAACGCCTGCGTGCCCAGCGGGAGAGGCACCTCGAGGTCTGGCGAAGCTTTTCCGGCCTGCCGCTTTCCGAGTCCCGGCTCGCCACACGCGGAAAACCAGTGCGTGCGATAGGCAAACTGCACAAGAGTGTCGAGATGCTCATCCGCCACCGCGATGACATCCCCGCCCTTGCCTCCGTCGCCACCATCGGGCCCCCCCTTGGCATTCCCCTTGAGACGAAGAAAATGACAACACCCGTCGCCGCCGCGTCCGGATCGGATGGTGATGATGGCGGTATCAACAAACATGCGGACTCGAGTGAGGTGGCATCATGAGACGCCCCGAGTCAATGCGTGCGCAATGCCAACCTATCGGTCGATCGCCAAGCGCGGCGTATTCGGGTCCGATGGGATGATGTCCACCGACCGACCGCGGAATCGGACGATGCCGTCCGCGAGCGCAGTCAGCGTGTAGTCCCGACCTTGCCGGACGAGATAGCCGGCGCGCCACTTCGTGCCGCATTGGCTCACGAGCACCGCGCCCGACTGCGCAAGTTGTCCACCGAAGACCTTGATGCCTCGGTACTGCGCGTTCGAGTCGCGTCCGTTCTGGGTTGAGCCTTGTCCTTTTTTGTGCGCCATGGCAGTTGCTCCGTGGGGGAATCGAGCGCCGGAGTCTAGCGGGATGCGGGCTCGATGGCAAGGTCTCCACTCACGACAATGCTCGGCCCCGCGCTTGCGCTCGCACTCATTGCGGCCGCCTCTACCCCCACCGGCCACCCCCGGTCTGACGGCCAACCCGTTCCTTTCGGCGCGGTCTGAGCACGCGCAACTCACCGACGGTCGCGAGCGCGTTGACTCGCGCGTGGAGCAGTCCCACTACCGGATCCCGAAGACGATCCCGCCTCGGTTTCATCGGCCATGTCCAGAATAGTAGTCCGGTCAGACTGGAACACCAATCTCCGAGCGCCAATTGGCCGAAAGATCCGAGGGCGCTACCGCATGATCCACTGCGTCTGTTCGCAGGGAACCGCATCGGCACCGCGCGCCCGCGGGTCCCCTGGCACCCGGAAGTCGAACTTGATCGTCTTGTGAACTTGGCGAACCTCGCTCGACTTTGGGTCCGGCACGGCCTTCACCTCGCTCGACACGCCGCGCACGAAGATGTGCATCTCAGTCGCTTTGAGTGGCTCCGCTGGCCACACCACGAAGCCCTCCTTCGCGTTGGCCTCGCCCTGTCGGATCTCGCCGAGGACTTGGTACTGGTCCTCCACGAGCGGATTGCCGATCAGCGCTTCGATGCGCTTGGTGACGATGACGGGCACATTCCTCCCCGAACGCGCGAGGGTGCCATGGTCGTCGAAGTACTCAAACTTCGGCCCCCACCAACGGTCCTGCCCCGTGCGATTGACCACCTTGTAGGTCAAGTACCAATATGCAATGTGGGTCTCGGGGTCGCGATAGAGCCGCAATTCACCGAGCGTGAAGCTCAACTGCCAAGCGCCGGGCGCGGGCTCACTCGACACCACCTCCGACGGGTCCATTGGGAGCGGTTCGTGGGGCTTTGCCTCCGGGGGGCGCGTGGTCGAGTCCTGCGGGCCTGTGGGATGCGCGGTCGCCATCATCGAGGTCGCGACGGCAAGGACTGACATGAGGGCACAAACGCGGGGCATTCACCAAGTGTAGCGCGTCTCGGCGGTGCTACCCTCACCTTCGTGAGTGCGTCGGCGGCCTTGCAATCTCGAGTGGTCGAGCCGTCGGCAAGCCGTCGCGGCGATGCACTTGCAGCCATCTTCGGTGGGTCTCGAGAGCAGGCACGGCGGTTCGTCGATCTCGGACGGACCGACGGTCCGCACCTGCTCCTTGCGGTCCCCTCCGCCTCAGGGGCGATGGCTCACGCCGCGATCCTGTGCGCCTATCCAGGGCGAACCGCGATGCTCCTCGCAACAGCGCCGAAGACCCCCATCGATTGCGCCGCGGTCGAAGGGCTCGTTCGCGAGGCGATTCGGCGTGCGCCAGAACTCGGGGCGCTGATGATTCAGGCACTCCTGGAGCCACTGCGTGCCCAAGAACGACGCGTCCACGAGGCAGCGGGAATGCGCGTCATTGGAACCCTTGCCTATCTGGAACGAGCGCGCAACACCGCACCTCCTCGGGCGAGTCTCCCCGACGGCGCGCGCGTGCGAGCATGGCACCCCAGCGAGCGAGCCCTTCTCGAGTGCCTCCTTGCGGAGACCTACATCGAATCCCTCGACTGCCCCGGCCTGTCGCAATTGCGCCCGACCTCCGACATCCTCGATGGCCACCTGCGCAGCGGCACTCCAGACTTCTCGCGCTGGCTCATCATGGAACTCGATGGCATCCCGTCCGGCGTCTCCCTCGTGAGCGAGATCCCATCGACCCACTGCATGGAGTTGGTCTATTTCGGGCTCGCGAAGCGCGCGCGAGGGATCGGGCTCGGCCGCGCTCTCCTCGATGCCACGCTCGAACGCACCGCGGGCGAATCTGTCACGCTTGCATGCGACGAGGCGAATGTGCCGGCGATGCGGCTCTACCGATCGCGGGCTTTTCGCACGCACCTTCGCCGCACGGCATTGGTGGCACCAGCTGCCCGCGTCGCGCGGAGTGCACTTCCCACGACTTATCCACGCCGCGTGGACAACGCGAAGATTCGCGCGTGAGGACTCTCTCGGAATCGCTCAGGTGCCGATGAACTATCGGGTTACGGACGCGCTGAAAAATGGGACGACTCGGCGTGCCGGTTTTTCTCTTTCGGACCATACGCTCCACCCGTCGCCCGGCACGGATGCACCGCGATGAAGGGTCAGCTTCGGTCGCGCGCGAATGCGCGGCACCGCGTCCCTTGCCGTGAAGGACTCGTCTAGAACGAACAAGTGCCGCGGGATCCAGCGCCATGATCGGCGCACGCGATCGCCACGGAGAGGGTGACAGTGACAGCGACCGCACCGATCAAATCGATCGACCTCACGACACCAGAGCGCGCGCTTTCGGCGGTTCTTCGCGACGCGATTGGAGAGCGGAAGCACGATCTCTGGTTCGGCGCCGCCACGCGCATTGGCATCGACGGGTCCACCGTGCGGGTCAGTGTTGCGACGGCGTTTGCGTCGGAGTGGATCCAACGGCACTTCGCCGACGACCTGCGACGGTGCGGCCGTGAGGTCCTTCGCGGATCGTGCGACCTCGTGATCGAGGCCGTGCCAATCCCCGACGCCGCACCGGCATCCACCGCCCCCGCAACAGCGCCGGATCCACTGCCCGCTCTCGGCGCGGTCGAGCCGCAGGTGCGCTCCACCGCCAACAGCGCGCCGTGGCGAACCTTCGCCGGTTTCATTGTTGGGGCCCCGAACAGGCTGGCGTTCGAGAGTGCACGACACATCGCCGACGCCGACGATCCCGCACTGCGCGTATTGTTCCTTCACGGAGCCTGTGGTGTGGGGAAGACCCACCTCTTGCAGTCGGTGTGCCGTGCCTTTCATGAACGGCGGCCGGTGGCTCGCCTTCGCTACACCACCGGCGAGCAGTTCACCAACGAATTCGTGGCCGCCATCCGAGACGGATCCATCGACGCGTACCGACGGCGGATGCGCAAGCTCGACCTCCTCGCCATCGACGATGTGCACTTCCTCGCCAACAAGTCGGCGACCCAGTCCGAGTGCCTCCACACGATCGATGCCATCGGCTACCTCGGTTCCAAAGTGGTGATTGCTTCTGATGCACACCCGCGCGAGATCGAGAAGATGAGCGCGCCGCTCATCAGCCGATTTCTTGCGGGGATGGTGGTGCAGGTCGGCGAGCCGGACCTCGCGACTCGTCGGTCACTGGCCGTGTCGCTCGCCCAACGCCGCGGACTTTCGTTCGGAATCGAGGCGCTTGAGGCGTTGGTCGAACGGACTGGAAGGACTGCACGGGAGATCGAGGGGGCGATCCTCACGGTGGTCGCTCTTCACGGCATCGAAGGGAGCGCCGCACCGATTTCCCGCGCTCTTGTCGAGCGTGCCCTTGGACGCGGGGCACCGAGTGCCGCGCAACGCCCTGTCCGTATCGCGGAAGTGATCGAAGGGGTCTGCGAAGCGTCCGGAGTCCAGTGCGCCGACCTCCTCGGATCGGGCCGACACCGGCGAGTGGTCGCGGCGCGCGGACTCGCGGCGCACCTCGCTCGTGAGATGACAATGCTCTCCTTCCCCGAGATTGCGCGTGCGCTCGGCCGATCGACCCACTCCACCGTGCACGCGGCGGCCGCCCGGTACCGGAGCCTCATCGAAGCCGGCGGGATGGTCGAGGATGCCAATGGCCCGATTGGCGTTGACGAACTTCTCGACCGCGCACGCCGCGCGATTCTCCAACCGCGCGCGTGAGGTCAGCGCCGAGCGTCGCCGTTACACTTCGGGGGTGCCCGACACGCGTCGCCCCAGCGCATGGATGTTCACGGGGCAATGCCCGACGGCGGTCCGGTTCGTCTTCATCGCGGCGATGGCGCTCGCCGCAGGTGCCCAGGCGCAGTATCCGAGAACCGACCATTTCGACGGCAGCGTTGCAACGCTTCAACGGTGCGTGCTGCCGTCGGAGAAGCGCGAGCACCATGCGCTCATCGTGTCCCTTCGGGCGCTCAAGGACCCCGCGCTCAAGCCATTCTTTGAGGCGCTGACCCGATCGGCCGACTGGAGTTCGCGCGTCGACGGAATCCTCGGCCTCGCAGAACTCTCCCCCACACGCGACATCGACCCGGCACTCGTCGAGCGGCTCGCGTCAACAGAGGATCGGTCGACGGCTCTGCGCAACGCGGTCGGCTTCCGGCTGATGACACCGACAACGATTCGCCGCCTGCTGGAACTTCCAGACCTGCCGACACTCGATCGGGTGGTCCTCAATGCGGAACTGCATCGCGTGGGCGAAAAGGTCGATACGGACACGCTCCGCGCGGCAACTGTGGACGCCTCCACTGAGGTGGCCGCGCTTGCATGTGCGCTCCTCATCGCACCAGACGGTCCTGAAGCATGGAATGCCTTTGAGACGAGGCTCGATCGAGAGACGCCCGACTCAAAAAACCTCGTGATGCAGGAACTGTCGAGAGCCGTGCTGCTCTACCGCATCACGGACGCCGTTGCCCCCATGCTCCGCCTTTCGCGGGGCGAGGCGTACTCCGCACCCACGCGCATGATGGTGAACGGCACCGCGCTTGCACTCGCCCCCAAGGCCGGGCAAGAGGCGTGGAAGCAGTTCGCGCAGAGCGAGCGTTCGCAATCGGCACTCGTGCGCTGCGGCCTCCAGTTGCTCGCACAAACAACGGCGATCGATCCCGGACTCGGGTCCGCGATTCGCAACGGTGAGCCGCTCGTCGAGGCCATCGCCGATGCCATCGAGGCCAACGCCGGTGGCGACCCCGAGGCGATCGCCTCGGCACTGAATGTGGTCATCGACCGTGCGAATCGCCAAAGCGCCGAGTGGTCCGTCATCCGGGCCGCCGAGTTGCCGCCCGCTCAGGGCGCGAAGGTGTGGCGGCATCTCCTTGATCGATTCCTCGAGGCTCCGGACAACACGCTCGCACTCAGCGCCGTCGTCCTCGAATCGGCGCGCCGACTCGCGGCGAGCGACCCAGTCGGGCTTGAGTCGCTTGTTGCGTCTTCCAAGGCGGAACCGCAGGTGCAGGAGATTCTCGTCCTCGCACTTTGCGATGCGGCCACGCCGGGCGCGGCGGCCGTCGCGCGGCGCGTCCGCGGTCCACTCACGCGGCGCGGCGAGGCACTCGCTGTCCTCGCGATCGCGCGCGGCGAACCGACGATCGATGATGCCACGCTGAAGGAACTTGGGATCATCGGGGCCGGGGGCGGCGACCTCGACCCGACGCTGCTCGTCCAAGCCGCGTGGCTTTTCGCACGGCACGGGGGTCGCGCGGACGAGGCACTCTCGCAGGTGAATCCACGATGAGGACAGAAATCCCACTGAGTCGCCCCGACCTCACGGCAGAGGATCGCGCTGCGGTCCTCGCCACCCTAGGCGGTCCGCCGCTCGCCATGGGAACCGCGCTTGCCGACCTTGAACAGGCGATCGCGGAGGTCACGCGGCGGACGCACGGGATCGGTGTCGCCAGTTCGGGGCTTGGGCTTGAGATCGCATTCCGAGCCCTCGGGGTCGGCCCCGGCGCCGAAGTCCTCGTCCCCGCGCTCAGCTATCCATCCAATGTGAACGCCGTTCTCGCAGTCGGTGCGACACCGGTCTTCGTGGACTGCGATCCGCGCACGCTCAACATGTCCGTCATTGACGCGGAGGCGCGCATCTCGCCCTCGACGCGCGCTGTGCTGGGTGTCCCCGTCCTCGGGAATCCGTCCGGGATGCCGGATCTCATCGCGCTCTGCTCGCGCTACGAGGTCCCGATGGTGGAGCACGGCTCGGAGGGGCTCGGCTCAACGATTGCAGGCGACTGCGTGGGCAAGTTCGGTCGGTTGAGCGTCTTTGGATTTGGTCCCAATCGGCCCATCGCGTGCGGCGAAGGCGGCGCCATTGTGACCAACGACGATCGTCTCACGGCCGCGTGCCGTGCCCTTCGCTCACAGGGGCGGGTGGATCGCGCGACCTTCGCGGGACAATCGACGGACCTCGGCATGCTGATGGAGTTTTCCGGATTCGGATTTGACGCCCGACTCGCGGAGCCATTGGCAGCACTCGCGCGCAGCCAACTCCGGCGCTTGGACGCGACCCGTGAAGCGCGCATGGAGATTGCCCGCGAGTACACGCGGCGGCTTGCGGGACATCCGTCGCTCATTCTCCCCACGATCCCCGAGAGCGTCTCGATCTGCTGGCCCCTCTTCTGGGTGAGACTGGGTGACCCGCACGGCCGTGACGATCGCGATGCCGTCATTGCCGGGCTGCACCGTCACGATATCGGCGCCGCAAACCACTACCCGCCCTGCCACCTGTTGCCGCATGTCCGCGCCGCGTGCGGCACTTGCGAAGGATCGTTTCCAGCGGCCGAGTCCATCGGTGACCGGATGATCTCGCTCCCGATGTTTACTTCGATGTCGATGCGCGAAGTCGCGACGGTTTGCCATGCGCTCGATGTGATCCTGTCGGGAATCACCGCGACTCGCCCGTGAAAGCCACCCATGGGATTTGAACCCACGACCTATGCTTTACGAAAGCATCGCTCTACCACTGAGCTAGGGTGGCGCAATTGCGTAGGCCCTTCGGCCTCCGCGGCACTCGATTGTAGCGGCTGACGCGAGGGTCGCCTCTCGAGTTACCGCGTCGCGCCCGTGATGAGCCGAACCACATCCTCAGGGGCAAGTCCAAGCGCGCCGTGGAGTGCGCCGGCGGCATCGGCGTCGCCTGCTGCGGCCCCCTTGATCAGACCTTGGAGCGCTTCGATCTGTCGGGGCAGCAACTGATTGCCGAGCTTGCGGGCACTTGTGGCCGTGGCCGAAAGGAGCGCGGCTTGCTCTTCACCGTTCGCCGACATCGCCGCATCCATGATCGCTCGCTGCGCGGATTCGGTCGGGACGAGGGAGAGCACTTGCGCCAGAGCGAGCCGTTGCGCGGATTCTCCCTGCGCGAGCGCGGCGAGCAGCGTCGCCTCGGCATCGCGGATGTCGAAGACCGGGCTGCTCGACTGTGCGACGAGGTGCAACGCATCGATGGCCGCTGCCGAGTACGAAACACCTTCGTCCTCCGCGATCGCGAGCCCGCCTGCGGCACCGACCGCGCTCTCCACTGCCTTTCCGAACGCCTCCCCGGTGGCACCATCGAAGTACACGGAAACGCGCAGGTCGCGCTCGTAGTCGGCCGAGAGCGCTGAGGCGTCCGACCCCGCGGTCACGATGACGACGGGGGCTGTCGACGCTGACCGCGAGATGCGCAGCGCACGCACTGAATCGTCGATCGCTGAGCGAGAGCCCTGCACGATGACGAGGTCGATGACTTGGCCGGGCGCAATCTTCCCCTCCGCTTCACTGAAACTTCCTCCCGTCACAACTGAAGCGACTCCATGCGGCGAGAGTTGCGCGGCGAGTGCCTGCCGATCCTCTTCCGTGGACGCGATGACGGCACCGAGTGTTCCACCTGACTTCACCATCGACGCGAGCGTTGGGATCACGAGCGAATCGTTCGAGAATCCCATCTGAGGCAACGCCCGCGCCAGCACGAGCGCAGCGTCGAAACGGACGCGACGATCCGCAAAGGAAAGACACTCGACAAGCGGCGAGCGCCCCGCCGTCGACGACCCCAGCGCGGACGCGGAGGCGTTCTTCGCCAGCACCCAGATCAAGGCGCGAGCCAACATCGGGTCATTGGCGTCGAGCGCCATCGCCAGCGCCGTCTGGCCAACACCGGCTCCGGCGGCCGTTGCGAAGAACTCTGCGCTGTAGGCCCCCGTCAGGAGTGCCGGGGCGGCAGTTGACTCATCAGATCCTTCTTCCCCCTCGGCGGCAGGCTGCGGCGTGAGGTTGAGATACCGCATGAGCGTCGCCCGCCGCAAGTCCGCCGCGACGAAGATGGCGAGCGCATCATGCGAGGCGGGCTCAAGCGCGAGTGCGCGCGTCGCGCAGGCGACGGCCATCGTTTCGCAGTAGAGCGGCGTCGGAACCTCGGTCCCCACAAGACCAAATGCGGTCGACCACTGCCACACCGGGTTGGTCGACTCAGCCGGGTACGGGATGAGCGCCAGCGTCTGGTCGAAGTAGCGGCGCGCGAGAGCGGTGAACTGACTCGCCGCACTCGCGGAGGAGCCGCCGAGCCGCGCGTACGCGCGCATCGCCGCGTCGCGAACATCGACGGGTGCGTCGGCATGATTGGCAACCGCGAGAATGAATGGCTCGGCCGCCGGATATCCGATCTCTGCGAGCACTTCGCAAATCATGCGTTGCGTCGACGCTTCGACGCCCATGAGTGCTGCACAGAGCGGCGCAACGGCGTGCCGCTTCAGGTCGACCAAGGCAGCGCGCGACGCGGCCGCGAGTTTCGCGTTGCTCGTGTCGCTCATCGCTCGAAGGAGAGCCGGCACCGCGAATTCGCCTGCCGCCATGAGCCGGCTTCGTGCGAGCATCTGCTCGCGCATCGTGCCACCGAGGCTCTTGACGGCCTCCTCGATGCGCACCGCGTTTCGGGTGCTCTGGCGGGTCCCCGCGAGAATGCGGGCTTCGAGCGCGGTGGCAAGTTCGCTGGCGCCTTCGAGCCCTCGTCCACGCGAAAAGGCCCGGTCGATTCGGTCCGTTGCGCCTCGCTCGTCGACAAGTTGCGCGAGCTGTTCGTCAGTGATGCCTGAGTCGAAGAGTGCCTGGATCGATCCGGTCGCAATGTCCGCCTTACCGATCAGCAGGGCATGAATGGCCGCGTCGAACTGCTTGACTTGCTCGGCTGTGGCGGGCTCAGTGGCCGCATTGGCTTCCGGTGGCTCGGCTGCCTCCGGTGTTTCAATCTCGGGACTCGCTGGAGTGCCACCCTCGTCATCGGGAGCAGGCGCTTCCTGCTCGGCCTCTGGCGCCTTCGGGTCATCCGCGCGTCCAACAAGACCCGCCGTGGCGAGGGATGCCTCAGTCAGAGCGAGCACAGCGGCGGCGGTCAGGGCGATGGCACGAAGGATCGGGTCGGGCAATTGAGCGGCTCCTTAAAAAGTCGTGATCCCACGCGTGGCGGGGGAACGGAGCAAACTATCGCACGCGAAGCGAGATTGCAACGGAACTCCCCACCCGAGGAGTGGTAGAGTCCAGCGCGTGAATGTCCCTTGCCACTCGTGTGGCAAGGCGTGCCGGATGCGGTTGCACCGCAGTCGGCGCGAGGGAAGGCGGTGAGAATCCGCCGCGGACGCGCCGCCGTGATGGGCGGGAGCCTCGCTCCCACCCCTGGACACGAGACGCCACTGGGACCGCCCGAATGCGGCCCCGGGAAGGCAGGTCCAGGTGCCCGAGCCGGAAGACCTGCTTTCGCAATGCGCGACCCCCTCGCGTTGGGTTGGGTTCCCCCCTTCCCATAGGGTCAGTCGCGCCGAGCAGCTCGTTCCACATCCCATGCCGCGACTGAGCATCTCGCTGTGCATCATCTTGGTGGCGTGCGCCGTCGTGCGCGCCGATGACTTTGCTACCAGTGTCCTCGGCTACGAACCCGGCGCGAACCCCGCAGGTGGCTTCACGAATCCGACGCGCGCGCTTGGGCCGCCCGAGCGATTCACCGGCGAGGGGATCGCGCCCGGCGTTGTGTCGCCGTT
>SXGR01179666.1_pt1 | contig 22681 bp, 21 predicted proteins | sample 3174711 | NCBI WGS metagenome assembly SXGR01 (sample SAMN11356860, study PRJNA531348) | freshwater metagenome | isolation source: freshwater sample F1-60 | place: China: Fuxian Lake, Yuxi | collected 2017-12-25 | reverse complement strand
ATATAAAATTTATAAATGTGTAAAATGTGTAAAATGTATAATATCTACTGTAATCGGTTTTATTTTTTATAACTATTTGAATTCTCATGAATTATTTGAGTTTCCGATTTTTTCGCCATACACGTTAACTCACAACTACAATCTTCAATCCCAGGTCTTTTTAATTTATTTGTTATTTCACATTTAATTGTTTTTTCAATACAGGCTCTAGGTTCTAACTTTTTACACGTATAAACACAATCACATTTATTTTTAAACGCATTACAACACATTATTTGAAAACTAGATGTACTTCTTGTACTTGTATAAGCTCTACTATAAATATATCTCTTCGTATGTGTTAACAATAAATACGCATTGCTCAAAATTTTAAACATTTTTTGATTAATAAAGTGAGACTAATATGCTTACGTCTAATATATAAAATTATAAAATTATTTTTATATTAGTTTGACATGTTAGTATTTATATTATGTTACTGTTCGCGTTACTACCTTTTCACTGTATTATATCCACCACATCCCCTACATTTTAGTCCGACTGGATGAAAAGATACTTCCCCTTTAAATTCACAATCATTACATGATATTTCCGCATTTATATTTTCATCATATGGATACAATGAAATAATGTTATCATATTCATGATTAATTATATCATGGGCCTCTTTTTTTATCATAGTTTTCCTACATAAAGGGCATGTATATTTATTCTGTTTTATTGAAGAATTAAAACATGTACTATGTATAGCATGACTACATGGTAAAATCACAACAGATTCTCTTGATAAGAATATATTATCTAAGCATATACAACAATCATTGCGCAATGAATCAGTTAAACATTTGTGTGTTTCTTCTAGCTGTTTGTTAATACATCCTCCGCATCTATCACAATGAAAAAAATCACTAGGTTTATTCCCAATACCACACATCCTACATATGTTACACTTTTCACAATGATAAATTTCGGACTTCGGCTTATCAGAATATATATGACAAATGTCGCAATAATATGAAGCAAATTTACCTTCTTTAATATCCATCCCAAATATGTTACATTCTTTATTTATACACGAATTAGATATAGGTTGTCGTAATTTACAATTATTACAAATAATTTCTTCTATTTCGTATCTATTTATTTCATGATCAGGTGTTTCAAAATCATGACATATACGACAAGCAAATTCTTTGTTACAACATTTTGCGATGATTTTACACCCAGATATATAATGTCCACAGTTTTCTTTTTTATCTTGTAATTTCGGCATTTCTCTCGAATCTGTAGCTTCTCTTGTATTCATCCCCATCTCCTCATCTATATAATCGTCATCACTTCCAAATGTTGTGTCTACCCTATTATCATTATCATTATCCTCAAATTCGTCAAATTCGTCAAAATCACATTCGGAACAACATTCGGCGCACTCATCCTTATTTCGTTCACACATGTGGTACCTATATAAAATATATTTAAATGTTTCTATATCATTTTACATATATTTATTTCCAAGACTATTCCACCTATTTGAACACATTATACATTAGCTTTCCCCCCAACATACCCACTATTATGCCTGATATAACTTGTAACAAAGTATGACAATTTAAATACATACGAGAATATCCAACTAATATTATATATATAGGGGCCACGATTAATAGTATTTTCTTATACTTTGGGAAAAATAAATATATCATTGTTAGAATACTTACACAAGATGTCATATGTACTGAAGGAAATCCTCTTTTTTTATAATCATTTATATCAATTTTTTCTAAAATTCTCTCCAATATAAAGTTGTGATAAAAAAACGAATCGGCTTTATTTTTATCACTAATACACTTTCCTGGTCTATATAAAAATTTAGCATCATATTGCATCATTATTATTTTAATAATCTCAACACATGTAACTATTATAAATACTGACAACAAAATATAAAACCATTTTGAATTTTTTGTTACTACCAAAGTTACAATCATTGAAAAAAACATAAGTGAAACAGTATTCGAAATCCATATCATACTACTTAATATTATAGGGTTTTTTGATGAGTTTTCATTTATTATTTCCTTTTCTGGAATTTCATCATTTCTCACGCTTCTGTTACTTCTCACGTGTTTATCATTGTCGATATTGTTGCCAATCTTATTGTCAATCATATTATCTACAAATTTATTTGTATCTTCTATATCTTCTATATCATACATTTTATGATGGAAATATATATTACAATTATAATATATATTAAATATTTACATTTTTTTACATTTTTTACAATATTTTTAGTTATTTCGTAAAAGAAATCACCTGAGGATGTTCTATATCTACCTCCATGCTTTTTATACTATACTTCTTCTGTATTAATCTATACTCCTTCGTATTATCATCATATTCCACATTGTTATATACATACGTGGTATCTCGTATCTTCTTCGTCAAAGGAACAATATTTGTCAAATATATTTCAATCACTGTTCTTATTTTCTCATTATCTCCTGTAGCCTTAAACTCATTCATCAACTGTTTTGTTTGCCCTATATACGTATACAACTCAGCATTATATTTCTTCAAATCCTCTATATTTTGAGGATTTATAGTTACATCTATATACTTATCATATAACTTCTCATACTGCACTAAATATGTATCCAATTCCTTTTTAGCTTCTCCAAACTTCTGTACCAATTGCTCATCCGTTATATATCTAAACAATAAATCCAGTTTATATTTTATTATATTATCCTTTATACTCTCAATATTACTATATGTAGCAGCCATTAATTTACATATATTCTCTATCTTACCTTTCGCTATCTCTATATTTAAACCACATGGGGTAGCAATACAACCACATACAGCCTTTAATGTTCTATTCAAGTCCGTAAATATTGTACCACCTGTCTGCTTACAAACAATACACTTTCTAGCCCTTTTAAATTTAGCTATCTCCGAACGCTTCTGCTGTATTGACATCGTCTCATCAGATAATACCGAACTCTTCTTTATTTCATACTTTTCATCATAAAGATCCTTTAATTTATAATACTCATGTAATGCATCGTCTATAGACATATGTGGTCGAGACATTATATGTATATTTATATTTATATAATGAATATATTTATATATTAGAGATATTTATATATTAGCAATATTTTCCATTAATACTACTATTAATACTACTATTATATGTTTATATTCTACTACCTTAAAAACTTGACACATTTCTAAACATATTTTACTTTTTATTCGTTTTTATTTAACACATAGAATTTCGGCATTTCTCTCGCTTCTGTAACATCTCACATCTTTTATACATACCGATTCACCATAACCTGAGAGGAAGGAGCATCCCACATCGGTAAATCTGTTATCATATTCGCACCACCCTTTTTATTAGTCTCTATCTTTATATTTAGAGCATTTAGTCTCGCTAATACATCCTGCTTTTGTTCTCTGAATTTCGCCTCTTTTTCTTCCGGTGTAAGACGTCCTCTATATTTATAATAGAGAAACCCTCCTATAATCAATAGAAAAATCAAAAAAAGTACTAAATTAAATATACTATTTGTAAATATAGTTTTTTTATCTTTACATGTCTTTAATACTTCATTCATAAAGTATTTAACACCTGGCTCTGTCAATATTGGTTTCTCCATTTTGTTTATTTTAGTTATGTATGTGTATGTGTGTATGTAAATCTATTATTTTATAATGGTATTTTTATAAAATAAATTATACATAATACATATATACACATAGGTAATTCTAACAATAAAAATGAGTACAGAGAATAAAAACCCATCAAAAGAACCCATTGTTACTCCGACTAGTAATCCTATGAGTATCACAACAAATAATGCCCCTAATCCATCTACCTCAGTTTTTACATTCTTTCTTATTACACTATTCTACTTTATTGCTAAATATAAAACACCCAATTCCATGGCAACTATGTTAAATATTATTTATATTATAGCAATTGTTTCTACACAAATATCTATAAATACCGCTTTAGCTAAATCTATATGTAATAATACCCAATCTATGAATGTCGGCATTTTAGCCACCGTATTTCCCATGCTCTTTATTTTCGGTCTACTACAACTTTTGCTCACTATTTTCCCCGGCTGGATTGAACCATTTTCAAATACATTCGGATACGGTATGACTAAACTCGTCGGACTTCACGACCTTATGAAACGCCTACTTGTTGCTCCTCAGTTTAATGCTGCACCAGAAAAGAAAATCATAAATGCTGTCAATAATATATATAACGATCCATCCATTTTTATTAACCAGTTTAGCTACGCAAATCGCGAAGATTTTAATAGAACATGGGACAATAGTTTTGCTGGAGGTAAAGGCATCTTCGTTAAAAGTGCAGGCGCGGCACCTACACCTTACTCCGCCGCAAATCCCAACCCAACACCTGGAACACACCTTTATCAAGAGTTTAGAAATATGGTGAAACTTAAAGATATTGTCGGCACATTTATTTGGTATATACTTGTCGGCGTCATCGTTACTTCCCGTAGCTACAACTATATCATCAGTCAGCCTTGTTCTCTTAATGCTTCCGTTGCACAAAAAGCCGTAGACAACTATATCAAGAAAACAGTCGCTGCCCCCAAAACTATCGACAAGCTAACACCCGATGGTTTCGACTATAAATTGAATTAAATTAGGTAAAATCTTCACTATTTTGTTTGTAATTATTTGTTACAGTTTTACACACAAATAATTACAATATTTACTTTCTATTTATCTTCGACTTTTAACGCTTCTCCTAAATTTTCTACTCTTCTTTGATTTACCATATTTCTTTTTTCTATAAGACTTTTTGCATTTTCTTTTTATTTTTACAACGCATTTATGTCTACGTGTTAAACGCTTATATTTTCTAGTATAACCACCAGCTTGAGCATATTTATCGCATTCATCTACTAATATTTGTCCTAAACTATCTATATTTTTTTTTACAGATTCAACAACAGAAGCAAAATCATACGAACCAATTTCTGTTCGTGTCATTTCTATCATATTTCTAACTCTAGCATCCCCTACCCACTGTCCTTTATATATTGACGTAAAATTTCTTTCTTTATCCTTTTCATTGGGATATTCAAGACCACCATCGTAAGTAAGCTTAATGGATAAGTGTTTTCTGTTATAGTTTGAATCAGTATCAGGTAATATTGAAAGTCTAATATGATAATAATTTTTAAATTTCCTATAAAAAGTGATATGCTTTTTTCTGAAAGTTATAATAAACGTATATGATTTTGAACCCATAGTGTGTTCAAACTTATATGAAATAAATTGTTGAAAGCCTGCAGCATATTTAGCAATGCTTTTAGCTCCAGTAACAGGATTTAAAGTTTGTTCTTTATATATTTCTCCAATGTAATACGTATCAAATGCTGTTTCTTGTCTTTTTAAAAAATCAAGAGCAGTCATTTCACGACTAGTTTCATCACTTGGTAGTAAAGGTTGTTCTATTAAATCTTTATTACTCATATTATCCCACAATTATATAATATACCAATAAAAAAATTAATCCACCGCCCTATATTCAAATAAATAGGTCACTAAAACATATACCAATATAGCCAAAATAATCGAAAATAACCAAATAGGAACAACGGTTTTGTTTTTATATCCAATACCGAAACGACGAAAGCTCAAGTCTTTATTATAAATAACCGAGGGGCGAAATGCATTAATAAGTCCGAACAAAATAAGAAATATAAAAACAGCAATAACACTTAGCGCCTCTCTTGATATATATTGGTTAAACATCCTAAATTATAAGTATATAATTATTATAGATATTTTTCTATATAAAATCTTTAAGAGTGTAAAAATATACAAGGCTCGCGGGGACCCCTAACGGCGCTAAAAATCTAAAGCAATTTCTGGTTCGTTTTGTCTAAAAATACCTCGCGACTAATGTTGCGAATTATTTTTTTCTCACATCGCTCATCGTTTTCAATAGGTTCGCAAACATTTCGCACCATAGTTAGGTACTCGATTTGCGATGCTTCTGTATCAAACCAGTCCGGATTTTCGTCCACCCATGCGCTTATCATATTCCGCTCCTTGTTCGCTATTTTTACAATCGTATTCTTTATTTTATCATGATTATCGTCTTTCTCCCACTTCTCGCAATCCTTTATATACATCGTCTCACGTTTTGTATCCGTACAATGTATCGGTCTTTTATAAACATCCAACTGTCTAAGACCTCTTATCATCACATTTGTAATACCCTCCACTAATCCCTTGTTCTTCGTATACATCAAATCGTCCAATGTTATCTTGAGCGACTGGATGAAATCACTTATATTAAGAGCATCTTTGCACTTCTCATTCAAAAATATATTCAAATTGAAATTGTTCGTATTATTAACTATATTATTTACAATATTCTTCTCCTTGGATAAGCTGACCAATTGCTCCTGTAGTTTCCCATTCTGCTCGATAAGCTTCATGATCATTTCGTTGCTTATTCCACCACTAGACGACACCTTTAATACGTCAGCGTCCGCGACGGACTCCGTTGTTGTTGTTGTTACCTTACATGTCTTTTTATGGAAACATAAACTTGAAGCGAACTTATATGAGCTACCACACACACAATGAAACGACTTATCATCTTGGGTTTTTTGGGGTTTTTTGTTAGTATTTGTTAGTAATCCATGTTTCAGTGTCAAAAGATGACGAGTGTAATCATGCTTATGGTGCGAATTATAGTCACAAGCAGAACAAGAAAAAATGCCGGGTTTTTTTGGGGTTTTTTCGTTAGTAGACATTAGTATATAGTAGGTAGAGAAAAATGTCTAAACCCTTTTGGATAAATATTTTAAAAAAGTTATGGTAACAAAATTTTCAACTTAAAAAAACGATTTAGAGCATTATGCTCTGAGTGATGAATGCATCGTTTTTTTTAAATCTAGGTTGGCTTTTTGAGAAATGGACATTTATAAATGTCCATTTTCTGAAAATGGGGGTCGAGAGTTGAAATTTTCATACATCATCTCTACAGTCCCACCTGGTCCTTTTCTCTTACTGACTTTTTCTTTTTTATTATAAATACTTGTAAACTACACGCTTTATCATGTTAGAGCAGCGGCGCCATGCGGGGTTATGCTGTCGTGTGTTTAGGGTTTTATGATTGTTACCGTGAATGGTTTGAGGAGTGGCGAAATGAATATTTATATTTGTTATCATAAAATATGAATATTGGGTGGGTATTATATTGGGAAAGTAATCTTAATCGGTAGTTATATATAAACTATAGTTTTTCCATTTAGTAATGAATATAAATTGAGATTACTAGCGCCATTAAATGTAACACCATTCAAAGTTAAAAATATATCATCGGTTTTAACAAGACTATTATTGCCAATATATCCGATAATAATTTTATTTGAAGTATAAGTAGAAGCAAGGGTATAGTTCATTTGTATTATACCACCTTGGTCTATAATTACTTTAACAGTAAATGTTTTTGATGGGGTACCATATGGATATCCTGTTAAATTAACTAATAATATTGTATTATTTGAATCAAATTTATAAGAACCGGTACTAATAAGATCAGATCCAAATAATCGAAATGAGTTAATAGGAGTTTGCGCATTTGTTCCATAACCATATTCGGCTTGTTGTGAACCAAAATAAAGTGAACCTTCGCTTGATAAATATACATTAGAATATACAGCATTATTAAATTTAAAATTGCTATTAGGCATGGTAATTCCCACGGATACCGAATCTGTCAGTGTAAATAAAGTCGTCATTCATGTATTAAAATCTAAACTTGTAAAATTGCTATTATTTATTTCATAAAATCCTTTATCTTGTATATTTCCAGTATTCGTATTTATTATAACCGATGACGATAAAGCGGCATAATCACCTGATGCATCTTGTGTTGCTGTGACTGAAGTATAACCAGCTCCAATAATATTAATACTATATACTATAATCAGCATTGTTAGTGTTGCAACAGTGGTATTGCTGCTTGTAAACGTGAATGCGCCACTACTATTTGAAGTAGGTGGAGTAAGCTGGCGAGTAATAGTTGTACCCGTGTATACTAAATCAGATGGTAAAGTAAATGGTCAAAAAGTTGGGTATAACAAAGTAACAACCAGTGAAGATGTAATCGATAAAGCGGCATAATCACCTGATGCAGCTTGTGTTGCGGTGATTACAGTAGAACCACCTCCAATAATATTAATACTATATACACCAGCATTGTTAGTTATAGTTGCAACAGCAGTATTACTGCTTGTATATGAAAATGAACCATTGCTATTTGAAGTAGGTGGAGTAAGCTGGCGAGTAATAGTGACATTTTTATATACTGATACATCAGATGGTAAAGTAAATGGTCAAAAAGTTGGTGCTAGATCATATCTAATCTATATACACGAACATGACCGCTATTAGAACCATTACCAGAATTACCATTTGCTCCAATAGCAACAATAGTTCCATCAGCAGAAAGACTTACACTATATCCACTCTGGTCACTAGCAGCTTCACCGTCAATATCTGCTCCAAGACGATTCCATCCAACAGGACCAAAGTTTGGAAGACTTTGATTGGTTTGTGCTGTAACCTTTGAAGCGTCGCGCTGATATACACGAACATGACCGCTATTAGAACCATTACCAGAATTACCAGTTGCTCCAATAGTAACAATAGTTCCATCAGCAGAAAGACTTACACTATATCCACTATAGTTACTAGCAGCTTCACCGTCAATATCTGCTCCAAGTTCTAGCCAGATATAATTGGGTATCTCCACCACAAAACTAGCTTCAACATACGCGCTTGTATAACCTCCGGCAGCAGCTTGTGTTGCCCTTATGGTGGTTGTTCCTGCTGCTACAGCGGTAACAAGACCTGTTGTAGGATTGATAGTAGCAATTGATGTGTTGCTGCTTGTATAAGTAAACGCCCCTGAACTATTAGAGGTGGGGTATGAAGGTGTAAATGCAGCATCTTCAATAGTTTTAGATGAAATAGTAAAAACACCACCATTGCTAAACGTTGGAGCAATAGGGTTAATCACGACACTAGCCTCGACATACGCGCTTGCATAACCTCCAGCAGCAGCTTGTGTAACCCTTATGGTGGTAGAACCCGCAGCGAGCATTGTTGCTACGTTATTGGATATGGATACTACACCAGCAGAACCTACAACAGAGTATGTAAACGCGCCTGGACTACTACCATTGGAAGATGGTTGTGGTAATGTAAAAGTTCCTGTACCACCAGATACATAACTGTAAGTAAAAGATGGCCCGAAGTTGCTTAATACTAGAGGCGTGAAAACAAAATTGCTTACAAGGGATGGGGTATTAACCATTACTGAATTTACATCCATATAACCACTATAAGTAATAGACAAGTCATTTGAACATTGTAAACCAGGTGTAGCATATCGATAAAGAATCGCTGGATCCGTAATTTGTATAATATTTGAACCTAGCTGTAAAGAAGCTAAAGTAGCCGAGTCGCTAAACGTTTGCGAAACGATTGTAGAAGGAGAACCTGATGAAACTATTAAAGTAACAGCACTAACGGATTGAGAAACCGACATATTATAAATATTATAAATATTATAAATATTTATTACTAAATGTTAGTAAATATTTAAAAGCACATAAACCAAATAAACTAATAACTATATATTGAATGCCAAAATACGATTATTACCGGAATCTACTACTATATATTTGCCAGTTTTATCAACAGCTACTCCTTGTGGCACATTAAAAGGACCAGGAATAGTACCAGTACTAGTATTTAAAGAAACTGAACCTAATTCGGAATGAAATACTCCCGATGGTGTAAATATTTGTATAAGATTATTTTGTGAATCTGCAACTAAATAATTGCCCGATAAGTCTACAGCAATACCAGTTGGATAATTTAAAATTCCATCACCCATTGTCGAACCTCCACTTCCAAACTGTCTTATAAAGTTTCCCAAAGGTGATATAACAACGATACAGTTATTGCCCGTATTAACAATTACATAGTTTCCAGATAAGTCAATGGTTACAGCTGTTGGATTATTAAAGTTTATAGGATTAATAGACTGATTAGGATTTGTATAACTGGTAAATTGTCTTTGAAATACGCCTAATGAAGAAATGACCTGAATCAGATTATTGCCTGAATCGGCGATAACATAATTTCCAGATAAGTCAACAGTAATACCAAATGGTTGATTAAAATATCCATTACCACCGATGGCATAAGAACCAAATTTTCTTATAAAAACTCCTAGAGGTGAAATTACTTGTATACGATAATTAAAAGTATCAAGAACAACATAATTTCCAGATAAATCAACAGCTACACCATTTGGTACATTAAATTGACAATTTCCGGAACCAGAAATAGGGTTTCCGTTAGAATCTAAACTACCAATAAATGTAATAAATTGCCCAGATGGAGAAACTACCTGAATACGATTATTATATGTATCAGCAATAACATAGTTTCCAGATAAATCAACTGCTACACTATTCGGCTGATAAAACCGAAGCTGCCCAGAACCTTGCGTTCCACCAATAGTAACATTATTAGTTGCTACAGTAGTTATAGTCCAAAAATCCAGTACAAGAGATATACTATTTCCATTTGTGTCTATATATTGATTTGTAAAAAATTGATATGGTATACAAAAATACCCAGGCGAATTTGCCAAATTAAATAAATTAGAACCCCAATAAGGGCCCCAACTATTTCTAACAAAAAAAACACCCGACCCATATGGTGTTTGAAAATAATTAGCATATCCGACTATCACAACAGCATGACCACCGATAAGGGTTGTCATATCAATAGGGTTAGTAGGACATTGTAATATAAACAAAGGATTTGTCATTCCAGTTTGTGGATTCTCAAAAAACGGGAGAAAAAACGAGAAAATAGCAATCGCAAAAGCAACAGGATATCCGCTAACAAGAGCTGCTTGAATTCCAATTAAAGATTGAAGAATTGCGGGCATTGACTGGGAAACAACTGGTGTAGGAGTTTGAATAGAATTAAAAGTAAGAGCTATATTTTGAGACGCTTGAGTATAACAGATTGGATCAGGTCTTGTTGCAAATTTATGTATATCATAGGGCCATAATGTGCTTGAACATGCTCCGATTTCATTTAAACTTTTTATACCATCGTATATTTGTGCTCCAACATCATTAGCAGTTGATCCTTCATAATTTCTTTCATTATAATATATAAATAACCTACTAGGTGGAGTAAATGGTACCTGGGGATTATATGATGATAAATTTTGTCTATATTGACAATATTCGAAACAAAATGCTAACGCATTTGCCGTGCAACTTCCTATCGGGTTTTGAGAATATATTGGTATGAAATCCATATATGGTATTAGATAGAAACCAGTATTTAAGGCTAAATTAACTAATGCTTGTGATGGCAGTTTTGGTTGAGTCAATGCAAGTATTTCTCCTTCTTTATACCCAAACCTCGATGATTTGGGTACTTCATTAAACGTTGTACCCGATACAGTATTACTTGTTCCATCTTTATAATAAATTATTAATGAAGGCAAAAAACGTACATTTGAATCAGCATTATTTAAGACATCAATGATAACTGAATTTGTTATGGAAATACTATTTTCTCCCAAAGAAAGTGTATTAATTTCTTCTGGAAATAAAAGTTGCGAAAGAGTAGTAACAGGATTAGAACCATATGATATATTGATTCTTACAGATTGAATCATGTCTGAATGCTTAAAAGATGAAGGCAATGATGACATATTATAAATACTATAAATATTATAGATATTATAAATATTTATTACTAAAAGTTAGTAAATATTTATTACTAAAAGTTAGTAAATATTTAAACGCACATAAACACGATAAACCACATACAAATATAAATAACTAATCTAATCTAAGCTAATCTAGTCTAATCATCGCCTTCTCCACCTTCACGAGGATCATATTCGCCATCTTCTTGACCCCCATACTCATCGTCATCGCCCTGTAAATTAAAATCGTCATCAAGCTCCGCATCTATTAACGCATCCTGGTGATGTCTCTCTTCCTCTTCATCAGCATATATGTCACGCATCCGCTCAGTAACTTTATCCTTTTTACGCATATTCTTTTCCTGTTTTGCCTTCTCCTCGCCGCGTTGAAACTCCTTCTCCATCTGCTCGCGCTCTTCATCATATGTCTCAGGAACATAAAATCTCAACCCTTTTGTTGCGCCAACATTCCAGTCACCCAAACGAAGATTCTTCATTAAGTTTTCAACCTCGCGCTCCGCTATCTGCATATCTCGAAACTCCCTAGTAATTATATCCTTCTCTTTATCTTTCGATTGTGTAATATCCTCCTTTACACTTTTCTTGTTTACATTTATTGCCGCTTTATCTGACATTATGATTTTGAAAAATACAATAAGCAAGTTTGCTACCATACTTTTTAATTCCGTATTCTCTTGAGCAAACATCGATACCTCCCGCACAACGCCATTTTGTTGGTCTTGGGCCTCCAATACAGATACCAGCGCTGATTCATCTTCTTCAGGTAAACGCGCCTCATTCGTTACTACAACAACCGTCTTCGCCAGTTTCACATATTTTAGTACCACATTTAGAAAATAATGCGTAAATAAACGCCGCACCAAATCATCGTTGAATATTGAATATATACCACCAACTTCGGGTTCATCACGTTTTCTATACCTTCTTGCTGAGCCCTCTCTTTGACCCTCGGCTTCTTCTCTTCTAACCTGCTTGGACGATGATGCTGCTGAAGACGCCGCCGCCATACCAAATAAACCTGATAAAACCCCCAAACCCTGTCGCTCTCCTTCCATCGCCATCTCTTCTTCGAATTCCTCCACTTCCATCTCCATTGCGACACTTCCCATCGCTCTAGCAGCATGTGGACCAGACTTCAATACTCTAGCAAATAAAGGTGTGTTTAAAGCAAACTGAAACCATTCGTTTGTTTCTTTCATGACTCCGCTAACAACATCAGATAATACGCTATTGTCTTTATCTTTCATAAACTTATCAATATCAACATAATATTTCTTAACTATTGTTTGAATATCTGTTATATGCTGCCGCGACAAACCAAAATGTTTAGGTATGGATATTTTCTGATTATTTACACTATTCATTATAATATTCGGAAAAACAGATATCAAATTTCGCATTTCATTGATAACAAACTGCATACCTTTATACGTAGTAGTGTCGCGCTTAGGACACAAAATACTATCTCCAATAAGCCTGAAATTGGTTATATTTAATAAAAATGATTTATATAATGTCACAGTTTTCTTGTCCAATCTTTTATACTGATTTATAAACTCCAATATAGTATCAACCATTTCCATGTTATTCTCAGATAAATAATTTTTCAATTCTCTCAGCTCTTCTGTATCCTCGCTAATCTGAATATCAAAAGTATCCAGTATTTCGGTCAATTTGGTTAATAATATTTCGGGAACTTCCGGTGTTTGTCTTTCTTGGTACGATTTAATCAAATCGCGCATTCTCTGGATATATGATACCTCTGTTGGATTAAAATCAAAGGGGATAATATGGTCGCGATTTACTATCTGTAACAAAGCTTGTAATGCCTCTGGTGTATAATTATATTCACCCGTAGCCTTAAGTTTAACTATTTTAGAACGAAGCGATTCTTCAGATGGATTGTAGATACCTGTTGAAGGTTTATTATGGCACAGATGCTGGATAGAATCGGGAATCGGAATGTCGTTATTGAATTTACAATATACAATAAATGCCATATAAATAGTTTCCTCGTCAAAACCCTCAGGTATTTCAGGATATTTGGTTCGCGTATTTTCCCTATCAAAAAATGACGAGGATTTCTGACTATTAACAATATCATCAATAATATTTTTCAAAAGAAGTACTTGCGTGTTATAGTCAGAAATAATACTCTCATTTTCTATGAAATATTTTATAGTATTAATAGAACCATCGGAATTACAACAAGCATTCTCAACAACCGGCTCATTTGCTCCATTTGTAAGTATAAGTTTTTCTCTATCAACTACTTTCTGTATCATAACCTGAATCGCCAATGAATAAAAAATAATCTTCGAACGAATTACAGCTATCTTTTCAAACTGAATCTTAGAACCCTTTTTAATATCTTCTAACAATTCGCTTTTAAAATTCGGACTAAGAGGGGACGGAGATGACATTTTTATTTTCGAAAGAGGAGGCAGAAAGTTAATCCACGTTTTAATATCGTGCTCTGCCGGTAACTCCTCGGCGACATGTATTTTACTATATTCGCGTTTTTCCAATATTTTCGTTTCTATTGTAGGTATTTTTATAATGATTTTTTCAATATATGCTTTTATTTTAGAAATAATATCTTCGTCTTTTTTCCCCTTTATTGTATTCCATGGCTCAATGCTCGATTTTATCTTAACAGCAATACACGCTATATATTTTATAGAAGAATTGTCGGCATCGCCATCTATCGGGTATCCAACAAACGAACGAACACAACCTGGAAATGTTTTGCGCGTTTTTATGGAAGGAATATTCACTTGAATTACGACAACAATAAAAGAGAGAGTAAGCAGCAAAATAGTATTCAATTTGAAATCTTTATAGGTCTGTTTACTCGATACCGATGAAGAGGCAGACGCTTTTTTTCTATTAAAATCATCTTCAGACGGAATTTTAGACATTATAACGCTCATAACTTGCTCAACGATAAACGTCCTCTGCGCTTCTAGTTCAATGCCCATATATTTTGCCATGGTTGTTATAATACCGCTTATCATTTGCATATCGGGGTTTTTATATGTAGGCAATTTTTTATCCTGTAAGCTCTGAATTAAACTCTCGCCCAATGTTTTCTCCATAATTTCACGAGTCTGTAATTTAAAACCGGCGGCATCATATCCTTCCTCATTATCCAAATCTATATTTTTTATAACATAACCACTGTATTTATCGGTCCAGGCATCTCCATCCTCACTAATTGAACCGCGCTCTTTACATATCGTATCAATCGTCATCTGTATATCACCTTGGTTCAAAAAAACGGTAGCAATCGTCTCAAAAAATGACGGCACTAATTTGGTATTTGTATCCTTACAATATAACCAATAAGGGCTTTCAATCTCAATACTAAGGGTCATAGAAGTGCTTTCCTCGACCGCCTTTCTAGTAAACTTCTGAATAAAACGCATAATATTTCTTTGCCGTTTTACGTAGTCAGTTTGCCCTAAAATGAGGTCAAAAATGCGGGCATATGGTGATAGTTTTTCTCTTACTGCGGGGTCAATATCGATGTCAAGACCGGATAAATATTGCGAATTATTATACTTATATGCGTTATACTTTCGAATACTTTGTAGCTTATCAATGGTGTCGATAGAGTAGTTATATTTACGATATACGCTGTCCAAAATTTGTTTACGACTCTGGTGAAAATTTGAGTCGAATTCATCGTACATTTGTTTAATAACTTCGTCTTTCATGGTATCTTCCGCTAGATCGGGTGTCATACATTTTTTGTTAAGAGCAAAACAATCACTTTTAACATTACAAAAATATGCCGTGTCATACATGCTAACTGTTGCTGGAATAGAGTCGTCTTTAATCCATTTACGACCTGAACGAATATAGTATTCAAACCGATCACCCTCCTCGTCGGTTACTTCGAGAACAGCGTATTGACCATCCTGGACTTTTCTTTTTCCGCGCACCATATCTTGGATTTCTGATTTTGCGTCTTTAAGAGGAAGTTTCGTTTTCTTCATATATCGGGAAACCAAAAACGTTTCAAAATCATCGGGAGAATATTGTGCTCTATCTTTTTCGTGTTTCTTCAAAAATGGATAGTCCGTAAAATCGTAATTTTTGTCGTAAAATATTTCCTCACCTTGTTCCTCTTCTAATTCGTCTTTGTCTATATATTTTTTAGCAAGGACGAAATTTTTACACTTATTTGCCCCTTGTTTTGCCTCCATTTCTTGGTCAAACTTATCTTTTTCTTGCGTGTATAATTGGTCAAAGTCAAACGGTGTTACTAAATCTTCATTTATAATTGATAGAGTATTCATATATAGTCGCGCATTATCGATACAAATAAGACGATATAAGATTTCCTGGTTAGTAAATGAAACGGGCGGGAATATCGAACCGGCATCTAGAGAACCAGCACCAGCACCAGGCACCGAACCAGCAACAGATTTCTTTTTAGGAGTATATTCGCGGCGTTTATGGGTGGTCTGTAACTTATCGCTTTCTAGACCAGAACTTAGTCCACCTCTTGCTCCTACAGCATCACCGCCAGGTATATTTGCCTGTTTATCGCGAACATTCATATAATTTTCTGCCGATAGACCATAAATATCCAGAATATCGGTATCAAAATTAACCTGCCTAGAATCTTTAAGTAGATTATATAAAGCAGACGAACCGGCATATTTAGCAGCATATTTTGCCGTGGATAATTGGGCATACTCTTTTGCCGATTGAACTACTTTCTTTCTATATTCGGAAACGCGTTGCGATATCATGGAAACAATAACCTCGTATTGTTTCAGAGTCAAATCGCGTACATAAACCATAAATGGTTGTAAAATAGCGACATAATTGCCGAGTGTAATTTCTCCGGTTATATATTTATTCATCACGTCAAATAGCATACTAGTATTGGGAATAAGCATTTCGACAAATTTTCTATATTTTTCTTCGCTGTCTATTTCCTCGTCGGAAAAAAAAGACATAAAACTAGATGTAAACTGTATCATATCATCTACGTCATATTGGTCTTCTCTTTCTTTTTCCTCTAACGAAATTGCTTTACGTGTAATACTGGTATTTTTACGAAGGAGATTCCAATAAGGAACAAAGTGTTTTCCTATATTTGCGCGGCTCATGATATTGGTATTCGGGAGTGAAATATTTGAAAACTGCATTACTGGTGCTGGAAGACTAATAAAAGATGTAACATTTATAGAATCGTTTTTTGTTAGGGGGATGACATCGGTTGTGTCCGCTACGCGTTTACCGAAACTTTTATTTTTTCTAATTTGAATCTGAGATAGACCAAGATTATATGTTTGAATTACAAACTGGTTTCGCTTCACTTTTTCACCTCTAACGATGCTTGAATAAAAATCGGTCAAATTATCTAATATAGATGTTATATTTGTATGGACAAATTGCGAGAATCCGAATTCTGGGTCGGGGTTAGTATAAGGTGTAATGTAGTCATTCATTTTATTAATATATGTAACGAATGAGTCTTTGTTTGTCATATAGTCATCGGTTAATGCGTTTTCTTGTTCGATGCTTTCTTCGGTAGCGGTAGCAGTAAAGTCTGTAACATTTGCCGAGTCGACATTATAAAATTTGCGAATGTTTTTAGATACGGGTAAAATCCAGAATAATTTCTGGTTCAAGGATAGGAGTGTTTTTGCTAGAGGTTTATAATCATCGCTTCTACGTTTAACGAGCGTAGCGTTTCCATTTGAATCAAACGTGGAAAACTCTTCACGCAACTGTCTGAAACGTTCAATAATTGCGTGAATATTATTTAATACCGATTTTGTCCTTTCTACATTTGGGAATTTAGACACTAATTCATTTAACAAGTCTGTTGTTTGTTTTTCAATACTGTAGCGTTTTTGTTCATCTGGGAGTTCGACAACTTGAACAATTGATTCTAGTTCATCGCCGAATTGTATGGAGTCGGCGTCGAGAAGAATCTCTTTAAGAGCGGTTTTAACTTCTTCGACAGGAATCTGGGGGCTAATTGATGGAAGATTTGGCTGTTTGCTTATAGAAATAGGGGCGACACCCATTTCTTCTTCTTGGGATATGCCGACAGACCCGGTGGCGGATACAGTTGCCGATGAAGAGGCAGCGGATACACGTGGCGAATCACTGGGAGGGCTGCGAATACGTATTTCTTCGATGGGTATATTTTCTGGGATACCTTTATAACCGAAGTCGATATAAAAGATTTGTTCACCAGGGTATGTTTTTATTTCAATCATATCTTCTTCTAAATCGGTGATATGACCGGTAATAATGGTGGGCAATTCTCCGCCAAAAATAATATCAACCCATGTACCTGGAAGAAGTTTATTTTGGCGGGCATAACCAGGGGATTCGGGTGAATTCAAAATAACAATAGATGTGATAGATTCGTCGCTAAATCCGCCCTTTGAACTCATGGTTAGCAATAGTCGTGTAGATGTTGCTACATTAATTAACTTTATTTTTGTTTCGTCGATGTATTCAATAAGGTATATTTGGTCATTGATAGTGGAGTTTGTAGGGGCAATAATTTGTATAATATCTCCTAGAGCAATTTCAACTGATGAAGGAGATGAAGGAGATGAAGGAGATGAAGGAGATGAAGGATTTGGTAATTTTGGTGAATTTTCTGACATTTTATTTATAATTATAGTTATACTTATACCTTATATTTATAACAGAAATTTTTATTAATGATTAAATGTGAATAATATTTAATATTTTATATTGTCGAATTAATAATATTGTTGAATTAATATCTATATATCTAAACATAAAATAATAATGAAAGATATATAAAGAGATTGTTATAAACTATAGTATCATACACCCATATACACATATACATATTTCCCACCAGCTAGAATCCAATGTTTTCACTAAAAAAGAACGAGGGTTTTGACAATATCTTGCGAATGATTGGCGAGCAAACTACAGAAAAAGTGAATCATTCGAGTGAGATTGAAAAAATCCTTAATAGTCTTAAATTAACAATGAAAAACTGGAAGACGGATACTGGTATGTATTCAATTATAAAATATGACAAGCTAGCTTTTGGAATGACACATGAAGACTATGCGACGGTTGGGCTATTGCGTTCTGTGGTAGTAGATGAGACGGGGCGCATTGTTGCTTATTCACCACCTAAGTGTTTGTCGGTAACAGAGGAGCGTGAGAAATCGTTTAATGACAACAATATAATGTCGGAGCTGAGCGACAATGACACTACGACAAACCAATGGTGTGCAGAGGAGTTTGTGGAGGGTACAATGATTAATATGTTTTACTCTAAAACGGAAGTAGGCGAAGCGTGGGAGATCGCGACGAAGAGTACGGTTGGTGGGAATGTCGTATTTTATTCACCGAAGAACCCGAAAGATACTGTCGAGATTCGTGACAAGGACACATTTAGGAATATGTTTTTTGAAACATGTAAAAAGATTGGGTTTAAATATGAGGAGCTTCCAAAAGAGTTCATGTATAGCTTTGTTTTACAGCATCCTAAAAATCGGATTGTGTTGCCGATTACTGATGCTAAAATATATATTATCGGTGTATATAGTATCAATAATGACACACTCGATGTTACATCACTTAGCACGGCTGGTTTTGTGGAGAAATATGGTGCTGGTGTTATTTTGAAACCGAAGCAATTGTTTGCTGATAATTATACTGTGGATGGGTTTAAGAAAGAATATGCGTCGATGAATTCGTCGTATAATGTGATGGGTGTTGTTTTTTGTAATATGGAGACAGGGGAGAGGATGAAGGTGCGCAATCCGACATATGAGATGGTGAAGAATTTGAAAGGGGTGGATCAGAAACTACAGCTACAGTATTTGACATTGCGTCACGGAGGGCGTGTTGCTGATTATTTGAAATCATATCCAGAATATAAGGGGGATTTTGCTGTATATAGGAATCAGTTGCATGGATTTACTAGGAGTTTACATGAAAATTATTTGGATTGTTTTGTGTTTAAGAAGCGCAAATTTATCGAATTCCCGCAACAGTATAAGAAGTTTATGAGTGGGCTTCATAAGAAGTACTTGGAAGAGTTGCGCGAAATTAAGGGGTCTGTTACATTTAACTATGTGGTGGAGTTTGTGAATACACAGAATCCACTGGCTTTGTTGTATTCGCTAAATCATGTAGTGAGACAACATAAAAAGACAGTTGAGAGGATGGATGAGGCACCGCTTGAGCCAGTTGCGCCAGTTGCGCCGGTTGAAAACGTTGAACCCGAAACAATGGGAGGGCTAGAGACATAAACGTGTGTGAATGTGCGAATACGAGTATGTTTACTTTATATTTTTGATTTAACATTATAATGCGTGGACATTTATAATGTTAAAAAATTGATCATGTAATTAGTGTATAATATAAATGTAGAATTCCAAATCAAACAATCGAACAATCAATCAAACAAAATGGTCAAGACAAGAAACCAGAATCAGAAAGCACAGCAAGCCCAACAATACCAGCAAAAGAATAGCGAAGGACTGACGACGAGGTCAGGATTGAAGTTGAAAACATTGGAGATGGAGATGGAGAGAGTTGAACTTCCGACAGTGAAGCTTTCAAAGGAGATGAAACGCCGCGCAAGTGTGAAGAAGGAGATTGCGAAGAAGTCGTGGAAAAAACAGACGGATAAGAAGTGTAATAGATTTGAGAGACTAGAGCGCGACTTTTTGAAACATGTGTATCATAATGCTGGGGAAATGACGGCGATTTGGAAGAATTTTGAGATGGCTTTTCATCATATTGACAAACTGTGCTTGTTTCAACAACGTTTAGAGAGGAAGTAAATAATAAATAAAATGGGAGTAATTATAATTGTGAAATAAATATTTAAAATAATTAACTATAATGCTTGATACATAAGTTCTAAATTTTTATTTTTACACTATCTCAAAATTTTATTTTAACTGAAAGTACAAGCAGGGGTTCCAACAGCATACCAATATACTCCTCCTGTTGCTCCTGTAGCACCAGTCCATCCTGTTGCTCCCGTCCATCCAGTCGCCCCTGTAACACCTGTATAACCAGTATATCCCGTGTATCCTGTATAACCCGTATAACCTGTATAACCAGTGTAACCCGTATAACCAGTGTAACCCGTATAACCTGTGTAACCTGTGTAACCTGTGTAACCTGTTGCGCCCGTCCATCCAGTCGCTCCTGTAACACCTGTATAACCAGTATATCCCGTGTATCCTGTAGGACCCAGTGGACCTACGGCATAAATAATTAAAATAATAGGCTGTTCTGGTGTAAATGAATATGTATTTGTTCCTGTTACATTCCATGATACGTAACCAACACCTGAACTTACTCCCGTTATAATCCATGATTGATAGTTTGCTGAATTGGTTTTGTCTTGTAAAATAATATCATTACCAGCATTTACTAAACTGAGAAATACACCAACATCTACATTATCACCATCGGTATTTGATACATATATTGTAGTAGAAGCTGTTTGTGTAGTATTATTCCATTTAATATGTTTTGTTGACGGGGGTGGGGTTGTGTTAGGCGTTTCTGCTAAATAATTATAATATGTGCTAGATTGTCCCGGCGCACCCCGTTGCTCCTGTAACTCCAGTATATCCTGTATATCCTGTATAACCCGTATAACCAGTATAACCAGTATATCCTGTATAACCCGTTGTACCAAAAGTTAAGAAATTAGCAGGAACACCAGGTATTCTAAGTGATCCAACCCAACCCTGTGCTACTTGATCATATGACATAATTATATAATACAAAAATATAATTATATTAATAAAAACCCTTAATTCAAAAAATTAAATAGGAAAAGGTCTCTGATTTTTTTCAACTACAAGTGGTGTAGGCATAATAAGAGGTATTCTATCAAAGAAAGAACAATACGGAAGTTCCTTTAGTTGCGGAACAACGGGTGTCTGAGGATCTACAAGATTTGTTGAGTTAATACCAAAAAGAGCTGACTCAATATCTACAGAATTTTTTGAAAAAGATTCGCGAGACATATGTGAAGGCATATAGCCTACATCTGGGAGGGCATCCGTATAAGCACGACCATTCTGAGAATTTACATAACTTACATGGTTAAATATACCCCTAAAATCTCGCTGTTGATAACAATAATCACTTTTTGTATTTTTATTTTGCGTAGAAGCCATTGTCTATTTATTTATATTATATAATATATATTTTAATTCCATAATTTAATTCGATAAATTTATTAAATAAATTTATTAAATAAATTTATTTAATAAATTCAAAAAATAAATTCCATTATTAAATAAATACAAATATATATTCTACTTTTTCGTTATTTCAGCAATAAGTAATTTTTTATTTTTGATAAACTCATCATCTAGTATCGTCTCATTTTTATCATCACGTAATAAATAAGTTAAACAAGTATGAAATAAATCGAATGTATGAAATGAAAAAAGAAACTGTAAAATGACTTCATAATTTTTATTTTTTCTATTAAAATAGTAATGTGATTCAACGATTTCAATAAAATCGTTATTATCTTTTAATTTTTGATATAGTGTATCCAGAGTTGCAACAATTGCGTCGGAGTCATATTCTTTTAACCCGAAAGCATATAAGTATTCGTGACGATATAATGTATCTTGGTCATCTTCGTCATCATGTAATTTATATGTGCATAAAAATGTAGTATTATACATATAAATTGAAAGGTATTATATTTTCCCTCTTTCGCAGTTCTACTGTCTATTTCGACTTCCTGAACACGACAAAGCAGGATCCCTACACCTCGATCAACGGCGAGATTTCCTGGAGGACCGCCGACGAGAAGTT
>SXGR01019703.1_pt1 | contig 22683 bp, 16 predicted proteins | sample 3174711 | NCBI WGS metagenome assembly SXGR01 (sample SAMN11356860, study PRJNA531348) | freshwater metagenome | isolation source: freshwater sample F1-60 | place: China: Fuxian Lake, Yuxi | collected 2017-12-25 | reverse complement strand
TCGTTGCTTTCTCTTCAGGGCGAAGAACCTTCCAGTTTTCAAGGGGTTCATTAGAATCTACTTCCTCGCCAGTAGTCGAATCCTCATCTCGTGTTACCTGTCGTCCCGGTGTGTTTGCGAGAAGCATTCCTTGATTACGGAGGCGTTGGAACGGCTCTTCAAAGGGGATTAGCCCCTCATCGTAGAGAACTTTTGTCCAGAAACGTGCATAGAGCAGGTGCATGACAGCGTGCTCGGCGCCGCCCATGTACTGGTGGACAGGCGCCCAGGCCTTCGCCGCCGCTGGAGCGAACGGGTGCGCCTGCTCGCTGGCCGAAGTGAAGCGCAGGTGGTACCAGGACGAGTCCATGAATGTGTCCAGGGTGTCGGTCTCGCGCTTCGCGGGTTTGCCGCACTGCGGGCACTTCACGTTTACGAATGCAGGGTCGAGCGTGAGCGGCGACTGTCCGGTCGGGCGGAACTCGGCTTCGTCGGGCAGCAGTACGGGCAGGTCTTTCTCTGGCACAGGCACCGCGCCGCAGGAGTCGCAGTAAATGACCGGGATGGGTGTGCCCCAGTAGCGCTGACGAGAGATGAGCCAGTCGCGCAGGTGGTACGTGGTCGTCCGCGCGCCCCAGCCGTTGGCCTCGACTTTCTCCGCGATGCGCGCCTTGCCCTGGTCGGAAGGCAGGCCGTCGAACTCGCCGGAGTTGACCTGTGTACCTGGGCCGACGTACGCGGCGGCGAGGTCGCGGCCGTCCCAGGCAGGTGGTGCGACGACGACGCGCACAGGCAGTCCGTACTTCTTTGCGAACACGAAGTCGCGCTCGTCGTGGGCCGGGACGCCCATCACTGCGCCTGTGCCGTAGGTGGCGAGGACGTAGTCGCCGACGAGCACGGGGACGCGCTCGCCGTTGAGGGGGTTGACCGCGTACGCGCCTGTGGCGACGCCTGTCTTTTCGCGCTCGGTGGAAGTGCGCTCGATTTCGGACTGCTTGCGGGCGGCTTCGATGTAGTCCTGCACGGCTTTGCGCTGCGCGGGCTGAGTGAGTGTGTCGACGAGCGGGTGTTCGGGCGCGAGGACGACGAATGTGACGCCGAAGACGGTGTCGATGCGCGTGGTGAAGGTTTCGATGTGGGCTGTGCGCCCTTCGACGGGCTCAGGGTGAGCAACGTCGCCCCGCCCCAGATTCCTCGTCGCTGCGGCTCGCTCGGAATGACGAGGAGCGCGTCCCTCACTTGCACCCTCTCCCCGGGGGAAAGGGCTCGACGCGGCCCCTGCGCCTGTTCTACCCACACCCTGACCCTCTCCCTGCAAGGGAGAGGGGACGACAGAATGCGGCAGGTGGTGAGAGATGTCGAAGCGGATGGTTGCGCCTTCGGACTTGCCGATCCAGTTGCGCTGCATGGCCTTGATCTTTTCGGGCCACTGGAGCGCGGCCACATCGAGCAGCTCCTCGGCGTACTTCGTGATGCGGAAGAACCACTGCGGCAGGTTGCGTTTTGTTACAGGCGTGCTGCAGCGTTCGCACGCGCCGTCCTTGACCTGCTCGTTGGCAAGGGTGGTCTGGCACGACGGACACCAGTTGGCTGCGCCCTCCTTGCGGTATGCGAGGCCCGCCTTCAGGAACTGCAGGAAGAAGTACTGGTTCCAGCGGTAGTACTCGGGCGTGCAGGTGATGATCTCGCGCTGCCAGTCGTAGCCGTTGCCCATGAGGCGGAACTGCCGGCGCATGTTTTCGACGTTCGAGAAGGTCCATTTGCGCGGGTGTATGCCGCGGGCGATGGCGGCGTTTTCTGCGGGCAGGCCGAAGGCGTCGAAGCCCTGCGGGTGCATGACGTTCCAGCCGTCCATGCGCATGAAGCGCGCGTGGGCGTCGCCGGGAGCGTAGGCGTACCAGTGGCCGATGTGGACGTCGCCGGACGGGTAGGGGAACATGGTGAGCGCGTACCAGTTCTTCTTGCCGGGGACGTGGTCCGTGGCGTGGTACAGGCCGTCAGCTTCCCAGCGTGCCTGCCACTTGCGCTCGATATCGGCGTGCGGGTAGCGAAGGTCGCGGTCGGGCCGGTTCGGCGCTCCCGGCTCGTGTGGCGTAGGTCCGGTGTCTGAGGTGGTCACGGTATGCGCTCCGGTCTGTCTGTCGTGCCTGGCATTTGGCTCATGCGGTGAAAAACAAAGACCCCGTCCTCGGTGAAGGACGGGGCGTAGAGACCCGTGGTACCACCTTCGTTGCCTGCGCTGCGCACGGATGCTGAAACAAGTTCAGCATGACAAGAAGCAGAGCGCGGGCCACTTGAGATGCCGTAACGAGGCCAACGTCGCTTCCTTAGAGGGCGTATCTAGAGCCGATCCAGAAATTCGCTCGGCTGATTGCAGCAGGGATCCTGAAACTAGTTCAGGATGACAATCTCTGGATGCGCTATAGGTTCCCGTTCAGGAAGGCCGCTCCCGGGCGAGTTCAGGGCCGCTGAGCGCCGGTTTGCACCTACCGGCGTGGTGTGCCGGTCACCGGCTCTCTAGAGCGTCATATGGCCCTTACTGGTCCCGTTCGTAGCGTTTGCTTTGAATGAGAATAGCAGCGGAGTTCGGGCAGGGTCAACGTCGCTCTCACGCGCGGTCGCCTCATCAGCCCTCTCGGAGGTCTGCTGGCTTGGCTTCACGCGCGGCAGTACGCATCGCGCGGATGTAACGGACGGCGGCGAACACGGCGAGGATCATATTGACTATTCCGATGATGCCCGACGGCAGAGTAAGGACACTTCCTGCCGCGAACAGGCCGAGGCAGCCCAGGACTGCGGCACGCATGGGTACACCTCCGGTTGCTGCCCGGTTGGTGAACGCAGTGGCGAAAGCTCCAGCAGCGCCCATGATCAGAAGCACACCGGCCCAGATCGCGATGTCGATTGTTTCGACTGATGGGTCGTCCTGAGGGACGGTCAGCGCGAGTATGGCGAACATGCCGCACCAGAGGCCTATTAGCCAGCTCAACAGGTACTTCGGGCCGAGCGCCTCTTTTAGCCAGGGGCTCATAACAGCGTCACCTCATCGCCTACGTGTACCTCGCCGCCTTTTTCGGGAAGCATGGTCACGCCGAAGAGGGGCTTCTCATGTCCGAATACGCGGGTCAGCGTGTTCATGACATCGCAGTCGCGTTCGCCTGTCACCGGGTTGGCGTGAGTGGCGAGGCAGCGGACGGTGGCCTTGACGACCTGGAAGGTTGCGCCGCGTCCGGGCGGGCCGATGCGCAGGCGTCTGCCGACCCAGCCGAGTTCCGCCCACTCATTTGCGCCTTCGATGACGATATTTGACCTGAACCGGCGTTCGTCTAGTTCGGGGTCGTCGACGGCGGCTGTCAGAGCGCGCAGGCTGGCGCGGCTATGCAGTGAGACGCGGCCCGGCGCGCCGTCGTGGAAGTGCTGGCCCTCGCCGCCTCCGACAAGCGAGAGCGGCAGTTTCTCGGGGTGACCGTTGAGCGGGCTGATGTCTTGCGAAGCGAGGTAGTGTGCGACGGCTTCAGCGAGTTTAGCGCGGCCGGAATCGTCCAGAGCGGCGTCGGACACCGTGCCGTCCGGGAAGGCGATACACAGGCGGCGGCTGGCGTCGTCGTACTTGAGCGTAGCGCGTGCGAGGCCGGGCACATTCATGAGTACGGCGTAGTTGGTCTTGGGCCTCCAACCCGATTCGTTAGGCGGCGCGGCATCGGCGAAACGGAAGACGAATGCGCGGTCGCCCTGCACCCAGCCCGAAGGCAGGACGGTGAGGCTTTCGCATTTCTCAGGCGTAAAACCCTTTACCGGATACCGATATAGGGCAGTTACGGTGGGCAAGCGGCGTTTTTCCTGATGGGGCCTGCGGCGCGTGGCGGACGACGGGTGCGTGGCAGTGCGCAAGGATACTCGTTCATGGGGGCAGGCTGGACGACCTGTCATTCTGTGACCGCAGGCACAGAATCTCGCTTTGACCGCCCCGCGCTGCTACGGGACGGGATTCTTCGGTTGCGACCTCAGAATGACATGTTCGAGCTGTGGTCCTTAGAGCTAGATTCCGCGGCTGCGGCCGCGGAATTACATAGGGCTGCTCGCTCGGAGTAACGCCCTGGGCGGAGTCCTTCTCCCCTTCGACAGGCTCAGGGTGCTCAGATGTCGCCCTCTCCCGCCAGGAGAGGGCAGTTCGTCCCCTCCCCCTCGATGGGGGAGGGTCAGGGAGAGGGTGACCACGTGCACTCACTACGGCGTCTCGTTCCAGATGCGTTCGCGTTCGTCGGGGCTGAGGTCGGTGATGGGGCGACCGCCGTTCTGCGCTTCGGCGCGACGGACGCGGTCGCGGAAGCGGACGGCGGTAGCGCGGAGAGCAGTTTCTGGGTCTACGCCGGCGTCGCGCAGTTTCTGCACGGCGTGCCACAGGTACGCGCCGGCGTGTGCTTCGATCTCGGGTGGCGTGGATTCCGTGTCAGCGGCACGGAATGACGGCTCACCTTCCCATTTGAGACCTGCCCGGCCGGAGCGCGACTGCAGGACGGCGGCGTATGCGAGCGCGGGCATTTCGGCTGGAATGCCGCTCGTCACGGAGTCGCGACCGCCCTCCTTGCGTTTGATCGACTCCCACTGTTCGACGACCTGGCCGGCCGTACCGAGCTTTGCGGCATCTGCGAATACGTGCGGGTGGCGTCGGACGAGCTTCTCTATGACCGACCGCATAAGCGCCTCTGGCGTGAAGCCGCCCTCGCGCCGTGCCATGTCTGCGTGAAACGCGATGTGCGTCAGGAGGTCGCCCAGCTCCTCTCGCAGTTTGTCGGGATCGCCAGAGTCGATCGCTTCCAGGGCCTCGTACGTCTCTTCCAGGAGATGGTGGCGGAGTGAGACGTGGGTCTGCTCACCGTCCCAGGGGCAACCGCCGGGGTCGCGCAGGAGTCGGACTACGGCGAGCAGGTCTTCGAATGTAGAGCCTGAGTGCGGTGATTCGGGCACTGGCATGACTCCTGATCGGGGTAACGCGGTGACCACGTATGCTATCTGCCATGCTGAAAAAGATGTTTTCCGGAAGACGGGGGCGGGCTGTCGCGGCGACGGTCATAGCCGCGTCGCTTCCATTGCTGTTCATCGGGGCCAACCTTGACGTGCTGGTCAACAGCGGCTGGCTGTATTCCTACAACTGGTGGCGGAATGACGTTTCCACGCGGACAGGCCTGGAAAAATCAGAACTGGATCGGGCTTCGCGGACAATCAAGGAGTATTTCGCTGCGCCACAGTCGGACGAACTGCTTGACGTCAGGGTGAGGTTCGGCTCGACGGACGTGTCGGTCTACAAGCCGCGCGAAGTCGAGCACATGCGCGATGTGAAAGGGCTGCTGCGCGGGTTCCTCGCGGCGGGCCTGTGGTCGGGCGTGGCGATCGTCGCGACGGCCGCGCTTGTGCTGGCCGTGCTGAAGCCGAAAGGGTGGGCGCTGCTGGCGTCGGCGGTGAAGTGGTCGGCGGTTGCTTCGATGGCGGTAGTGGTAGTGATAGGTGTGGCGTCGCTGATCAACTTCGGCGCGGTATTCACCGTGTTCCACCAGTTGGGCTTTTCGAACGACCTGTGGCAGTTGAGCAGCAGCGACTACCTGATCCTGATGTTTCCGGAGCAGTTCTGGTTTGAGGCGGTGCTTCTGCTCGGGGTGCTGATTGCCGCTGAGTTTGCTGGGATGTGGCTGGCGACGCGCTGGCTGGCGCGCAGATACGCGGGGTAGGCGGCCAGGCCCTGCGACATGCTCAGGGCGAGCGACGACGCAGATGGCGAAAGTCCCTCACCCGCACCCTCTCCCGGTGGGAGAGGGCCGACCGACAGCAACGTGGGCCTAGTGTCTTCCCGCATGTTTGCCACGGGCGGCTACGCGCCTCTGTGTGGAGCGGGCACGATAGTCTGACGATTGGGATTCCCTGCCATTGGGGGTTAAATGTCGATCTGGGAGTGCAAGTTACGAACACCGTGTAATTTCGGCGCGAGCGAGAAGTGACGGGATTCTTCGCGTCGGCTCAGAATGACATGGCGCCCCTCTGTCGACGGGAGAGGGGGCAAGGAACACTTTGCCACGGTCTATCGTGCTCGGAAACGACCGGCTCCATATCGGGTTCGATATGGGCTACGTGCTGCGCGACCTCTACTTCCCGCACGTAGGTCAGGAGAACCACCTGGCGCGCGGCCCTTCCCGTACGGGCATCTGGTCGAACGGCCGCTTCGCATGGGTCGACGCGCCCGAATGGGAACGTGAGGTCAATTACGTCGAGGACGCGCTGGTCAGCCAGGTACGGCTGTTTCACCCCGGTTGGCGGCTCGAAGTAAACCTGAGTGACTGTGTAGATCTCGACCGCGCTGTCATCGTCCGCCGGGTAGAAGTCAGGAACCACGACAGGGTAGAGCAGGACGTGCGTGCGTTCTTCCATTACGCGCTGCAAATTAGCGGCACAGGCATAGGCGACACGGTGCTCTTCGACCCGGACCTGCAAGCCGTCCTGGCCTACAAGGGCCGGCGTTATTTTCTTGCCAACGTGATGCAGGGCAGTGAGGTGGGCGTAAAGCAGTGGGCGGCGGGCATACGCGATTTCAACGGTATGGAAGGCACCTGGCGGGACGCGGAGGACGGCTGGCTTAGCGGCAACGCAGTGGCGCAGGGATCGGTGGACACGACGATCGGCGCGTGGCCGGGGAAGGTTGCGCCGGACGGGACCGCGACGGCGTACAGCTGGCTGGCGGCGGGTGAAAACAGGGCGCAGGTGCAGGAGCTCGACAAGCTGGTGCGGGAGCGCGGGCCCGAGGTATTCCTCCAGCGCACAAGGGACTGGTGGAGGGCGTGGGTCTCTAAGGAGCCGTTCGATCTCGCGGGCCTGGATGAAAAGGCGCAAAGCCTCTACCGCCGGAGCCTGCTGACGATGAGGTCCATGGTCGACGGCGACGGAGCGATCATCGCGGCGAGCGACTCCGACATCATCAACTTCAGCCGTGACACGTACGCCTATTGCTGGCCGCGAGACGGCGCGCTGGCGGCGATGGCGTTCTCCAAGGCGGGGTACAGCGAGGTCAGCCGCAAGTTCTATACGTTCTGCCTTTCGGTGTTCGACCCCTTCTCCGGCTACTTCCAGCATAAGTACACGCCGTCGGGCGAGCTGGCGTCTACCTGGCACCCATGGGTGGGTCCGGACGGCAAGCGACAGCTGGCGTTACAGGAAGACGAGACCGGCCTGGTGATCTACTCGTTGTGGAAGCACTACGAGGTGTACCGGGGCATAGAGTTTGTGAAGCCGATGTACCGGCCGCTGATACGCGCCGGGGCTGACTTTCTCTGTGGCTACCAGGACCCCGCGACTGGCCTACCGATGCCTTCCTACGACCTCTGGGAGGAGCGCTGGGGCGTACACGCCTACACGGCCGGCGCGATCTGGGCAGGGCTCGACGCGGCGTCAAGGTTCGCCCGAACTTTCAACCAGCAGGACATAAGCGAGCAGTACCGGGTGGCCGCGGACAGGCTCAAGGCAGCTACGGTGGCCTTCTTCTGGGACGATGTGCGCGGCCACTTTTCGCGGACGCTCTACCCGCACCCGAGCGGGGTGGTGCGGGACTCGACGCTCGACGCAAGTGTGCTGGCCCTGACGCTTTACGGCATGCTTGACCCGAATGATGACCGGGTCAGGCGCACGGTATCAGCACTGCAAAGCCGCCTCTGGTCCGGTACGCGCTCGGGCGGGATGGCCCGCTACGAGGACGACCCCTATCAGCGCGATGCGAACTCCGGATACACGGGCAACCCGTGGTTCATTACCACGCTGTGGCTGGGCCAGTACTACGCAGCCGCTGCCATGTCGCCCAGGGATCTGGAGGCGGCATACGCGCTGTTGAAGTGGGGAGGCGAACATGCACAACCGACGGGCCTGATGCCGGAGCAGATCAGTCCAGAGTCTGGCGCTCCGCTATCGGTCTCGCCTTTGATGTGGAGCCACGCCGAGTACATCACGGCCGTTCATGCATACATGGCGGCATCACGGCGGCTCAACCACGCACAGCCGTTGGCATTTTCGGCTTGAAGTGACGCAGCAGCGCCGGACTTGGATGGCTGTACGCGTTTACCCGCGCCAAACATGTGGTTGGATAGGGTGCGCACGCATGCCCGGGAGAGCAGTGGGCCGTATCTGGCGCTCGCGCCCGCACCCTGCGCGGAAGACACGACAGGACTGACCAACCCCATGCCTGAGAGCACCGTCTTCGTCATACTCAGCTTCGAAGGGCCAGACGACTTCTCCCGTGTCGGCGGCCTTGCGACACGGGTTGCCAGCCTGGTGAACGCACTCGCCCGACGCAACTATGAGACGCACCTGTTCTTCATCGGCGACCCGGCGCTACCAGGTGTAGAGGCTCGCGAAGACGGCAAGCTGCGCCTGCACCGGTGGTGTCAATGGCTCAGCGCGTACCACAGCAAGGGGCCGTACGACGGTGAAGAGGCGAAACTGCAGGACTGGACGGCGTCGCTGCCGCAGTACCTGGCTGACGTGCTCCTGCCGGACGTAATCGCGTCGGGCCGGGATGTTGTTGTTATGGCGGAGGAGTGGCAGACGGCTCATGTGATGATTTCGCTAAAGGCGAAGATCGACGCGGCCGGATGGCAGGATCGCGTCAGGTTGATGTGGAACGCCAACAATACGTACGGTTTCCACCGCATAGACTGGCCTGCGCTAAAGAAGTCGGCGGCTATAACAACAGTCAGCCGTTACATGAAGTACGTGATGCATTCAACGGGCATAGAAGCGAGCGTGCTGCCCAATGGCATAGACGACGACCTTATCGGGCCGGTGGATGAGATCAACGCAGTCCCGTTGGCGTCGGCGCTACGGGGCCGGACAGCCCTTACTAAGGTGGCGCGGTGGGACGTAGAAAAGCGGTGGGACTACGCGGTGGACGCGACGGCGCTGTTGAAGTCGCTCGGACACTCGCCCGTACTATTCGCCCGGGGCGGATCGCCGAGCAAGAGCGGTGATGTGATCGCCCGCATGGCTCGGCTCGGGCTGAGGGTCGAGCGGATACAGGTCGATATGCCGGACACGCCGTCGCTTGCTACTGAGCTCATGCAGGCGGCGGGAGCCGATGTCGTGTTGATTGAGCGTCTGCTGAATAGCGACCAATGCCGGATGCTCTACCACGTGTCTGATGCGGTACTGGCCAACAGCGCGTTCGAACCGTTCGGGTTGGTGGGCCTTGAGACTATGGCTGCGGGTGGGATAGCGGCAGTCGGTTCGACGGGCGAGGACTATGTGACACACGGGTACGATGCGATATCGCTTCAGACGGACGACGTCAGGGAGTTTGTCAGGTGGCTGACGAAGTTCAGGCGCGAACCGGCGTGTCAGGAATCGATGCGGCGTGAGGCCCGGATATCAGCTGCGCGCTTTACATGGGGCTCTGTGCTGGAGAGATCGTACTTCCCATATCTCGAGAAGGCGGCGACGGGTGTTCAGGCTGAACCCGAGCTTCAGTCCGGGCGACATCGGGCAGAATCGGATGTGTACGTCGGCCGACCGGTCGGGCAGGCAGCCTGAGGTCTGTGGCCGGGGTGCGGCCTATTGCGGTGCAGGCGGCCTCAGTACATGGACGTACTCGAGTCCGCCCTCTTCGTCCATGCGCTCCCCGACTTTTCTGAAGCCCAGCTTGCCTGCGAGCGCGAGCGAGGGGGTGTTTGCAGGAGCGACTGAGACAGAGAACGTCCGGACAGCGTGCTCCCGTGCAGCCCAACCCATCAGCCCACGGATGGCCTCCTGCGCGTACCGCTGACGCCGGTAGGCGCTGAAGACCAAGTATCCCAGCTCGATACCGTCTCCTATAAAGGGTCGCAAGTACTCAGGGTTAGGCCGGGAGTGGAACCCGATATGCCCCACCATCACTTTGGACGACGCGAGGGCGATCGCCCGCGGGGACCACGGCCTGTATTCCGGGTCTTTCCTAATGTCGTTGATCCGGATCCCCATCCAGTGTTTTGAAGCAAGTATCTCGTCGGAGAGGCCAAAACCGATGACCTTCTCGGCCGAAGCAAGGTCACCTGCGACACAGGCCTCAAGGAACTCGACTTGCATCAGCCGCAAGATCAGACGGGATGTGAGCACGTCATGCACAGGCGGTCGCTCCTTATGGCCTGGTTTTCCGCGCCTCCATGCTTCTCATGGCCAGCACATGTCGACCCGGCGGCGCAACGGCCTTCGAGAAGCGTAGCTGAAAAGCATCCGTACGCGGCGGGCACGGCACGCCGTGCCGCTACGTCGGACGCGCGCCATGTCATTCTGTGTCCGCAGACACAGAATCTAGCTCTGACTGCCCCGCCCCGCCAAACGTACGGGATTCTTCGGTTGCGACCTCAGAATGATATATCGGCGGGTCGTCGTCTGAGTGTGGCAGATGGTGGCGAGGCTTCTCCCTCACCCTGACCCTCTCCCGCTGGGAGAGGGGAGCGCGCGGCCGCGGCTCCGTCGTCTGCAAGCCACGCTGCGTGTGTGACAGCACGCTGACCGGGGCTTGCGGGCTGGCCTAGAATCACGGGACGTGTGTCTGTGGGCGCGCCGCTCTATCGCGCTGGCGTTGTGTCCAGGCACCGAGTACGACGGGGGCCTTCGCCTGAACTCGTTCCGGTTCGTCCATGCAGCCGACCTCCATATCGATAGCCCTTTCAAGGGGCTGCGCGATGTGGATGAGCGCGTCGCGGGCCGGCTCCAGAGCGCTACGTACGACGCCTTCCGCAACCTGATCAGGCTATGTATCGACGAGCAGGCCGCATTCCTCGTGATCGCCGGTGACGTGTACGACTCCGAAGACCGGGGCATACGGGCACAGGTGCGGTTCAGGGACGGCCTTGCCGAGCTGGCGGACCACGGCATAGAGACGTTCGTCGTCCACGGCAACCACGACCCGCTGGATGGGTGGCGCTCCGCGATGTCCTGGCCGGACAAAGTGCATATCTTCGGGCCAACGCCCGAGTGGAAGGTCGCGCACCTCGCCACGCCGTCAGCGGGCGAAGCGGCGGGCATACCCGTCGCCATGGTGCAGGGCATGAGCTATGCGACGCGAGACGTCACGGACAACATATCGCTGCGCTTCACGCCGCCCACGGGACGCGACCTGTTCACGATAGGGCTGCTTCACTGCAACGTGGGAGGCAACGCCGAGCACGCGAATTACGCTCCATGCACGGTGGCGGACCTGGTCCAGGCGGGCGTCGATTACTGGGCGTTAGGCCACGTCCATACGAGACAGACGTTGCGGGACGCGCGTCGCAGCGGGCTGCCGCACATCGCCTACCCCGGCAACACGCAGGGACGTCACCCGAACGAGGCAGGAGCGCGCGGTTGTCTGCTCGTAGAAGTGGGCGCTGACCGGATACCGAAGGCAGAGTTCCGGCCGCTCGATGTCGTGCGGTGGGAAGTAGGCCAGGTGGATATTACGGGTGTCGGGACGGTTGACGCGCTAATAACCGTGATGCGTCGAGTGCTCGACAACCTGGCCGCTAGCGCAGAGGGCAGGGACGTCGTATGCCGTGTTGTCTTCACAGGCCGCGGGCCGATGCACGGCGAACTAGCGCGAGAAAACGCTATGAAAGACCTGTTGGGCATAGCCCGCTCGGAAGCGGGACCGGCGTCGCCCTGGGTATGGGTCGAACGGATGGTCGACGAGACGCGCCCGGACATGGATCTAAGCGCACGGGCGAGGCAAGACGACTTCCTGGGTGCGGTACTGAGGAGTAGCAGCGCCATGACGGCCGAGCCGGAGGGAGTCGAGGAGCTAGCAGGGCTGCTCGCCGAGGTTTACGGCAGTCGGCGGAACGGGCTGGACACGCCTGCGCCGGAACAGGTGGCGGCTATGGCAGAGGAGGCGCGCTGGAACCTGGCGGAGTTGTTGGAACCGGAGGAGTGACGGGGCGAAACGGGCGTGGATTCCTGCTTTCGCAGGAATGACAGACTCTCCCGGCGCGAGAGGGGGGCGAAAACAGATCCTGAAACGAGTTCAGGATGACAAGCGGCAGTGCAGGACGACAGGCGGCAACAGGTAGACGGATGCGCATAACGCGGATGGACATAGAGAATTTCGGGCCGTTCTACGACCGGTCGATAGGCGACCTGTCTCCGGGCCTGACGGTACTGCACGGGCCGAATGAAGCCGGTAAATCTGCGCTGCGCGCCTATATCCGTACTGTGTTCTTCGGTTTCATGCGCAAGGACGCCAAGGGATACGATTTTTACTCATATCCGCCGATACACGGTGGCGCTGCTTCAGGCTCGATAGACCTGCAGATGTCCGATGGAGCTGCGTATACCGTCCATCGCAAAGAGGGCACAAGAGGCGGGCCTGTTCGAATAACGGGCCACGGCGGCGCAGACAACGTAGAAAGCCTGATTGGGCGCGTGGGGCCGGAGCTGTACCAGAACCTGTTCAGCGTGAGCCTGTCGGAGCTACAGGCGATCGAGTCGCTGAACGCGCCGCAGATCCGCGACCGCATCTATTCGGTAGGCCTGGGCCTCAGCCGAGTCAGCCTCCCCGACGCCATGGAACGGCTCGATGAGGAGATCCGGGCGCTGCGGGGGCCGAGATCGGGGACGATACGCGACTTGGAGAAGCGACTTTCGGAGGTGCGTGGCCAGCTAGAAAAGGCGCGGGCAGACGGTGGCCGGTACGAGGCGGTGGTCGCCCGGCATGTGGTTGTCGAGCGGGATATAGCGGTGATCTCCGTAAAGCTCGACGAGCTACGTGCGCGGCTTCAGCGACAGCGGCAACTGATTACGCTCCGTCCGCACTGGGAACGGCTTCAGGAGTTGGAGCGGCAGCTGGGCGAGACGGCCGATGCGCCGGGGTTCCCGCCGGACGGCGAAGTGCGGCTCGAAGGGCTCTTAAGGGACATCGCAAGCGTTAAGGAGCAGGTAGAGCAGGGCGAGGGACGGCAGAACGGGCGGAAGCTCGAACTCGGCCTAGCACCCGTCGTCGCTGCCTTCACCATTCGCGCCAATGACATCCGTCGGCTCCTTAAAGAGACCGAACACTACAGGAAGGCTGTCGAAGACCTGCCTAAGGTCGAACGCGAGCTGCACGATGAGCAGACGAAGCTGGCCCATGAGTTGGCTGTGACGCTGGGGCCGGACTGGACTGAGCAGCGGCTTGCGGAGTTCGCCTGGCCCGCAGATTTCAATGCAACCATGGAAAACGCGGGCCGCGCGTTGGCGGTAGCCCGCAATGACCTGAACGAGGCAGAGGCAGAGCTGCGGCACCGGACCGAAGATCACGCCGGACTTGTCGAGGCCATGCAGCGCGCGAACGCGGCGCGGGACGCCATTAGGGACGCGCCGCCTGAAGCAATCGATGTGCTGTCGGCCCGCAGCGACAAGCTGCGTAACCTGCGCGCCGGCATTTCGGAGGCCGAAGTTGCGGAGCGTGAGCAGCGCGATGTAGAGCGCCGCCTGGCGGAGGGCCTGGCGCGTGTGCAGCCGGAGTCTGTGAACGCCTTCATATTCACGACGATCTGGTTCGCGGTACTGGTGATGGCGCTTGGGCTCGGTTCACTCATGTACGGGTTGTGGCAGAAGGAGCTTTCGGGCGCGATCCCGGGCCTCCTCAGCGTGGGCGCGGGGGTGCTCTTCCTCGTCCGTGCCAGGATGACGGGCAAGGGCATGAAGATCGTCCTCCGCAAACCGAAGGCGGCCGAGGCGAACGACGTTTTGAAGAAGCAGCTTGAAGCTATCAAGGCCCGCGTTCTGGCTATCCAGAACGACATAAAGTCGCTGGTGACCGAACTGAAGCTGACCGGCGCGCCGACGGTGAGGTCGGTCGAAGACGAGCTGGCGAAGCTGGGTCGCGGCATGGACAGGCGGCGTGATTTCGAGGCGCTTGCGGGGCTAGCCAGGGAGGCAGAGGCGCGGGCGAAGGCGGCGGAGCAGCAGAAAAACAAGGCTGCGGTGGTAGAGGTAGAGCTGAAGGCTGCGCACACGGGCGCGCAAGAGAAGTGGCAGGAGGTCCTGTTCACGGCGTCGCTGAAGACCGACTTCGACCCTTCGCAGACCGGCCAGATCACTGGCGCGATTGGCTCGGCCCGGAGCCAGCAGAAGGCATCGGTCTCACTGCGCAAGCGTGTGAGTGACATGCGCGACGCGATCGGGGACATAGAGGCAAGGCTGGCGACCGTGTTGGCCGACGCCAAGCTGCCCATGTTCCAGTCGGGGCAGGCGGCGCCTGCGCTGTTAGATATCGAGACGCGGTTCGCTGAACACGAGAAGGCCGTGGAGCGGGCGAGCAACATGACGCGCGAAATGCGGGTATGGGACGCTTCCAAGGCCTTGCTCGAAAAGAAGCTGGCCGACCTCGAATCGCAGGTCCAGGCGCTGCTGGGAACTGTATCCGCGGCGAGCGTCGACGAGTTCCGGACGGTCGCGCAGCGTGTAGCGCGGCGCAAGGAGCTAATCGCCGGACTAGACGACCTAAGGCTGAGCCACCCGCTTCTGGTGAACGATGTAGGCAAGCAGTACAGACAGGCGCTGGAGAAGAAGTCACCCGAGGACCTGGAAGCAAATGAGCAGAAGCTCGAAGACTTCGCGGCCGAGGCCGAGGCGCAGCGCAGTGCCAGCCAGACTGAACTGGGCCAGCTCGCAGAGCAGCGACGTGCGATTGAGGATTCGAGCCGCACGGCAGAGCTGCACATGGAGGTCAACCGGATAGAGGAGCAGTTGGCAGAGGACGCCCGCAAGTGGGCCGTGTTCACGATCGCCCGGCATACCCTGGAGAAGACGCGCGACGAATTTCAAAGGGAGCGCCAGCCATCCTTGCTCACGGCTGCGGGTCGCTATTTCAACGGCCTTACGCTGGGCCGTTACCCGCGGGTAGAGGCGGTGGTCGGCGAGGATCGGTTCGAGGTAGTCGAAAACCGGGGGCGTCGGAAGGGCGCAGGCGCATTGAGCCGGGGCACGGCGGAGCAGCTTTACCTGGCAATGCGGTTTGCGCTGATCGAGGAGTATGCGCGGAACGCCGAGCCGCTGCCCGTGATCATGGACGATGTGCTTGTGAATTTCGACCCGGAACGCTCCCGCGCTGCGTGCACGGCGATACTCGACCTCGCATCGAAATTCCAGGTGCTGTTCCTGACGTGCCACCCGCAGACAGTCGACTACTTCAGGCAGGCTGCCGCGATGGGGCTGCCGTCGCAGGCGGGCGCGGGCAGGGCGCAGCTGTCGGTGGTCGACCTGCCGTCCGTCAGCGCGGTGTCGGCGGGGCAGAGCGTGGCGTAAGGCTGCGGGGCATCGCGTCCCTCACATTCTGCCTTGGGGGCGAGGGTTCACGGGCCGCAGGATATCGCAGCCCTAATCGTCGTCCTGTTCGGCTCGCGCGGCGGCGCGGTGCAGGCCTTCGTAGAGGTTCGTCATGCCCTCGAACCAGCGCGCCTGAACCTCGGGTGTCCAAGTTGGATCGAACTCGGGGTATTTCGCCAGCACCATTTCCGCCAGTGACGGCTTGACCGGCCCGGACGGGACGGGGGTGACCGCCGCAGGGCGGCGTTCGGGTGGGGCGGGTCTGGGCCGTGGCTGAGGCGAGCTCTGACGCCGCGCGCCGTGCCGTCGCAGCAGGATGAATTGCGAGAGTTCGACGCCAGCGTCCTGGGCGGCCTGTATGAAGAACGCCTCGCACTTTGCGGTCACGCCCTCTTTTGTGCCGAAGTTGCGGAACGACTCGTGGAACTGCGAGCGGGTGGCGCGGGCGAGGTCGAGCCGGAATACGGGCTCATAGAACCGTTCGAGGACCGACCTCAGGATGCGGCGGCGGCCGTCGCCTTCTTCGCGCACCAATTGCTCCAACACGGCGTCCGGACGTCCGTCCTGGTCGATCAGCCTGAGCACACGGAGCGCGGTCATTAATTGGATTCCGGAGCCGCCGGAAAACCGCGGCCCCCAGACGCTGCGGTCTATACGCGCCGGTATGCCCTCTTTCAGAATGTCGAGGAAATTCCTAAATGTGCGATACGGCACATAAGGCGGTACCGGTCTGGAATGTTCTTGCATGTCCGTCCGTGAGTTCTGAGGTGCTGTACCCCAGTCGGGAGCCAAGTTATCCCCACGCTATTCCAAAGTCAAGCGGGAAATGGAATCCCGTTTTCCCCGACATGGAATGGCGATGGGACAGTTTTTGGTGGTGCATCTCAGAACAACTCAGAATGCGCCCCTGTGCCTGCACTGCGTCGAACTCACGTCTCGAACAGGCCCGAAAGCAGCGGACATACACCCCACCCATCTCCGACAACCGGAGACGGGACGCATATCGGAATGAGCCAAGCCATGAGAATCCCGATCGAACAGATCCTTCCAGACCCGGACCTGCTGACGGCGGACCGCAAGGGTTCCCGCGGAACAGACGTGCGGGACCCGGGGCGCATTTCCAGGCCGCAGAGTGGCCCGGTCGTCAAGCCCGACGGCAAGGGCCGTTACCTCCTTTTGGCCGGTACCAGGCAGCTGAAGGCGGCGAAAGAAGCCGGAGAGAAGGAGATCGAGTGCGCTGTGCGGCCGGAAGTCTCCGCGCAGGACAGGGACGAGCTGCGGCTGGCCGAGTTGTATCAGAATGCCACCGTGCCGCCCATGGAGTTGGGCCGTGCCTTCATGAAGTACCGCGACGCGTACAACGTGACGCAGCAGGAACTGGCGCGCCGCACAGGGATTACGCCGGGCACGATCCACCACTACGAGAGCCTGATCCGAACGCTCGACCCGTTCCTTGGCAAAAAGGTAGACACGGGTGAGCTGACCTTCAAAGAGGCGAGGAGTATCGCCGACATCCTCGACCACCGTCGGCAGCGGGAGATAGCCGCGCCGTTCCTTGACGGCCGGCTCAGCTCGGTACACGTCGAGCGGGTGGTCGGCAGGGCGAAGTCGTCGCCGGATGTCACGATCGCGCAGCTTATCGACGAGGCGTTGAACGGCACGCGCCTGCCATCGCCTGAGCCTGCTCCTATCGCGCCGACACCCGCGCCTATGCTGGCGCCGAGGTCCGACGCAGACAGTGTGGAGTCGGCTGCGCTGAGGATCGCGGGTGAGCTGGACTCGATTCGGCTGCAGACGATCCCGGAGTACCGGCGGCTAAAGCTGTCGAGCAGCCTGCGGATACTCGACAGCCGGTTGCATTCGGCGCTTGTGTTCCTGAACGGCAACGGGAACGGTCAGCAGCACGCTCCGGAACGACTGAGCAGGTAGGGGGTTGCCGCATGCGGGCGCGGCAAGCAGCGCGCTTCACCCTCTCCCTAACCCTCCCCCATCGAGGGGGAGGGGACACGACGGGCCGATCCCTACACCCGTTCCACGTTCACCGTTTTGCCGCTACGGGCGGCGTCGTACAGGGCGATCAGCGCGGCGGTCTGCTTGAGCGCGTCTTCGGCAGGGAACTCGGGTTTCTTGCCTGTCGATACGCAGTCTGAGAACTCGTCGAGCTGTACTAGGAAGCGGTCCGGCGCAGGCGTCGCCTCGGTGGTCGTCTTGTCGCCAATAGTGACCAGGACCGGGCCGCTGTCGGTGAACATGTCGGGGATGTAGAGGCGCCCCTTCGTGCCGTACGCGGTGAGGTCGCACCGGCGTGGCTGCTCCATGCTGGAGCCGACGCGTGCCACCGCGCCGCCGGGGAACTCGAGCATGCCGGAAAAGGTGGTGTCGACTCCCCAGTTACCGCTATCGTGCGCGATCCCGGCGGCGCGGACGGGCTCGGCGGACATCGCGTAGCGGACTGCGTAGACCGCGTAACAGCCGGCGTCCATCATGCTGCCGCCGGCCAGTTCCTTCGAGAAGCGGACGTTGCCCTTGGGTTCGGCGACTGGGAAGGTCAGGGCGGCGTCGAGGTTCGTGACCGTTCCGATCGCGCCCTCGGCGATGAGCTTCCGTGCCAGGCGGAGGTGCGGGTTGAAGCGGTGGGTGAAGGCCTCGACCAGCACGACGTTGTTGGCCTTTGCCGCGGCGATCATCTGCCGGGCCTCTTTTGTCGAGACGGCGAGCGGCTTTTCGCAGAGGATGTGCTTACCGGCCTCGGCCGCCTTAATGGTCCATTCGCAGTGCATCGAGTTGGGCAGGGGGTTGATGACGGCGTCGATATCGGGGTCCTTGAGCAGCGCTTCGTACGAGCCGTACCACTTCGCTATCCCGTGCTTTTCGGCGGCCTCGCGCGCTTTGGCGTCGCCGCGGCTCGATATGGCGGTGATCTGCGCCTTCTTCGCGGCCTTTGCGGCGGGGATGTGCCTGTTCAGAGCGATCTTCGCGGTGCTGATGATGCCGAATCGGACTACTTTGGTTGCCATGTGTGCTCCGTGTTAGGTGACGGCATGCGTGGTGGACAAACTAGAAGCCCTATTCAGGGCCTTAGGTGTGGAAGCGCAAGGGTAACCCGGAAACGCAGGCTGCTCAAATTAAGAGGGGTGGGCTACAGGCGGTGGACTTAGGCGGGACACTTGGCTGCGGCTCAGAGTGACATAGCGGTACGTGGCGACGCGACGACGGATTCCGGGTCAGTGGCCCGGAATGACACGGGCGGCGCGTGCCGCCGCTTCGTCCTTCGATAAGCTCAGAATGCTCAGGCGTCGGTTAACAAACTAGCCCCTCCAGGAGAGAGGGGCTTTATGCCTTGTAAAGATGATCACGGCGGCTGGTCTGAATTGCGGGGCCGCTACGTTTAGACGGTACCGGGGCCTAACTGGCTGTCTTGACCTGGGTACGCATGCAGCGGGTACACATGAGGACGACCGTCTTTTCGCCGTTGACCATGACGTTGCGGCGGAAGACGTTGGGCCTCCACACTTTTCGCGTCGCGATCTGCGAGTGGCTCCGGTTGTGACCGATCTGGTTTGTCTTCATGCAGACCTGACATCTGGCCATGGAAGTCCCCTACGTACAGGAAATAAATTGCAGCCCGGCTCGTCCCGAGACCGTGCTGCCGGGCAGCGCGTCAGCCCAGCTGACGACCCGTCGCTCTTGGAGCGAGCGGAACTATTACCGTAACATGCCATCCAACCGACGGCAACGTTGATCTCAGAAGCGGGGTCCGATCTGGCTAATAGCCGACCTCCAGATGACGCTATACGAAGGCCGATGAGCCCGGCAAGCATAGACGGGCGCGCTCTGCACGCACTCATGCATGCAGGCATGCGCGCGCTGGAAGCGAATCGAGACGAGATCAACGCCCTCAACGTCTTTCCGGTCCCAGACGGAGATACCGGAACGAACATGCTCCTGACGATGAGGAGCGCGCTCGAAGTCACCGGGCCCAAACTTACGGGCCACGCCGCACTCGACGCCGCGGCGCTAGACCGAGCCGTGCTGCTCGGAGCGCGCGGCAACAGCGGCCTGATACTCGCACAGTTCTTCAAGGGTCTGACGTCCGGCCTGAACAACGCAGTGGCACTGGATGGCGCAGGGCTTGCCCGGGGGCTGCGCAGGGCCTCCGACAACGCCTACGCCTCCGTCCCGGACCCGAAGGAAGGCACGATGCTGACCGTCTTCCGAGAGTGTGCCGACCGCGCAGAGGCTGTAGCCGCAGTGAACACGTCGCTGACAGTAGTCCTGACGGCCGCCGCCGAGCAAGCGCGCGACACGACATCGCGCACGCCGTCGATGCTCGATGTACTGCGGCAGGCGGGCGTCGTCGATTCTGGCGGTTATGGATTCACGGTGATGCTGGAAGGAGCGCTCGATGCGTTCACAGGGCGGAGCGACGGCGCGAGCACCTACTCGCCGCCGGACGCGATTGTCGATGGAAAGGTGCTGTCGGGGCACGTACAGGCAGGTTTCGCGGCGCATGTGACAGAGGAAGCCTGGGGTTTCTGCACGAGCTTCGCGATCGAAGGCGTCGGGTTGGATCTTGCGGCAATACGTGAAAAGGTCAAGTCGCTCGGCAAATCGGCTGTGGTCGCTGGCGACGAACGGGCTATCAAGGTTCATGTACACGTCCTCGACCCGGGCGGGACGCTGGGCTATGCGGCGTCCCTGGGCGTGGTCTCGAACGTAGAAGTGAAGGACATGGACGAGCAGGCGCGCGATCAGGCGGCTGCGTGGGCATCGCCGCAGGCCGGTCCGCAAGAGCGGGTGGCGGTAGCGGTCGTCGCGGTCGTAGCCGGCGAAGGCATGGCGCGGGTCTTCATGGCGACGGGGATGGGCGCATGCTCGGTAATCAGCGGCGGCGACACGATGAACCCAAGCACCGCTGAGCTGGTCAAAGCGGTCGAGGCCGCAAATTCAGACGCTGTGGTGCTGCTGCCGAACAACAAGAATGTAGTCGGTACTGCCCGGCAGGTTCAGGCCCTGACGAAGAAGCAGGTGCGCGTCGTACCTACGCGCACGATGCAGGCGGGGATCGCCGCGCTGCTGGGCTTTTCGCTCGATGCCAGCCTTGAGGCGAACGCCGCGGAGATGGCAGACGCTGCGAAGGCGGTCACAGCCATAGCCGTGTCGCGGTCGACGCGGGATGTCACGCTGGGCGGAGTGAGCGTACGCAAGGGCGAGTTCATCGCGGTCGAGGGCGACGATATTGTCGCTGCCGCGGGCCGACCCGGAGATGTGCTTGTGCAGGCGGTTGTGCGACATGCAACGCGGGCGGATGTCGTCACGGTCTACAACGGTGCGGGTGTGAGCGAGGACGACGCAGCAGGCGTGGCGGCCGAAGTGAGGCGGAGACTGCCTGGCGTCGAGGTGGAGGTGGTCAGGGGCGGTCAGCCGCATCACGAGTATCTGGCGTCGGTAGAATAGGCGGCGACGGGATTCTTCGCTGCGGGCTCAGAATGACAGGGCTCTTCGCCCCTTCGACTGGCTCAGGGTGCTCAGGTGTCACCCTCTCTGTGTCGCTCCCCCATCAAAGGGGAGAGGACACTAGCCCCTCTCCTGCAACGGGACAGGGGATGACGAAGCCGAAACCGGAGGCAAGACGTGACTACGCACCAGTTCAGCGATGTCATCACAACCGAAGAAGCGCTCCGGACCGTCGTCGGCCACCCGACGCCTCGCGCTGTCGAAAAATCTCTGTTGGCCCTTGATGCCCATTGCCGCAAGTTCATCTCGAGGTCGCCGTTTGTGCTCGTGAGCACATCGGACGCCTCGGGCAAGGCAGACGTGTCTCCAAAAGGCGACAAACCGGGCTTTGTCGTAGTTGTCGACGACCACACGCTGCTTGTCCCGGACCGTCCGGGCAACCGGCGCGTGGATTCGCTATCGAACATCATCCAGAACCCGAACGTGGGCCTGCTGTTCCTGGTGCCCGGCATAGGAGAGATGATGCGGGTCAACGGCAAGGCCCGGCTGGTCAGGGACGGCGCCTACCTTGCTCAGATGGCTGTGAACGGGAAGCAACCGTTGCTGGCGATCGCCGTCGATGTGCAGGAGGCCTTCATACACTGCGCAAAGGCGGTTATCAGGTCATCCATCTGGAAGTCCGAGACATGGACCGCGCCTGAGGACATGCCGTCTCTCGCTCGGGTCATAGGCGACCAGGTGCGTTCGCTTGGGTGCACGGTCGAAGAGTATGAGCAACAGGTGAAGGTCGCGTACACGCAAGGGCTGTACTAGGGCAGGGCGCAGAACGACATGGCGGCGCGGCGCTATTTGAGCTAGATTCTGTGCCTGCGGACAATGACTGACATAGCGCGCTGCTAATATCTCGCCACCTGCGCCTGACCTGATGGGAGAGCACGCATGACCATAGCCATAGTCACCGACAGCACCTCGGACCTGCCGCACGAGCTTGCCCGAGTGAGCGGCATCCATGTCGTGCCCTTGAATGTCCACTTCGGCGATATGACGTTCCTCGACGGCGTATCGATCACGGCGGATGAGTTCTTCGTCAGGCTCAAGGCGGGGCCGGACTTCCCGAAGACCTCGCAGCCTTCCGCGGGGGCATTCGTGGCGGCTTACCAGCGCATCGCGGCGCAGGGCGTCACGCAGATACTGTCGCTGCACCTCTCATCGAAGGTCAGTGGCACATACAACTCAGCGATGCAGGCGAAGGCAGAGCTTGCGGGCAAGGGTCCGCAGATAGAGGTAGTCGATACGCTACAGGCGTCGATGGCTCTGGGCCTCGTGGTAATGCAGGTGGCCGATGCCCTGAAGCAGGGGGCGAACTTCGATCAGGCGACCGAGCTGGCGAAATCGGCGAGTTCGCGCGCGAAGTTCTTCGGGTTGCTAGATACGCTCGAGTACCTCCACAAGGGCGGGCGCGTAGGCAAGGCGAAGCTGTTGTTGGGGTCTCTGCTGAACGTGAAGCCGATACTAGGGCTGGTGGACGGCGTCGCCCATCCTGTTGGCCGCGCCAGGAGCCATGCAAAGGGAGTTGTGCAGATAACCGAGGCAGCGCGTGTGGAGTCGCCGCTCGCTGCGCTGGCGGTCATGTACGGCTCAGACAGGGCCGGCGCCGAGACCATTGCCGCGTCTTTGAAGGACGTTGCGCCCGGCGGCGCGCCGGTTATCGCCCAGTTTGGCCCTGTGCTCGGGACATACCTCGGCCCCGAGGCGCTGGGCGTCTGCCTCATCAAGGCCGGGTAGGCGCGGCCCGTGACGCCGGTTGTTCAAATGGCGCGCCGATGTGTCATCCTGAACGGCGCGAAGAATGCCCCGCCCAAGATTCCATCCTGATTGTTATCAGGACAGGCTACTCGGCTCGCTCGAAATGACATGAGTCGCCATCCGCACCCCAATACTCACGTCCCAAGT
>SXGR01576059.1_pt1 | contig 22703 bp, 24 predicted proteins | sample 3174711 | NCBI WGS metagenome assembly SXGR01 (sample SAMN11356860, study PRJNA531348) | freshwater metagenome | isolation source: freshwater sample F1-60 | place: China: Fuxian Lake, Yuxi | collected 2017-12-25 | reverse complement strand
GCCGCCAGAAATCGCGCAGGCTGGCGGCGAGCATGGGCGTGCGGAAGTTCGCCGGCAGGCGATAGCCGAGCAGCCGCGCCATGCCCAGCGCCATCAGGCTGTAGCCGGCGAAGTCGGCGTAGATCTGGCAATAGTAGAGGAAGGCCACCGCCCAGTGGTCCGCCGCAGTGGGCACGAAGGGCATGCCGCGCTGCCAGAACGGATCGATGCCCTGTGCGATGTTGTTGGCGCAGAAGAGCTTCAGGAAGGCGCCCGTGACGAGGCAGTGAAACCCCATCGCCATGTCCCTGCCTGCGCGCATGCGCAGGCGCCCCACCTGCGGCAGCAGCTGCCACGCACGCACGATGGGGCCGGCGATCACGTGAGGGAAGAAGCTCATGTAGAAAACGTACCTGCCGAAAGGCGCGTGCGCGACTCGCCCGGCGTGCACGTCGACGAGGTAGCTGATGGCGTGGAACACATAGAACGAGATCGCCAGCGGGATGCCGAACGCGAACCCGGGCACGCCGGGGTACTTGAACGCCGCCAGCATGCCGAGGTCGAACACGATCGGGCCGGCGAGCCAGGCGCGCGCCGCCGCCGGTCCGCTGCGCTGCATCGCGCCCGCGGCGAGGTAGTTCGCCGTGATGATCGCAAGGAACAGGCCGAGGTCGAACACGCCCCAGCTCGCGATCACCAGCGCGCTGAACGCCGCGACCAGCGCCGCCTTCGCCCGCGGCTGTCGCCGCAGCACAGCCGCCGCGACGAGCAGCACCGCGAAGACAAACACGAACGCCGGGTCGGTATAGACCATGGCGTGCAAGACTACAGGCAGCGAGTCCGTTCAAGCCGCGTCTGGTCATTCAAGATGGGTTCTGGCACATTTGCAGGCTGATCGGCCTTCGCATTCGTCGCGAGAGGACATTCCGCCTTGCTCGACCACGCCCGGTGCTGCCGATGGCGATGAAGCTATCGATCATCGTCCCGGCCTACAACGAAGAGCGCCTGCTCGCGTCGACGCTCGAGTCCATCCGTGCCGCTGCGCAGGCCGCCTTCGCCGGTGCCGGCGCTTTCATGTGCGACTGGGAACTCATCGTCTGCGACAACAACTCCACCGACCGCACCGCCGAGATCGCTCGCGCCTCTGGCGCACAGGTGGTGTTCGAGGCACACAATCAGATCTCCCGCGCGCGCAACCGCGGCGCTGCCGCGGCGTCCGGGGACTGGTTGCTGTTCGTGGATGCGGATTCCGCGCCCGACGCCGGGCTGTTCCGCGAACTGTTCGCCGCCATTGGCAGCGGCCGCGTCCTCGCGGGAGGCAGCACGCTGGCGGCGGACAGCAGCGACGGCTTTTTTCGCTGGTCGGTGCGCGCATGGAACGTGCTCAGCCGGCTCATGCGCTGGGCGGCAGGCGCGTTCATCTTCTGCGAGGCCGCGGCGTTCCGCGAACTCGGCGGTTTCAGCGAGGAGCCGTATGCCGCCGAGGAACTCGATCTCTTTAGCCGCCTGAAGCGGCTCGCACGTGCGCGCGGCTGGACCGTCGTGATCCTGCACCGCAATCCGCTGCGCACCAGCGATCGCAAGGTGCGCCTGTACAGCGCCCGCGAAATGCTTGCCACGCTCGGCCGTGTCATCGTGCGTCCGCGGCGCGCATTGCGAAACGCCGGCGACTGCCATGCCTGGTATGACGGGCGGCGCTGACCCAGACCGGCTGGGTCGGCTACGATAGCGTCATGAAACCATACCGCCGCATTTCCCTCGCCTGCCTCGCACTGCTTCCTGCCCTCGTGTGCGCGCAGCCGCTTCCGTCGAAACCCATCAAGGTGGTGGTGCCGTATCCCGCCGCCGGCGTGGTGGACGTCATCGCGCGCTCGGTGGGCGAGCGGCTTTCGCAGTCCGTGGGCCAGCCGGTGGTCGTCGAGAACCGCACCGGCGCGGCGAGCAATCTCGGCACCGAGGCAGCGGCGCGCGCGCCTGCCGACGGCTACACGCTGGTCGTCGCGAGCCCGGCACACTCGGTGAACATCAGCCTGTACCCGAAGCTTTCCTGGCATCCGATCAAGAGCTTCGCGCCGGTGGCGATGGTCGGCGTGATTCCCAACGTGATCGTTGTCCACCCTTCGGTGCCGGTGAAGACGCTGAAGGAATTCGTTGCCTACGCCAAGTCGAAGCCGGGGCAGCTCAATTACGCTTCCGCGGGCCAGGGATCCTCGGTGCACCTCGCGGCGGAGCTGCTGAAGCAGATGGCCGGCATTTTCGTGCTGCACATCCCCTACGGCGGCCAGCCCGGCGCCGTGAACGCGATCATCGCGGGCGACGTGCAAATGATGCCGCTGACCATGGCGCTGGCGAAGGCGCGCATCCAGTCCGGCCAGATGCGAGGCCTTGCGGTGACGACATCGACGCGCTCGCCGGCGATGCCCGAACTGCCCACGGTGGCGGAGAGCGGCTATCCGGGCTTCGACGTCAGCACCTGGTTCGCGTTCCTCGCTCCGGCCGGCACTCCCGCGGACGTGGTGACGAAGCTGAACGCCGAGATCAACGCGGCGATGAAGCAGCCGGATGTCGCCACGCGACTGCAGAACATCGGCGCCGAACTCAAACCCGGTACGCCGCAGGACCTGCAGAAATTCCTCGAAGCCGACATTGATCGCTGGGCGAAGGTGATCAAGCAGGCCGGCATCAAGCTGGAATAGGCGATGGAGCGCCCATTTCTCGTCGCGCAGCTGAGCGACGTGCATATCAAGGCCGCGGGGAAGCTGTCTTACCGCGTGGTGGATACCGCGGGCATGCTTCGCGCCTGCGTCGCGCACCTGCTCGCGCAACGCCAGCGCCCCGACGCCGTGGTGTTCACCGGCGACCTCACCGACTTCGGCCGCGCCGATGAATACGCGGTGCTGCGCGAGCTGCTGGCGCCGCTGTCGATGCCGCCGTCTTTAATCCCGATCTACCTGATCCCGGGCAACCACGACGACCGCGCGGCGATGCGCGAGGCCTTTCCGGACCACGCCTACCTGCGGCAGTCTCCGGTCTTCATCCAGTACGTGATCGAAACGCATCCCCTGCGCATCGTCGCCATCGACACGGTGGTTCCTGGCGAGAGCGGGGGAGCGCTGTGCGAGGCACGCCTTGCCTGGCTGGAGGCGCGGCTCGCCGAACAGCCCGCGCGGCCCACGCTGGTGCTCATGCACCACCCGCCCTTCCACACCTACATCGGCCACATGGACAACATCGGGCTGAAGGGCGGTGAGTCGCTCGCCGCGGTGATCCGCCGTCACCCGCAGGTGGAGCGTGTGCTCTGCGGGCACCTGCACAGGCCGATCGACGTGCGTTTCGCCGGGACGATCGCGAGCACCGCGCCCAGCCCCGCGCACCAGGTGGTGCTCGACCTCGCCGCCGACGCCGCTTCGCAGTTCGCCATGGAGCCGCCGGCCTACCGCCTGCATGCGTTCACGCCTGAGACCGGCGTTGTTACGCATACCGCGTTCGTCGGCAGTTTCGCAGGTCCGTATCCCTTCCACGAGGGCGGCGCCCTCATCGACTGAGCGCAGATGAAGATCAAAAGCGTCGAGGCCACCTGGCTGCACGTCCCCATTCCGCAAAAGCAGCAGCACGTCTCCGACTTCGGCCGCATTGCGTCCTTCGACAGCACGCTGGTGCGGATCGAAACCATCTGCGGCATCGTCGGCTGGGGCGAAGCAAAGGAGGAAGTCGGCAGCGCCGGCAACAACCGCACGGTGACTCGCGCCATCAACGAGAAGTACGGCCCGGCACTCATCGGCGAGGATCCGCGCGACATCACGCGCCTTGCGGAGACCATGTACAGCGGCGTGCGCGCGCATTACGCGCTCGAACATGGCCGCGTGTTTCCCGCGCTCGGCCGGCGCGGCGTATCGGTGTGCGCGATGAGCGGCATCGACCTCGCGTTGTGGGACATCCTCGGCAAGTCGCTGGGCGCGCCGGTGTGGCGGCTGCTGGGTGGCAGGAAGTCCGCGCGCATGCCGGCGTACGCCTCGGGTGGCTGGGCCGACGCGAAGGGGATCGGCGAGCAGCTGCTTGGCTACGTGAAGAAGGGCGGCTGCCGCGCCGTGAAAATGCGCGTTGGCGTGATCGACGGCAGCGTGGCGAACTCGGTGTCGCGCGTAAAGGCGGCGCGCGAGGCGCTGGGACCCGGCATCGGGCTGGCCTGCGATGCACACGGCACCTGGAGCGTGACCGAAGCGAAGCAGTTCTGCCGCAAGGTGGAGGAGCTTGACCTCATGTGGTTCGAGGAACCCGTGACCGCAGACGACAAGCGCGGCTGTGCCGAGGTGCGACGTTCCTCGTCGGTGCCGATTGCGGCCGGCGAATCGGAGTTCAATCGCTTCGATTTCCGCGAGCTGGCGGAGCTTGGTGCCGTCGACATCCTGCAACCCGACCTCGCGATCTGCGGCGGCATCACCGAGGCGATGCGCATCGCGGCGATCGCTTCGGCGTACAACCTGCGCCTCGCCCCGCACCTGTGGACCGGCGCGCTGGCGTTTGCCGCCGGCATGCACGTCACCGCCGCCTCGGCCAGCGGCTTCATCCTCGAATACTCACTTGGTGCGAACCCGCTGCTGCAGGAACTGCCGCAGGAACCCTTCACGCTGAAGGACGGCGAGGTGGAAGTGCCCGATCGCCCGGGACTCGGCGTCGAGATCAACCAGGAATTCGTCAATCGTTACACGGTAGCAGCCTGAGTTACCCACCGGAGCCTTACATGCTGCGCTTCAGCGCGAACCTCACCATGCTGTACAACGAAGTCGGTTTCCTCGAGCGCTTTGGCCTTGCCGCGAAGGCCGGTTTCAAGGGAGCGGAGTACAAGGACCCCTACGCCTGCAGGGTCGCGGACGTGGTCGCCGCGGTGAAGGACAGCGGGCTGGAGACGGTGCTGTTCAACATGCCATCGGGCGACTGGGCCGGTGGGGAACGGGGCCTCGGTTGCCTGCTGGGACGCGAGCAGGAACTGCGCGAGGGTGTGGCGACGGCGATCGAGTACGCGATCGCGCTGAAGTGCACGCGCATCAATCTGCTGGGCGGTATCCCGCCCAAGGGCGTGGACCTGCGCGAGATCCGCCGCGTGTTCGTGGAGAACCTGCGCTATGCCGCCGCGCAGTTGAAACCGCATGGCATTCGCCTGGTGATCGAACCCGTGAATACCTACGACTCGCCCGGCGTGTTCCTGACCAGGACCGAGCAGGCGGTGGACATCATCCGCGAGGTCGGCGCCGACAACCTCGGCATCGAGTACGACGTCTACCAGGCCCAGCTCATGGAAGGCGACCTTACCAATACGCTCAGGAGGCACATGCCGCAGATCTGGCACATGCAGGTGGCCGACGTGCCCAGCCGCGCCGAGCCCGGCACTGGCGAGATCAACTACGAGCACGTACTCGGAGTCATCGACAAGGCGGGCTACCAGGGCTGGATCGGCTGCGATTACAAGCCTTCGACGCGCAGCACCAACCAGAGCTTCGGCTGGATGAAGAACTGGGATCCGGCGATCGCGCGAGCCGCCGGTTGACGCGGCGCGGAGGCGGGTCTTAAGATACAGTTACTGCGCAGATGTATCGAATTTTAATACATCTGAATTTGAGCCACCTGCATCCTCCAGGGAACGCCGCCATGAACTGCCTGAAGCATCTCCTGCTTGCCTGCGCCGTCGCCGTATCCGCCCCCGCTTTCGCGCAGAAATACCCCGACAAGCCCGTCCGCCTCGTCGTGCCGTTCACGCCCGCGGGGTCGACCACGCTGCTTGCGCGCATCATCTCCGAGCACCTCTCGCCGCTGTACGGCCAGCAGGTGATCGTCGACAACAAGCCCGGCGCCGGCGCTCACCTCGGCGCCGAATTCGTCGCTCGCGCACCCGGCGACGGCTATACGCTGCTCTTCGGCACCATCGGCATACACGCCGCGCACGCGCTTTATCCGAAGCTCAATTACGACCCGGCGAAGGACCTGCAGCCGGTGATCATCCTGGTCGACCTGCCACTGGTGCTCGTGGTGCATCCGAATTCGCCTGCGAAGAGCGTGCAGGATTTCATCGGCATGGCGAAGGCCAAGCCCGGAGAAATCAATTTCAGCTCCGCCGGCTCGGGTTCTTCCACGCACCTCACCGGCGAGCTGTTCGGCCTCATGGCCAACGTCAAGATGACGCACATCCCCTATAAGGGCAGCGCGCCGGCGATGCAGGACGTGATGGGCAACCAGGTGCACGCCATGTTCGAGCAGCTGCCGACCGTGCTGCCGCAGATCCTGGGTGGGCGACTGAAGCCGCTGGGTGTGACCAGCAAGGCGCGCCTGGCGCAGCTGCCCGACATCCCGACGATCGGCGAGGCCGGCGTACCGGGCTACGAATCCACGTCCTGGTTCACGATCGCCGCGCCGGCGCAGACGCCGGCAGCAATCATCCAGAAGCTCAACGCCGACCTCAACGCCATGCTCAAGGCGCCGGAGATCCTCGCGCGGCTCGCCCCGCTGGGCATGTCTCCCGTGGGCGGCAGCATCGATTTCGCCGCGAAGCACTATGCGAGCGAGACCGAGAAATGGACGCGGGTAATCAGGACTGGCGGCCTCAAGGCCAACTGAGGAGGATATCCATGCCTGCGTTGAGACGCCAGCTCCTCCTCGCCGCGCTTGCCGCGGCGTTCGCCGCATCGCCGCTGCCGTCCTTCGCGCAGGCCTACCCGGCCAAGCCGGTCACCATCGTCGTGCCGTTCCCGCCGGGCGGCGCTACCGACATCCTTGCGCGCATGCTCGGCCAGAAGCTGTCTGAGTCGCTCAAACAAGCGTTCCTTGTCGATAACAAAGCCGGTGCGACCGGCGCGATCGGGCTCAATCACGTCGCGCGTTCTCCCGCCGACGGCTACACGTTGATCCTCGCCACCGCAAGTTCGCTGGGTACCAATCCGGCGGTGAGCAAGGTGCCTTTCGATCCGGTCAAGGATTTCACGCCGGTGGGGATCCTTGCAGCCGAGCCTCTGGGACTCGCAGTGCACCCTTCGGTACCTGCAAACAATGTGCAGGAACTCATCGCACTGGCGAAGTCGAAGCCCGGCGCGCTGAACATGGCGTCATTTGGCAACGGTTCGGTGTCTCACCTCGCGGGAGAACTCTTCAGTTCCATGGCCGGCATCAAGATGACGCACGTGCCCTACAAGGGCGCGGCGCCGGCGACCGCGGACCTGATCGCCGGGCAGGTGTCGCTGATGTTCAACTCGATTTCGGTGTTCGTCGCTCCCGCCAAGGCTGGCAAGCTGCGCATGCTCGCCACCGCGGGCGCAACGCGTACGCCCGGCCTGCCCGACCTGCCGACGGTGGCCGAGTCCGGCGTGCCCGGCTTCGATGCCGCGACCTGGCACGCGATCCTCGGCCCGGCAGGTATGTCGCCCGAGATCGTTTCCGCGCTGTCGCGGGAATTCGGCCGCGCGCTGAAGCTTCCCGACGTGCAGGCGAAGCTAGCCGGCATGAGCCTCGAGCCGCAGGCGGCGGAACCGGCGCAACTCGCGAGCACGCTTGCGCGCGACGTCGCCAAGTGGAAGAAGATCGTCGCCGAAACCGGCATCAAGGTCGACTGAGCGCGCGATGTACATCGAAGAGCGCATGTACACGCTGTACCCCGGCAAAGTGGACGAGTACCTGCGCCACTACGAGCAGTTCGGCATGCCGGTGCAGCTGCGCCACCAGCCCTACATGCTCGGTTACTACTTCACCGAAGTCGGCACGCAGAACATGATCGTGCACATGTGGGCGTACGAGGATCTGAACCAGCGCGAGCGCTGCCGCAAGGCGCTGTTCGCCGATCCGGAATGGCAGGCGTATCGGCCGAAAATCCACCCGCTGATGCGGCACATGGAAACGCGGATCATGAAGGCCGCGCCCTTCTTCGCCGAACGCCTGAAGGCGATGCTCGCCGCGGGCAATCCCCAGACCAAACCTTCCTGGACGCCATGATGATGCGCAGACTCCTCGCCGCTGTACTGATCGCTTCCAGCAGCCTCGCCGCCGCGCAGGACTTCCCCACGCGTCCCGTGCGCCTGTTCGTCGGCTTCACGCCAGGCACCGGCATCGACGTGGTCGCGCGCATCGTGTCGGCCGAGGTGTCGAAGAACCTCGGCCAGCCGGTGCTGGTGGAGAACCGCCCGGGCGCGGGTGGCAACATCGCCGCGGACGCGGCAGTGAAGGCTGGCGCGGACGGCTACTCGCTGCACTGGGCCGCGCCGGGTTCCGCGGTGGTGAACCACCACCTGAACAAGGCGATGCCCTACGGCTACAAGGACCTCGCGCCGGTGAGCCTGATCGGCATCGTGCCGCTGGTAGTGATCGTGCCGGCGCAGTCGAAGTACGCAAATCTCGCCGACATCGTCGCCGCGGCGAAGGCTGCGCCGGGCAAGCTCAGCTACGGCACGCCGGGCGTGGGTACCTCCAACCACATGGCGACGGAACTCTTCCTCTTCAGCGCGAAAGTGCGTGCTACGCACATTCCGTACAAGGGATCGGCGGCGAACAACGACCTGCTCGCCGGCACCCTGGACTTCATCTTCGACGCCATCACCACCTCGACACCGCTGATCAAGGGCGGCAAGGTGCGCGCGCTGGCGGTGAGTACGGCAATGCGCTCGCCGATGCTGCCGGATGTCGCCACTATCGCGCAGCAGGGCTATCCCGGCTACGAGGCGTCCAACTGGTATGCGGTGACCACGCCCACCGGCACGCCCGACGCAGTGATCCAGAAGTTGAACGCGGAATTCGTCAAGGCCGCGCGCACCCCGGAGCTTGAGCAACGCCTGCAGTCGCTGGGCGTGATCGTTGCCGCCACTTCGGTCGCCGACGCGCGCAAGTTCTTCGACACGCAGTTCGAGGCAATCGGCCGCGTGGTCAAAGAAGCCGGCATCCGCACGGAGTGAGCCTCAGACCTTGTTCTCACTGAAGGACGCCAGCGCCACGGCGCGGGAACCTGAGGTTGCAGCGGCGATCGATGCGGTAGAGCGCTACCTGCTCGCCGCGTCCGGGGCGGAACGCTTTCGCCGCGCGCGCGGTAGGGCGGACGCGGCGGCCGATGTCGCTGCGTACCATGGACTCGCCGAGGTCGGCGTCGCAAGCGCAACCGTTCCCGAGGACCTCGGTGGCTCGGGCCTCGCGCCCGGCGTCGTCGCGCTGATCGCTGAACGCATGGGCTGGTCTCTCGCGCGCGAACCCTACGTGGAAAACGTCGTGCTGCCCCTCGCCCTGCTGCTCGAACTGCGAGCCCATCCGCTGGTGCAGGCCATCAGCAAGGGCGAAATCGCCTGCGTCGCCTGGCAGGAGGGCGCTTTCGATTCGCCTGCGCGCGGCCCAACGGGCACGCAACTGTCGAAGGAAGGTGCGGGCCTGCGTCTTCACGGGCAGAAGCGCTTCGTCCTGGGAGCGCGCGCGAGCACGCGCATGCTGGTCCTCGCGACGTTCGATGGCGAGCCGGCGATCGCCTGCGTGCCCGCATCCACGCCCGGCGTGACGCGCCGGGACAAGCTGCTTGCCGACGGCACCTGCTGGTCGGATGTGTCGTTCGATACGGCCTTGTCCGAGGCCGACGTTCTTGCGCGCGGCGCTGTCTGCGTCGACGCGCTGCAGGGCGCACTGGCGCTTGCCAACCTTGCGCTCGCCGGCATGTTGTACGGCCTTGCCTCGCGCGTCCTCGGGCTGACGCTCGATTACCTCGGGACGCGGGAGCAGTTCGGGCGGCCCATCGGCGCGTTCCAGGCCCTGCAGCACCGCGCAGTGGACCTGTACACGCATGCGCAGATCGCTCGCTTTCTCATCGGCGAGGCCGTCGATGCGGCGGTCGCACAGGCGCCCGCGCATGACCTCGACGTTTACGCCAGCCGCGCCAAGGCGCGCGCGGCCGATGTCGCGCTGCGCATCGCGAAGGAAGGCATCCAGATGCACGGCGGCATCGGCTTCAGCGACGAGTACGACCTCGGGCTGTACGTGAAGCGGATACTGGTGATGTCGGCCTGGCTGGGTGGCGCCGACTGGCACCGCCGGCACCTCGCGGCCATCGACCCCCTGGCTGAAGAAGGCATGGCGTGAAGGACTGGAACGCGCTCGCCGATGCCGGGTTTCGCGCCGAAATGCGCGCCTTTATCGAGAAGAATTTCCCGGCCGGACTGCGCAACCATCCGCGCCGCATCCCGCGCTGGGAGACGACGCGCGAATGGTTCCTGGCGCTGTCCGCGCAAGGCATGCTGGCGCCGAATTGGCCGCTCGAGCATGGCGGCATGGGCCTCGCGGCCTCGAAGATGATCATTTATTTCGAGGAACTCGAACGCTGGGGCGTGCCGCGCCTCTACGACATGGGTCTGTTCATGCTCGGGCCCATCCTCATCCGCCACGGCAGCGACGCGCAAAAGCGCGAGTACCTGCCGAAAATCCTTTCCGGCGAGCATCGCTGGGCTCAGGGCTACTCCGAGCCGGGCGCGGGGTCGGACCTCGCCAGCCTGCGCACCACTGCGGTGGCCGACGGCGAGCATTACGTGCTGGAGGGCCAGAAGACCTGGGCCACGTTTCTGGATGACGCGACGCACATGTTCCTGCTTGCGCGCACGCGCCGCGACGGGCGCAAGCAGGACGGACTCACTATCTTCCTGCTCGATCTGGACACGCCCGGCGTGCAGCGCCGCCTCATCACCACGCTCGCCGGCCATGCCGAACTCGGCGAGGTGTTTCTGGACAAGGTGCGCGTGCCCGCGGCGAACATCGTCGGTCCGCTGCACGGCGGCTGGTCTGCGGCGAAGGACCTGCTGGAATTCGAGCGCATCAACAACGGCAGCCCGAAGCTGCCGCTCTACGCGCTGAACCAGCTGCACGCCTATGCGCGCGAGCGCGGCCTGTTCGAGGACGCCGCGTTCTCTGACCGCTTCACGCGGCTGCGCCTCGACCTGCAGGACCAGTACTGTGCCTACCGGCATTTCTGCGGGCTGTTGAAGTCCGGGCGCACCCCCGGCCCCGAGGTGTCGATGCTGAAGGTCTGGTCCACCGAAACCTACCAGCGCCTCGCCGAGCTGTTCCTTGAGGTCGCCGGCGAGGAGGGCGTGGAAGCCGACCGGCTGGATATGGCGGGAAGCCTCGCCGCACTGCGCCTGTACTACCGCTCGCGTCCCTCGACGATTTACAGCGGAAGCTCGGAGGTGCAGCGCAACCTGCTTGCCAAGCGCGTGCTCAGGCTGCCGGCGGACGCTTCGAAATGAGCACCTGCTTTTCCACCGAGTACACCAGCGTGCCCTCATGGTTGGTGACGTGATCGCGGAACAGCACGATGCCGCTGCGCGGGCTCTTGCTTTCCTTGGACACCACTTCGACCTCGGTGCCGATGGTGTCGCCGGGGCGCACCGGCGCATGGAACCTTGCCTTGTCGCTGGAGAGGTGCGCGACGATGGTGGTGCGGAAAAAGGACTCCGTCATGGCGGTGGAAAAGCTCATCGTGAGGGAGCTCGGCACGATGCGGCCGCCGAAGCGCGTTTTCTTCGCGTAGTGTTCATCGATGAACATCGGCGTGTGGTAACCGACGAGCGCGCAGAACATCACCAGGTCGGCTTCGGTAATCGTCCGCGTGTAGGTGGGGTAGCGGCGGCCGACTTCGAAATCCTCGAAGTACATGGAGGACATGCGGTGGATCCTTTCGTATTGCGTGGTTGTCGCCGGAGTTTATCGGAACAAGAGGACATGAATGTCACAGTACGCCCTGACTGAAGAACAGAAGCAGCTGCGCGAAGCGGCAAGGAAATTCGCGCAGGGCTATCTCGCCCCCGCTGCCGCCGAGACCGAGCGCGCGGGCGTCGATTTTCCCGCCGCTGCATTGAAGCAGATGGCAAAGCAGGGCTTCCTCGGCCTCGACGTGCCAGTCGAGTTCGGCGGGCAGGGTCTCGATACGCTCAGCTGCGCGGTAATCCTGGAGGAACTGGCCGCAGGATGGTTCTCCTCGACGATCTACGCCATGAACCTCGCCACCGGCCCGATCCTCGCCGCCGGTTCCCTGTCGCAGAAGCAGAAGTTTCTCGGCGGCATCTGCCGCGGCGAGCTTGTCCCCGCGTTCGCGCTCACCGAACCCGCGGGCGGTTCGGATGCGGCCAACATCACCACGCGCGTCGCGCGAAAGGGCGACGGCTACGTGTTGAACGGGCAGAAGATCTTCATCACCAATGCGCACCGCGCCGACGTGCTCATTGTGTTCGCGCGCTCGTCGGTCGAGGCGTCCCGCGGCAAGGACATCTCCATCGTTCTCGTCGAAAAGGGCGCGAAGGGCCTGCAGATCGGCCAGCGTTTCGACACCATCGCGCATACGTCGAACCCGATCTGGGAAGTGGTGTTCGACGACTGCCGGGTGCCGGCGGAGAACCTCATCGGCATCGAGGGCGGCGGTTTCTCCTACATCCAGAAGGATTTCGCCAAGATCCGCGCCACCTACGGCTCTCGCTGCGTCGGCGTGGCACAGGGCGCGCTCGACTATGCGCTGCAGTACGCGAGCGAGCGAAAGCAGTTCGGCCAGGCGGTGGCCTCGTTTCAGGGCATCCGCTTCAAGGTGGCGGAACTGGTGACGAAAATCGAAGCCGCGCGGCAGCTTTCGTATCGCGCCGCGGCGATGGCCGACGAAGGCGGCGCCGAGGCGCCGGTGGCGGCATCGATGGCGAAGCTCTTCGCCAGCGCCGTGGCGGTCGAGACCACGGGCGAGGCGATGCAGCTGATGGGCGGGCACGGCCTCCTCAAGCTGCACCCGATCGAGCGCATGTACCGCGAGGCGAAGCTGTTCCAGATCGGCGACGGCACCAGCGAAATGCTGAAGATCCTCGTCTCGCGGCATGCCAACCGCAGGGCGGGCGACAAGCAGCCTGCGCGCGTGGACTAGGCCGTGAACCTGGCAGACCTCATCCGGCACCACGCACGGCGGCGCCCAGCGCATCCGGCTGTAGTCGCGCGCGACCGCACGTGGAGCTACGAAACTTTCGACGCGGCGGTGGACACGGCTGCGTTGCGCCTGCTCGCGCGCGGCGTCGCGCAGGGCGACATCGTCGGCATCGCACTTGGGGACACGCCAGAGCACCTTGCCTTCCTGTACGGCATTGCGCGCATCGGCGCCACCATCCTGCCCATGGACAGGCGCTGGACCGAGATGGAAAAGCAGCGCGTCGCGCAGCACTTCGGCGCGCGGCTGACGCTCATCGACCGCGGCGACGCGGCGATCGGGGGCGTCGCCTGCGAGGCGGTGGAGATGCCGCTGGCGGTCGCTACGGCGGAAGATCGCGCGAAGCTGCCCGCCAGCCCCGCGGGAGCCGGGCTGGGGCTGGTGCTCTCGCTTTCTTCCGGCACCACGGGGCGGCCCAAGGGACCGCTGATCACGCACGCGAACATGTATCACCGTTTCCTCATCTACACGATCACGCTCACCTTCAGCGAGCACGACCGCTTTGCCTGCGCCTCGCCGATGTATTTCAGCGGCAGCCGCGGCTTCGCGATGTGTGCGCTGTACTTCGGCTCGACGGTGGTTCTGCTGCCGCCGCCCGTTTCGCCCGCGAACCTGATTCGCGAAGTGAATGAGTACGCCTGCACCACCGCCTTCATTGTGCCAACCATCATCCGGCGTCTGATCGACGCCAACACGGGCGAGGGGCACTGCTTCCCGGCGCTGCGCCTGCTGATTTCCACCGGCGCAGCGCTGTTCGCCGAGGACCGCGAACTCGCGCTCAGGAAAATCACGCCCAACATCATCAATTTCTACGGCTCCGCCGAAGGCAGCGGCATATCGGCGCTGACCTCGCAGCATCCGCCGGAGAAATCGCGTTCCGCGGGCGCCATCGTCTGGGGCACCGAAGTTCGCGTGGTGGATGCGGACTTCAGGGACCTGCCGCGTGGCGAAATCGGCCGCATCTGTTACCGCAGCGGCGGCAGCGCGAGCGAGTTCTACCGCGACCCGGAGGCGAGCCTGGCCGCGTTCCGCGACGGCTGGTACCAGCCGGGCGACCTCGGCTACGTGGATGCCGACGGCTTCGTCTACATCACCGGCCGCGAGAAGGACATGATCATTCGCGGCGGCGTGAACGTGTACCCGAACGAGATCGAGAGCGTGCTGCTCGGCCACGCGCAGGTGGCCGAAGCGGCCGTGGTCGGGGCGCCCTCCGCGGAACTGGGCGAGGAGGTGGTGGCCTTCGTCACCATGCGGCAGGCGATCGAGCCCGATGCGCTGCGCGCGCTCTGCGCCGGGCAGCTTGCGCCGTACAAGGTGCCGAAGATCGTCAGGGTGCTGGACGAGATGCCGCGCACCAACGTCGGCAAGATCGACAAGCAGCGGCTGCGGAGCACGCTCGCATGATGCTCGGCAAGGCGATGATGATCCTGCGCACCCTGGGCGACGCGGAAACGCGCGGCCTGCAGGCAGGGCAGATCGCGCAGGCGACGGGAATGCACCGCGTCACCGTGCACCGTTTTCTGCGCTCGCTGGACCGCGAAGGACTGATCGAGCGCGATGACGGACGCTGCTACCACCTCGGGCCGCAGGCCTGGCTGCTCGGCATGGCGGCGAACCGCCGCTTCGACCTCAGCGCACTGGCCGGGAATTCGCTGGACCGCATCGAGGCGGAGACGCACGACACCATCTACCTCATCCGCCGCGTCGGCGACGACGCGCTTTGCGTTGCGCGCCGCGACGGCAGCTATCCGATCAAGTCGCTGGTCATGGAAGTCGGCAAGTCCTATCCGCTGGGGGTGGGCGGCGGCGGCCTCGCGGTGCTCGCCGCGTTGCCCGAGGCGGAGGCGAAGCAGGCGCTGGAACGCGTGCGCACGCGGCTCGATGCCTACCCCAGGGTGAGCCTGACGCGCATTCGCCAGATGCTTGTTGATACGCGCCGCCAGGGCTACGCGTTCTGGCCGGCGCTGATATCCGAAGCGCTGGTCGTCGCGGTGCCGGTGCTCGACGCCGATGGCCGCCCGCTCGGGGCCCTGAGCTGCGCGGCGATCAAGGAGCGGCTGGATCCCAAACGCCGCCTGCGCGTGGTCGCGCTGCTCAAGGCCGAGACGGCGAAGATCGAGAAACGCCTGGCGGGCTCCAGATGACGCGCCCGGCGCAGGTACGCGCGAAGGAGGATGCCGTACGGGGCACCAGTTTCGACGCCTACCGCGTGGGCGAGCGCGTCGGGCCGCTGGAGTTCGAGCTGGAGCCGGCGTTCATCGAGGAATACATCGCAGCCGCAGGTGTGGACGCCGATCTGTACCGGGTGGACGGCCGTGCCGCCGCGCCGCCGCAGGTGCTGACGCTGTTCCTCATGGGCACGCTGCACCAGCGCTATGCGCCACTGCCTGGAGCCGTGATGGCCGATCTCCGGGTTGAACTCTGCGAGCCGATCTGGCGCGATGAGGTGACCCGTATCGTTTCCGAGGGCGTGATCGAGGCGAAAGCCGAACGTCGCGGCCGGCGCTACGTCACCTGGAGCGCCGACTACCGTCGCAGCGACGGTGCCGCGCTGGCGAGAATTACCAATACCTTCATGGTGCCGGGCTGAGAATGGCGCGCATCGAATCGGTGCTGCAGGTGACGCAGGCTCGCATCGACCGCTACGGGCGGGCAAACGGCGACGCCGAGATGCTGCACTACGATGCCGTGCATGCGCAGGCGCGCGGCTTTCGCGGCACCATTGCGCACGGCACCATGCTCATTGCGCCGCTGTTCGACCTCGCGCTGCGCAGGCATGGCGAGCGCTTCCTCAACGGCGGCTCGCTGTCCTTGAAGTGGACCGCCCCGGTCTGTGCGGGCGACGTGCAGCTCGCGGCCATCGACGACGAGGGCAGGATCGAGGCCGTGATCGAAAACCAGCCCGGATGCCCAACCAGCATTCGCGGCGAATCTTCCTGTGGAGGACAGACCGCATGACGCAGCTTTACTTCGAGGACTTCAAGCCGGGCCAGGTGTACCCCGGCCAGACGCGCAAGGTGGGCGAGGAGGCCTTCGGTCTGTTCGCAAAAATGACCGGCGATGCGCATCCGATCCACTACGACAAGGCCTATGCGCAGAAGACCCGATTCGGCGAGCGCGTCGCCCACGGCCTGCTGCTCATGTCGATGACCGCGCTGGGCGCGACGCCGCTGTCGGATCGGCTGGAGGAATCCATGATTGCCTTCGTGGAGGTGAACGGGAAATTCCTCAAGGCGGTGCTGTTCGGCGAGACCGTCAGCACCGAGTTCACGGTGGAGGAAGTGCGCCCGACGCGCGCCGGCGGGCAGGGCATCGTCCGCTTCGCGGTGGGCGTGAAGAACGAAACGGGCGAGGCGGTGCTCGCCGCACATCACACTTACCTGATCAAGACGAGGCAGGCATGACCAAGCGATTCGAGGCAGTGACACCCGCGTCGGGCTGGCACCCGAAGTTCACCTATTCCGCCGCGGTGCGCGCGGGAAATCTGATCTTCGTCTCCGGCATGACGGCCGGCGACGAGAAGGGTCGCCTCGTCGGCGAGGGCGACATCGTGCGCCAGACGGAGTACATCTACGACAAGATGGCGCGCATCCTCGACGCCGCTGGTTGCACGCTCGCCGACGTGGTCGAGACCACTGAGTATTTCCTCACGCTTACCGACTACGAAAAAACCGCCGCTGTGCGGCGCAAGGTGTTCGCGGACGCGCCCTGGCCCGCGGCCACAGGCGTCCTGGTCGCCGGGCTGATACGCCCCGGCGCACTGATTGAAATCAAGGCCCTAGCACTGGCCAAACCCTGAACGGAGCCGCACTCATGGTGATCGACGCACACGCACATGCATTCCCCTCCCTGCACGACCACGTTGGCTACGCCACGCGCGAGGATCACATGCGTGCGGCGCAGGTACACGTGGTCGCGCCATCGCAGCCGGTGATTGAGACCGCCACCGGCCGTGTGGAGGAAGAGCCCACCGTCAGCGACGGCAAGGGCATGGGCTGGTCCAACCTGATCGACGTGAATTTCCGCTACGGAAAATACGGCCGCATGGAGTGGACGCACAAGGGCAGGGAGTACCACCTGCAGATGTTCGCGCCGACTTTTCCGGAGAGCCTGCCCGCGGAGAAGATGCTCGCGCTGATGGAATACGCAGGCGTCGAGAAGGCGATGCTGCACAACGCCCACATGTACGGCATGCTCAACGACTACCTGGGCGAGGTGATCCGGCAGTTCCCCGGCCGCTTTGCCGGCACGGTGCAGATCCACGAGGCCGACTGCGACCACGAGGACCAGATCCGCGAACTCACGCGTGCGGTAGAGGAACTCAAGCTCACCGCGCTGCATTTCCAGATCGAGGGCTTTTACCGCCACGATTTCCGCGACAAGTTCGACGACGCCAAGTTCGACGTGTTCTGGGAGGAGGTGCGCAGGCTCGGCATCCCGGTGCTGTGGAACATCCGGCCGCTGGGCACGCCGCGCAACCGCAACTACGTCGAGCAGGTGGCGCGTCTCGGGCGCTGGGCGAGGCGCTGGAAGGACATACCCAGCGTGTTCACGCACGGCGTGCACGTCGGGCTGCTGATGGACGAGGGCGGCCGTGTTGTCATCCCCGAGGAGTTCTGGGAAACCCTGGAAGCGGACAACATTCACCTCGAGCTGCTGTTTCCGGTGATGCAGGGCGCGCGCTGGGACTACCCGTACCCGGAGGCGCAGGAACTCATTCGCACTTTCCACAAGCGCCTGGGCGCCTCCAAGCTGCTGTGGGGTTCCGACTACCCCACCTCGGAACGCTCGGCGACCTACATCCAGTCGCTCGACTACATCCGCAAGCACTGCGGGTTCCTGTCCGCGACCGACAAGGACCGCATCCTTGCCGGCACCGCGGCCAGTCTCTACAGGTTTCCGGAATTCGGGAAAGGCACGAACAAATGACGTTCACGGTAATCGGCCGCTGCGCGCGCAGCGGAAAGCTTGGTTTCGCACAGGCCACGGGCACGCCCGCGATCGGCCGCCGCGCGGTGCGCGTGGTCCCCGGCAAGGCGGTGGTCGCGGTGCAGGCCGGCCACAACCACTACCTGATGCAGGTCGCCGAGGACCTCACGCGCGCGGGCTTCGGCGCAAAGCGCGTGTTCGACGCCATCCTGCATTCGGATCCGTACTCCGCGGAGCGCCAGCTCATGTACATCGAGCACGGTGCACGCGGCGTCGCCCTCACCGGCAGCCAGACGCGCCCCTGGTGCGGCCACGTGGAAGGGGAGGATTTTGCGGTCGCAGGCAACGTGCTTGCCGGCGAGAAAGTCGTGAAAGACATGGCGCAGGCCTTCGGCGCGAGCGCCGGAAAGGAGCTCGAGGAGCGGCTGCTGCTTGCGCTCGAAGCCGGTCGTGACGCGGGCGGGCAGGCCGACGGCGAGCGCTCTGCGGCGCTCTTCGTCTGCGGCGACAAGCCGTATCCGCTGTTTGACCTGCGCGTCGACGTGGCGAAGGAACCCACGGGCGAGTTGCGCAAGGCCTATGAGTGGTACAAGCCGCTGTCGCCCTTCTACGCCGACTGTTACGACAAGGGCATCCCCGCCAAGTACAAGGTGCATCTCAAGAGCATCGGCTGGCCGTTGTCGCCTTACGAGGAGAAGAAGTGATCATGCGCACCTACATGAACGTCGTGTCCGGTGCCCTGCGCGCGATTGTCGCGGGCAGCCTGCTCGTCATGCCGTTCTGCGCCGCGGCGCAGGACTGGCCGCGCAAGGGGTTGACGCTCGTGGCGCCCTTCACCGCAGGCGGCATTACCGACATCCTGACGCGCATCATGGCCGACGGGCTCGGCAAGGCACTCGGCCAGCCCGCTGTGGTCGAGAACCGCGCCGGCGCGGGCGGCTCGATCGGCCTCGCGTACGTGCTGTCGCAGCCGGCCGACGGCTACACGCTGGCGATGGGCGGCAACGGGCCTTCGGCGATCGTACCTTCGCTGAACCCTAACGTGAAATACGCGCCCAGGGATTTCGAGGCCGTTGCCTTCGTTGCAGCGCTACCCTCGATGCTCGTCGTACATCCCTCGGTGCCGGGCAAGACGGTGCAGGAGTTCGCCGCATACGCCAAGTCCCAGGGCGCAAGTGTCACCTGCGCCTCGCACGGCGAGGGCAGCTTCAACCACCTCGCCTGCGTGCAGTTCAATCGCATCACCGGCAGCGCAATGACGCACGTGCCCTACAAGGGCGCCTCGGCGGTCAATGCCGACCTGCTCACCGGGCGCGTGCAGGTCTATTTCGCGGTGCTGCCCACGGTGATTTCGTTTATCAGGAGCGGTCAGCTGAAGGCGCTCGCCACCGGCGACCAGGAGCGCGTGGCTGCACTTCCCGACGTGCCGACGCTCAAAGAGGCCGGCGTGCCGGGCATCGTGATCGGCTCCTGGAATGCGCTCTACGTGAAGGCCGGAACACCTGCACCCGTGCTCGCACGACTGCGCGCCGAAAGCGACAAGATCCTCAAACGGCCAGAAGTCGTCGCGCGCATCGCCGCGACCGACGCCGTCACCAGGCCAATCGACGCGGCCCGTCTCGGGCAGATGACGCAGGACGAGTACGACGCCTACGGCCGCATTGCACGCGAGGGAGGCGTAAAGCTCAACTGAAGGACGCATGCTGGCGTCGGTGAAGGCCGGGATCGCCAAATGGGGCAAGGTGGTGAGAAACTCGGAGGCGAAGGCGAACCAAATCACGGAAAGGAAATCCCCATGAAGACCCTCAGGCTTGCTCTCGCGTTGGCGCTCGCCCTCTCGTTCACGGCGCCCGCTGCGCTCGCGCAGGCGTACCCCTCCAAGCCGATCCGCATCATCATCGGCTTCCCGCCGGGCTCGGGGGGCGAGACACAGGTTCGCCTGGTCGGCCAGAAGCTCACCGAGGCCTGGGGCCAGCCCATCATCGTTGACGCCCGCCCCGGCGCCAGCGGCAACATCGCCACCGAACTCCTGGTGAAGTCGCCACCTGACGGCTATACGCTGCAATACTTCCCCGCGGCGCTGGCGATCAATCCCAGCCTGTTCCCCAAGGTGCCCTACGACCTGACCAGGGACTTTACGCCGATCGCGCTGCTCGGCACCTTTCCGCTGGTGATGGTGGTGAATCCCGGCGTGCCGGCGAAGTCGGTCGCCGATGTGGTCGCGATGGCGAAGGCGAAGCCCGGCGCGCTCAACTACGCGTCCATCGGCAACGCGAGCCCGCCGCACCTCGCGGGCGAGCTCTTCAATCAGCTCGCCGGCGTCACCTTGGTGCACGTGCCCTACAAGGGTTCGGCGCCCGCGCAGACCGACCTCATTGGCGGCCAGGTGCAGCTGATGTTCGACACCGCCGTGTCGGCGATCCCGCATGTGAAAGCGGGACGCACGCGCGCGCTGGCGGTGACGACGAAAACCCGCTCGCGCCTGCTGCCCGACCTGCCGTCGCTGGACGAGGCCGGCCTCAAGGGCTACGACCTCTACGGCTGGGGCGGCATCGTCGCCCCGGCGGGCGTACCGGCGGACATTGCCGCGAAGCTGAATGCCGAGATCGTAAGAGCGCTGCGCCAACCCGATGTCGCCGAGAGGCTCGCCACCCTGGGTTCCGAGCCCGGCGGCATGGGCACGCAGGAATTCGGCCGCTTCATCCTCGACGAGGCGGCGAAGTGGAAGAAACTCGTCGTCTCGACGGGGGCGAAGCTCGACTAGATCCGGGCACAATAGCGTCCCCGGGCGCTTGCGCACTTCGTATTGAAGCGCGCACCCGGGACCGGAGCCACCGCACATGTCATTGAACGAAACCGAACTCGCCACCCTGGCGCAATCGCGCCTCTTCGAGGGCGTACCCATCGAGAAGATCCGCGAGCGCCTGAAACCCACGGGCGAGATCACGCTGCGCCCCGGCGCGGTGTTGCTCGAACTCGGCCAGCGCAACTCGGTGATCTACCTGCTCGTCTCGGGCAAGCTCGCGATACATCTCGATGCCGAGAACCGGATCCCCGTCGCCTACGTGCATCCCGGGGAGTGCGTCGGCGAAATCTCGATCCTCGACGACGAGGCCGCATCCGCCTCGGTCGTGGCGGTCGAAACCTCGCAGCTGCTGATGACCAATCCCAACCACCTATGGGAGCTGATGCGCGCCGAGCACGCCATTGCGCTCAACATGATGCACATCTTCACCGAGCGCATCCGGCGCAACAACGCCGTGATCCTCGAGGTCCTGAAGCAGGAGGCGCAGCTGCGGGCGATCTCGACCATCGACTCGCTCACCAGCCTGCACAACCGGCGCTGGATGAACGAGATGTTCCTGCGACAGATCGACCGCTGCGCGCGCGCACGGCAGCCGCTCACGCTCGCGATGCTGGACATCGACCGCTTCAAGGCGGTGAACGACACCTACGGCCACCCCGCAGGCGACCAGGTGCTCAGGTGGATGGCGCGCGCCATGCTGCAACACTTCCGCCCCGGCGACATGATCGCGCGCTACGGCGGCGAGGAATTCTGTGTGCTGATGCCCGACACGCGGCTTGACAAGGCGCTCACGGCGCTCGAGCGCTTGCGCAGCGCAGTGGAGGCCGCGTCGATCGCCCTCGACGACGGACGGCCGCTGACAATCACGTTTTCGGGCGGCGCGGCGGCGCGGCGGCGTGGCGCGAAGGCTGGTCGCTCGACGATCTCATACAGGCAGCAGACAAGGCGCTGCTCGCGGCGAAACAGGGCGGCCGCAATCGGGTGGTGATCTCCCCCTAGATCGTGAAGTCGTCGAGGTCTTTCGACAACGCAATCGGTCCGGTGTAATCCCGGCGCGCATCGGCCTCGATTTCGGCGAGGGCCTGCGGTGTTGTGTGCTTGAAGTGCGTCAGCACGAGGCGTTTCACGCCCGCGCGGGTAGCGATTTTTCCCACGGTATCGGAGCACGCCAGCGTGTACCTGCCCACGCCCGCGAGGTGGGGATTCGCCATCGCGGACGCCGGCATGTAGCAGCACTGCAGGTGCAGGTCGGCGCCTTCCGCGGCGCGCAGCAGCGCGTCGCACATCACCGCGTCGCCGCTGAACGAGAACACTTTGCCGCCGGCTTCGATGCGCCAGGAAAAGCAGATCCAGCGCGAACGAAACAGCGGCCCGAACGGCAGGCCGTGGCCGTGCTCCACCTCTTCGCAGCGTGCCTTCCAGCCTTCGCCCTCTACCACCGCGCCGCCGCGCAGCTCGATCACCTCGGCGCCGATGAAGGGCCCGAACGCAGTCTCGCCCTCGGTGCGGAAGGCAATGTCGCGGTCGTAGACGGATTTCAGCAGCACGTCGACGATCGCCGCGGTGCCGGGCGGCGCGTAGACGCGCAATGGCTTCCTGCGGCCCTCGATCCAGCTGGTGATGAGGTAGTTGGCAAGCTCGCCGATGTGGTCGACGTGGTGATGCGAGACGAACAGCGGTCCGATGGCGGAGATCGGCAGGCCTTTCTTCGCCACGCTCTGGATCGCGCCACGGCCGATGTCGAACATCAGGTGCTGTCCCGCAGCTTCAAGGACGTGACAGGCCGAATTGCGGTCGGGATCGAGGCGCGGACCGCCGGTGCCAAGTGTGTGCAGTTTCATCGCGCGATTATAGGTGCGTAGAATGCATGCACGATGGCGGTCGAAGCGCACGGCAACGATCTTGCGAGCGTGGTAGCGCTGCTCGCCGCGGGCGTGATTGCCGTTCCGCTGTTCAAGCGCGCCGGCCTCGGCTCGGTGCTGGGCTACCTCGCCGCAGGCCTCGCGATCGGTCCCTTCGGCCTGCGGCTGT
>SXGR01597519.1_pt1 | contig 22722 bp, 22 predicted proteins | sample 3174711 | NCBI WGS metagenome assembly SXGR01 (sample SAMN11356860, study PRJNA531348) | freshwater metagenome | isolation source: freshwater sample F1-60 | place: China: Fuxian Lake, Yuxi | collected 2017-12-25 | reverse complement strand
CGACATCAGGGTCAGCTTGGACTGATAGTCGCCCGACACCGGGATGCACGTCGGGTGAATTTGCGTGTAGCAGGGATTGGCGAAGCAGGCGCCGCGCTTGTAGGCGCGCCAACTGGCCGTGACGTTGGAACCACGGGCGTAGGTGGACAGGTTGTAGACGTTGCCATAGCCGCCGGTGGCGAGAACGACCGCATCGGCGCTGTGCCGGGTGATTTCGCCTGTCTGCAAGTTGCGAACGATGATGCCCTTGGCGTGGCCATCGACCACCACCAGATCGAGCATTTCGGTGTGGGTATGGGAATGAATTCCACCCGCAGCAATCATCTTGTTCAGCGCCGAATAGGCTCCGAGCAGAAGCTGCTGACCCGTTTGGCCGCGGGCGTAAAAGGTGCGGGAAACTTGTGCACCGCCGAAGGACCGGTTGTCTAGCAACCCACCATACTCACGAGCAAACGGAACACCCTGCGCAGCACATTGGTCGATGATGCTCACCGAGACCTCAGCCAGACGGTGGACATTGGCCTCCCGGGCACGGTAATCGCCTCCCTTAATGGTGTCGTAAAACAGGCGATGCACTGAATCCCCGTCGTTCTGGTAATTCTTGGCCGCGTTAATGCCACCTTGAGCAGCCACCGAATGGGCCCGACGGGGGGAACCGTGGAACACGAAGTTGTGCACCTCGTAGCCCAATTCGGCCAAGGTCGCTGAGGCGCTGGAACCGGCCAATCCGGCACCGACCACGATGACCTTGTATTTCCGCTTGTTGGCCGGATTGATCAGCTTGGAGCCGAACTTGTGTTTCTCCCACTTGTCAGCCAGAGGGCCGGAGGGAATCTGAGAATTGAGCGTGGCCATATCAGCGAAGAGTCTCCGTGTTGGTCGTCGGCGCTTTCGTGAGGTTCTTAACGTAGTCGCTCCCCATGCCGGTCAGCACCGCCACCGGGATCGAAGCATATCCCAAAAACACCGCGAAGCTGGCCACTTGGGCGAAGGCGGCGATCCGAGATCCCCAAACGTGGTTGCGTAAGCCCAGCGACTGGAACATCGAGGACAACCCATGGCCGAGGTGAACGAACAGCAAAGCCTGAGCAATCAAGTAGAAAAGCGAAACCCAACCCACTTGGAATCCGTGAACCATCATCGCGTAAACATCCTGGACCTGGGTACCATCGGCCAGACGGGCGGTCAGAGAATGGAAATCCAAACCGCCCTTCACGCCGTTCACCGGGGACAACTGCACGGTGTAGTGCAGCAAATGGTAGAGGACGAAGGCCATGATCACGAGGCCACTCACCAGCATGTAGCGTGAACGCCAACTGGAGCCATAGGCTGACCCGCCCACATAGCCGACCGGACGCGCCGCCTTGTTGGCCGCGCTGAGGGTGAGCGCGGTAACAACATGGACCGTCACCGTGGCCAACAACCCCAATCGGGCTCCCCACAGGAGTCCTGGCTTGGACTTCAGGAAGTAAGCATAGGAGTTAATCAACTCCGGGTTGCCAAATACCTGAAGATTGCCCACCAGATGGCCGACGACGAAACCGAAGAGCGCCAGGCCGGTCAAGGCCATCAAGTACTTCTTCCCAAGGGAGGATCGCCAAACGCGTTGCAGCAGGTTCATTGGATCAAAATCACCGCAGAAACTCGGGGTTTCATTAATTCCACATATCCAGATACTTCCCTTACAACCAAACCGTCAAACGTTCTGCGACAGTATAAGGTTAGCTTGCAGCCGTCTTAAGGGTCTGACGGGGAATTTGTTGGGGTCCAAAGCGCACAATCCCCCCTCAGCGCGCCATCACCCTATAGAAGAAATTTCCGACCGGTGGCGTATGAACCCAACTGAGCCTCCCAGCGCCGCGGTCCACCAAACTAGCTCCGGGAACCGTTTGCCACGCTTCCTCGAGTAAAGTGCGCCCTTGGAGCACCCATTCTCGGGCAACCCCCGAGGTGAGTGTGAAATCAATAATCACTTGGCCGGACTCGTTCCGGCGGATTCCCTCGACCACCACCGTTCCGGAGGCAACGGCTGTTGGTGAAAACCGCACAACCAACGGAAGCGAGTAGGGCAACACTTGGCCTCCGAAGCGGGGACGGGCCTTGAGCTCATAGTTTTCCCCAGGCCCCCCCTTGAAGACAAAGGGCTCGCCCACCGCCAATGAGTGGGTGGCTGGCTCGGTGCCTACCTGCGAGTTGGTGAATTGAAGATCGTCGAGAGACCATCCAAAGGACGGCTGGGTCTGACTGTAAAACCGAGCACCCTCAACGGGTTCCACAAAGAAACGAAATCGAACCCGCAGTTCCACCCCAACCCAGGCGGCCAGCGAGACAGACTTGGCCACATAACTGCCGTTGGGAGTCACTGAAAAACCGCGTCCCCGCTCCCGCGAGAGCACTGTCCACTCAATACCATTAGTAGAAACTTCCGCTGTGGCGATCTGGTTCGTGGTCGTGTAGCCCAGGAAGGACTTGAAGCGAATCTCGGCTCCAGTGCTCGGGCGGATCTTCGGCTGGAACTGAAGAATTTGGTCCAGCCCATTGGTGTGAACCAATTGGAAGGAGCGAGTCCCAGAGGCTGGAGTTCCCAGCTTCACCGGATCCCAACCCTCCAGACCACTGAACTGAAAGCGCACGCCTCCATCCTCGGCACCCTCGACCCCGGTGAAAGCATCCCAACGCATGGAGGTCCACTCGTAACCGGAGGCTCCCAATACGGGCTCGACTCGGAACACGTTCAGCCCGACGGACGACGCGGCAGTGGGGCCTAGCACTCGGGTCCCGCCGTAGGGCAGCACCCAGTCCTGCTTCACATTCTTTCCGGCAATGACAGTCACCGTGCGGGTTCCGAGTTCGTAGTCGCCGCTCAAAAAACGAATCGTCTGGGTTCCCTCCGCTCCGGGAAAGGCATACCCCCCGGAACTTCGGGTCCGGGCGAACCAACCGGAAGCTTCCCCCTCCACTCGAACTCCTGGCACCCCCTCATCCACATCGTAGAAACCGTTGGTATTGAAGTCGTAATATGCCACACCGGTCACCAGCGGTTGTGGGTCGCTACGGGACCCAAAATCCAGTGTCACCAAGCGGGGGCCCACAGTGTTGGTCACCGCCGGAGTGATGACCACGTTGGTCCCCGCTATATTGGTGACCGGGGGGGTCACGCGGGAACGAGCCCCATGCACCACCCCGACTCCTAACTCGCGAAATGCTCCTTCGTGATTGCTGTTACGATGTCCGGGCGGACGCTGAATACCACCCTCTCCAAAGCCCCAATCGACTTCGAAACTGGCGTGCCCCTCCAGTGGGAACTTGGCGTAAGCATAAACACTCTCACCCCCTGCGCTCAGCGGGTAACCAGTTCCCAGCAGACGGGAGGAGGTCGTGTTGATGACAGTACCGGTCGCCGGGTCCCGTTCCTCATGCTCTTGGACAGCATTTTGCAGCATGTACTCACTATGGCTGCGGGCGATTTCGATCAGACGCTGCTCGAAGGCCAGTGGCGGCTGAGGCGGGTACGCTGCGATCTCATCGACGACCCGCTGGAGATCGACGCCAAAAAAATCATAAGTGAACCGAAGCTCTGCATCGGAGCTCGTCGCCAGCAAATACCCTTCTTCCCAAGGCAACGCTCGGGCCCGATTAATGTATTCGAGATACATCTGCTCCTCGGAGGTCGGATTCCCGATGAAATACTCACGCCATGGAGCAACGACACCCGCGCCCACGGTCTCGAGTCGCTTGGCCAACGGAGCCTCCGCCAACCCGGGTGAGAACCGAATCGCTGGAGGCGCTGGCTGCGGATCCACCGCCCCGACCCGGAGGGAAAGGAGCCCTGTCAACGCCATTAGGAACATCCAAAACCGTCCGAGCATCATAATTCAATAGTGTTGTATCAACAATACCCCGATCCAGCCCAAACCCCAATTACCAAAAAAAACCGGTCGACTCCATCAGGCAAGCGGGACTGCCAAAAACGAGCCTCGGAGCCGCCCACTCTCGCGCGGAACCCGCACGTTCTACTTTCCCAGAAACTCCTCAGCGAGCGGAGGCCTTGTCTCGCAGAGCCCCCAGTTCACCGACTTAAAGAAAACACGCGCTGCCCACCGACGAAAGTCCCCGTCACGCGCCCTTTCATGGGCCATCCGTGGAAGGGATTGTTCTGGCTGAGACTGTCCGTGTCGCGACGGTCACAAACCCAGGAAGCCTCTGGATCGAAGAGGGTGATATCGCCCCAGGCCCCCACCGAAAGCGTACCTCGACCCTCGGACAGTTTGAGGAAACGGGCCGGATTGATTGTGAGTTTCTCGAGTACCCCGGAAAGCGAAAGCCGCCCCGTATGGTAAAGCTGCATCAGAGATAGAGGCAGCTCGAGTTCCAAACCCACGATCCCGAAGGGCGCGTCGTCAAATTCGACTTCCTTTTCTGACTCGGTGTGCGGGGCGTGGTCGCTGGCGATGATCTCCAAGGTTCCATCAACCAAACCCTCCAGAATCGCCTCCCGATCGGCTGCTGTGCGCAGAGGCGGATTCATCTTGAAGTGGGTGTGGTAAATCGGCCAGCTGGGCAGCGGATGACCCTGAAAGACTCGGTGGGCCAATTCTGCGCCATCTCCAGCCCAAAATTCTGCACTGCCAGCGATGGTCGAATCGGTGAGCGTGAAATGATGCGGACAGGCCTCTCCAGAAATCGGTACCCCACGCTTCTTGGCTTCGCGAATGAGCCGAACGCTGCCCGCCGCACTCATGTGCTGACAATGCACTGGTGTTCCAGTTTGTTCGGCCAAGAGGATGTTGCGGGCGACGATCAACTCTTCACCGGCGGCAGGCCATCCGCGGAGCCCCAGACGCAGGCTTTGAAGTCCCTCGTGCATCACGCCATTCATGACCATCCCGTAGTCTTGGCAGTGGTCCATCACGGGCAGTCCGAACTGACGGGCGTATTCCAGGGCACGGCGCATCAAATCATTGTTCTGGATGCAATGACCGTCATCGGTCAACGCCACCACGCCGGCCTTAGCCAATGAACCGATCGACGCCAATTCTTCGCCCTGAATGCCCTTACTCATCGCACCCGAGACCTCGATTCGAATTACCGCCGTGCGGGCCTTTTCTTGGATGAGGGCCACAGTGCTGGCTGAATCGATCGACGGCTGCGTGTTCGGCATGCAAACCACCGTGGTGAAGCCACCGCGGGCAGCCGCCTGAGCGCCGGTGGCGATCGTCTCCTTGGCGGTCTGTCCCGGTTCACGAAAATGAACATGAAGGTCGATCAGTCCGGGACACACCACCAACCCGGTGGCGTCAATCCGTTCGGCATCCGCCGGAGCCTGCAGAGACGGGCCAACCCGGGCGATTCGGCCATCGGTCACCAAGATATCGGCTGCACCGTCAAGTCCATTGGCCGGATCCACCACCCGCCCGCCTGAAATCAGCAATGATCGCATTTCGGGCCCGACGCTAATCAACCCCGGGCCGTTCGGCAACGATGCCGGGGCCCACCTGCTCGAGAATCATTCTAGATCTTCAACTGCGCCCTCGTCCTCGGTCTGAACTCCGTGACGAGCCATAGCGTCCTTCAATTGGAATCGGAACTCATATCGACGGGAGGGAGTGATCACAAACCACGGGAACCAACCCGTGTTTCGCTCCAAGACCAAAACCCGGTGACTGTCGAAGAAGCCGTTACGCCAATTCTCTGTCCTCAGCCATGGGAGACCTCCTCGAGGCTTTTGAATGCGCTGGATTTGTTCAAAAGGCACCCGCCGAACTGTCGTTTTACCAAAAACCACCCGTAGGGAGCTCTGGCCGATGACATAGCGCAAGCGAGTGCGAAACCAATACCAGACGCCAACCCAAAGGGCCGCCGCCGCGAGACCCACCAGAACCCATTGAAGTGGCGTCAATAACATGATTATCCCCTTCGTCCGGCCCAAAGCAGAACTACCGGAACCGCCAGACCCGCCAACAACCAGAAGAGCACCCACCCTGTGCCGCGGACCGTCTTGAATGCCAGAAAGACTCCCAGCGCCGTCGAGATCAGCACGGCCGCGGACATGGCGACGATGAGTCCCTGGAAGAGCTTCGGCGACGACGGGCGACTAAATTCGCGGTCACCCGGATAAACCTGATCGGTGTGAACCACCCGAAATTTTTGCAGCAACGTCTCGGCATCACCAGCGCTCTTGAGCCGTTCTGGGTTGATCGTCTGATACCAACCCGTCGCCACAAAGAAAACGAGCAGCGGGGTAAAGAAAACCCCAAGAAACAAGTGCAGTCGGCGGATGAGTTTCATGGGCGGATACGTGCTGCTTAAACTGAGGGACCCTGACTGCGCTTACTTGACCACCGGGATGCGAATCTTTTGCCCCGTGATTAACCGCTCCGGGCGCAACTTGGGGTTGGCCTCGATCACGTGCTTCAATCGCACCTTCAGTCCGTAGCCCTTGTTGTACTCATTGATGATCTGGCTCACCGATTGGTTGTCACGGACAACGTGCTCATAGAATTCGTAATCGGTCGGCAACGTCGGCTTGGGCATGTCTGCCTTGGGCTCGGATTTGAGATCAGACTTGAGATCAGACTTGGGATCAGACTTGGGGTCAGACTTGGGATCTGCCTTGGCTCCACCTCCGGTCCCACCGGCACCGACGCTCGGCTCTCCGGATGGCTTGCGACCCCTTGGTTTGGGATCGTCGAAGCTCGGAGGCGGTGCCGTGGGCAGGTCTGCGAGCCGCTTGATCTGGTGCACTACCTTCTCGTTGTCGTCCTGACGGCGGCGATCCAAATCCCTCAACTGGTCAACCACCTTTTTGAGTTGCTCCTGAGTGACCGCGTCTTTGCCGGCCGAAGCGGCCACCGATCGAACCTCTCCGAGTTGCGAACGCAATTCGGCGATGGTGGACTCCAGTTTCTGAATCCGGGCCCGCAACCGTTCCTCGGACTCTTCGGCCTGTTGGAAGCGGGTCTGCAACTGGCGAATGTCCTCCGGCGTGATCTCTGCCCGCAGGGATAGGATCCCGCCCAGAATCACGGCCATCGACAGGGAACCAGCTCGGAGCAACCTCATAGATTGCTATCTTAAGAGCGGTACCGAATCAGGTGCAAGGCTGGCGACGGTTTCTCGTACATCTGTGACCCAATGGAAACATTCACAAGCTTGCGCTCAGATCCAACCGAGACCACTTTTTGGCTCTAAGTTTAATCTATTCGCTCGCCGCATGATCACTCGACGTCACGCACTCAAGTCGGCCGGTGCCTTGGCTTTCGCCATGGCTGCGGCTCCGTTCCGGACCTTCGCACAATCCGCCTCCGGGCCCCACAAGTTGCCTGCACTGGGATACTCCTTCGACGCACTGGAGCCGTACATCGATGCCAAAACTATGGAAATCCACCATGGTAAGCATCACCAGACCTACGTCACCAAGCTCAACGAAGCCCTGGCGGATTACCCTGACCTACAGAAACTCTCGGTGGAAGACTTGCTCAAGAACCTAAACACTGTTCCTGAGAAGATCCGCTCCGCCGTCCGCAATCACGGGGGCGGCCATTACAACCACTCCCTCTTCTGGCAGTGCCTCAAGAAGGATTCAGCCCCGCTGACTGAAGGCGGACCGCTCATGAAGGCCTTCGGAGAACTCTTTAGCAGTGAAGACGAGGCCAAGGAAGAATTCCTCAAGCGCGCTATGGGCGTTTTCGGAAGCGGATGGCTTTGGGTTGTGGTCACCAAGGACAAGAGCCTGAAGCTGGTCACCACCGCCAATCAGGACAGCCCGTTGTCCAACGGCGAGGCACCGCTCTTGGGCATCGACCTGTGGGAGCATGCCTACTACCTGAAGCACCAGAATCGCCGCGCCGACTACGTGCAGTCCCTCTCGAAGGTGCTCAACTGGGAGTTCATCGAGGCCCGCTTCGAGAAGCTCACCGCCTGAACACCGCACTCTAGGGTCTTTACAGAGACCGACCGAGTTTCTATCCGATCACGCCGGCGTGCACGCATTGTGCGCCGGCGTTGTCGTTTTCAGGGGGGGCGATCCGCCGGGCCTTCGAGCCGAACCACTTTCGACCAGGATCTTGAGGGAATCCTCGCTGGGACGGGCGGCCAATGCCACTGCGGCCGCGGTTTCCTCGAGCGGAAAGCGATGGGTGATGAGCTTCCGGACGTCCAAGCGCCGGGAAAACACCCATCGAGCGACTTCTTTTTGCAGGGTGAAGTCCGAGGAGTAGCTGCCCATTAAACTTTTTTCATCCACGCAAAGAACCCCGAGGTCTACGGGTGCCATTTTGCCTCGCAAGGTGTGGGCAAAAAGCAGGGTCGCTCCTCCGCCCCGCAAAGCCGCCTGAGCCTGAGCCACCACGGCATCGACCGGCACACAAACGACGGCGGCATCCAATCCACGACCGCGGGTCAGAGCACGCAACGCATCCACCAGGTTCGTATCCGCCCCGTCCAAGGCCTTCCAGGCCCCCCAGCGTCGGGCCAGTTGGCGGCGGGATTCCATGAGATCCGTCGCCACCACGCGCATCCCCAATGCGGACAGCATTCCGATGAAGAGCAACCCAATGGGTCCGGCACCAGCCACCCAGACCGTGTCGCCCTTCAGGAGGGGCAGGCTGCGGATGCCTTTGAGCACCGTATTGACGGGCTCAAGCATGGCTCCTTCTTCCAGACTGTTCTTGGCCGGTATCTTCACCACCCCGGGCAGGCAGAAATTCATGACCCGAACGAATTCAGCATAACCGCCACCGGCCGGCTCGAAGCCCGCCGTGATGCCCGTACGCTTGTAGGTTTCACATTGGGCAAAGGCCCGGTGTCGGCAGAAATGGCAGTCCAGACACGGCACATGGTGGTGAAGCCCAACGCGGTCACCGACCGACCACCCTTGAACCCGAGCACCCACCCGAACAATGGTGCCAGCCGTTTCATGGCCATAAATCCGCGGCGGGGCCTGGGTTCCGTAGTGGACTTTCTTAATGTCGGTGGGACACACCCCGCAAACCCCCACCCGCACGAGGATTTCGGTGGAGCCAATCCGGGGCACCGGAACCTCCTCGACCCTTAGATCATTCACACCACGGTACACCACCGCCCGCATGGTCTTAGAAATCGTCGCAGACACGCTGCAAAGCTTGAGCCAAAGGCGCTGGAGCAAAAAAGGGTTTTTGCGGGGAAAGGCCGACGAATGAACCGATGCAATGCGGCTGTTCGAGACTAACAGAAAACGGCAATCTTCTTTCACCCTCCGCCATTCCTGGACTGGAGGCCCACGCACTCCTGAAATAATATCTCCGTCCATGAGGCCCTCTGAAGCGCATCCCCAGTCTCTGGAATCCCTGCACGGCGACATTTGGAACCGCCTGAGCCAGGCCACTTCGGACCTGTCCCATCCGTGGCGAACCCCAACTTTGGCGACCGCCGGCCCTGATCATCCGGATGCGCGAATCGTGGTTCTGCGCGAAGTCGATCTCCATGAGCGAACGCTGGTTTGTTTCTCGGACAGCCGAGCCCACAAGGTCGCTGGTGTGCGAATCCAACCCGTGGCTGCGTGGTGCTTCTATGACCCGGTGTCGCGCATTCAGTTGCGGGCCCGCGGAGAAACTCGGGTCCACATTCAGAATGCGATCACGCGCCACCACTGGGAGAAACTGCCTCACAGCAGTCGTCGCCTGTACGGAACGGTTCCTCGTCCCGGAGATCTAATTCTAGCACCGTGGGAAATTCCTTTCGGAGATCACCCGGTTGAGCAATTCGCGGTGTTGGTGACCACCGTTCATGAACTGGACTGGTTGCAGTTGAAGACCGAGTATCATGAGCGCGCCCGGTTCCGCTGGGACGCCGATTCCTGGGAAGCCCATTGGGCCTGTCCCTGAACCGATAGAGTTCCAGAGCCAGCCAACCAGCAAGCCAGTCCGTTCTCATCCAGTCATTGTGCAATACCTCGCCCATGTCCATGGCGACGCAAAGGGAGCCTTTGCCGTCCGTCCCCGCACCACGGGGGAAATCATCCGTCGCGTCGCAGGCTACCTGCGGCCTTACCCGCTGCTGGCCTCAGGCACCATCGTCTGTGCCCTGTTGGGTCAAATGGCGACCTTCGCCTATCCTAAGCTGACCCGCTTCGTGATGGACGACGTGATCGGATCCGGGCGGAAAGAACAGTTGGGTGGTGCCGTCCTCGGACTCCTCGCGGCCTTCGCCCTGAGAGATGCCTTCAACTCTCTGCGAATCCGGCTCAACAACCGCTTCGAGCAAAACGTCATCTTCGACATTCGCTGCCAGGTCTATGGCCGGCTGCAGCAACTCGCCCCCAGCTGGTTCGACCACCGAGCCACTGGCGACCTGATGACCCGAGTCATCGAAGACGTCGGAGCCATGGAACGATTGCTCATCGATGGCACCGAACAGGGCGTTGTGGCGGTGTTGGGTGTACTGGGCGTGGCGACACTGCTCTTCCTCAACGATCCTGCTCTGGCCGCCGTCGCCCTCATTCCCGTGCCGTTGCTGGTGGCCGGCGGTGTCTGGTACACCCGGACTGCCGCCTCCCGCTACCGAGCCCGCAGTCAGGCCAGCAGCGCCATGAACGCCCTCTTGATGGACAACCTCCAGGGGATCCGGCAAATCAAACTCTTTGGCCGTGAGGCCCACGAAGACTCCCGCTTCGCTCAGCGAGCCGACGCCTTGCGAAAGGGCACCTTGACCGTGATGAAGGCCTGGGCGGGCTACAACCCGGCCATGCAGTTCGCCTCCGCTCTGGGCACAGTCCTGGTCTTGTGGCTGGGCGGACGCAAAGTCATTGCGGGAGCCATGACCCCCGGCGCACTCGTAGAATTCCTACTCTTTCCCGGAATGTTCTACGCCCCGCTGAATGTCCTGCACCAATTAAACCAGATGTCCCAATCAGCCCGGGCCGCCGGTGAGCGGGTCTTCGACATCCTGGATGCCCCGGCGGAGGCCACCACTTCCGGCCCCACCCCCGAGCCGACGCACCGCCTCCGGGGCGAGGTTTCCTTCGAAGGAGTTTTTGCAGCCTACGAGGGGCGACCCGAGGCCCTGAAAGATATCGATTTGAAGGTTCGGGCTGGGATGACCATCGCATTGGTCGGCCCTACCGGGGCGGGTAAATCCACTTTAGTAAACCTGCTGCCCCGCTTCTATCCGATTGCCGGAGGACGGATTACGGTCGATGGCCAACCCTTGGAATCCATCCCGTTGGGCTTCCTACGCTCCCAGATCGCCGTCGTCAGCCAAGAGCCCTTCCTCTTCAACGGCACAATCCGCGAAAACATTCTCTATGGTCGTCTGGACGCCACCGAAGCGGAACTCATCACGGCCGCCGAGACGGCCAACGCCGCGGAGTTCATTGGACGCCTTCCCGACGGGTTTGATACTCGGGTCGGTGAGCGGGGCATCCGCCTGAGCGTGGGCGAGAAGCAGCGCATTAGCATCGCACGGGCTCTTCTGAAAGACGCTCCCATCCTGATCCTCGACGAGGCCACGGCCAGCGTCGACACTGCCACGGAGCGCCTAATCCAAGAGGCTCTCAAGCGGTTGATGAGCAACCGAACCAGCTTTGTGATCGCCCACCGACTGGGCACGATCCGCGATGCGGATCTCATCGCGGTGCTGAAAGACGGCCGCATCGTGGAACGCGGCACTCACTCGGAGCTTTTGGCTATCGACGGACTCTACACCCGCTTGCACCGGGCCCAGGAGGCTTCTGCGGCCATTCTCTGATCTTCGATCTCTGTACCCTTCAACGCCTCCATGGAAACCCTGATCGCCCAACTCGACCGCCACCTCCGCAAAAGCCCCGTGCTCGGCCGCGACGTTTACATCGCCAAGACCGCCGTGGTGGTGGGCGATGTCACTCTTGGCGACGAATCCAGCGTCTGGTACGGGGCCGTACTCCGCGGGGACATTAACCGCATTGAAATCGGACGCGGCACCAACATTCAGGACAATGCCGTTTTACATTTGTCCGACGATCATCCGTGCATCCTCGGCGACCATGTCACCGTCGGCCACTCCGCCAACGTCCACGCCTGCACCATTGGGGACCGCTGCCTCATTGGCATGGGAGCCACAGTCCTAGACGGATCGGTCATCGGAGAAGAGTGCCTTATCGGAGCCAACGCGCTGGTCACCCCCGGCAGCCGAATCCCAGCCGGTTCGATGGTGCTGGGAGCTCCCGCCAAGGTCGTCCGCCCTCTCACTTCGGAGGAACGTGCCGGCCTAAAACACTGGGCCGACAAGTACGTGACCAACGGCGCCTACTGCCTCCGCCACGGCCTGCACGTGGGCCAACCGCTCTGAACACGAGGGGCACCCACCCAGCATTTAGCCGGCGTTTTCTAGGGGCAGGGCGCTGATCTCCAGCATCCGCTCGATGGGCTTGCGGGCGCGCTCGATAATGTCGGGCGGCAAGATGACTTGAGGCTCCAAGGTGGTCATGCAATCCCGGAGTTTCTCGAGGGTGTTCATCTTCATGAAATGACACTCGTTGCAGGCACAACGCTCCGTCGGCGCTGGGATAAAATGCTTGTCGGGGCACTCCTTTTGCAGGCGGTGCAACATGCCCGCCTCGGTGGCGATGATGATGTCCTTGGCCGAGGTCTTTCGGCACCAGGTGATCATCTTCTCGGTGGAGCAAACTTCGTCAGCCAGCATTCGCACCGATCGGGTACACTCGGGGTGGGCCACGACCGGAGCCCCAGGGAACTGCTGGCGGATCCGGGTGATGGCCTGGTGGGTCCACTCGACGTGGACGTAGCAGTTGCCCTTCCAAAGGGTCATCGGCCGACCCGTTTGTTCGATGACCCAAGCCCCCAGGTTTTCATCCGGAACGAACAACAACGGCCGATCCTTTGGCGCGTGCTCCACAATTTTAACCGCATTGCCGCTGGTCACAATGCAGTCGCTCAAGGCCTTCACCTCGGCCGAACAGTTAATATAAGCAATGGTGTAGAAATCGGGATTGGTCGCCTGGAGTTCCCGCAGTTTTCCAGCCGGGCAACTCTCTTCGAGGGAACAACCGGCGTCTCGATCCGGCAGGATCACCCGCTTGGTAGGGTTCAGGATCTTGGCGGTCTCCGCCATAAAGTGCACCCCACAGAAGACGATCACTTCGGCTGAAGTCTTGGCTGCCTGCTGGGACAAGCCCAGCGAATCGCCTACGAAGTCGGCCACGTCCTGGATCTCCGGCACCTGGTAGTTGTGAGCCAAGATCACCGCATTGTGCCGACGCTTCAGTTCCAAGATCTCCCGGGAAAGAGCATCGAACTGCGCCGGAGGCATCGGCTTGCGGACAGAGGCGATCAGCGGATCAGACGCATGAACCATGGGTTAAGGCTAAGCCGCAGAAGCCTCGGTGCCAAGGGTTGGGTCGCTCTGTCCGAGCCAAGCCCCAGTCGCTGAGCCACAACTGAGCCAGGCCCTGGACTGCCACCAGCAGCCTGGCTCTGGCCCAAGCGGCCCGGTTGTCCGAGCAAAGTGAGCCTGTCCCTCGAGACTTTGTTCGAAACTGCAGGCATGGCTCGGGCTGGAAGATTGACTCGGGCCGGCGAAGTGCGCGGACTCTAGCGCAGCAAGCATGAATCCAGTGATCCCAAGGGTATCGACCCTATCTCCAAATCCCGATCGCCCACCGCGGTGGGGACTGTACGGAGGATCGTTCGATCCGCTGCACTGTGGCCATCTGCTGGTCGCCCAAGCGGCTCTGGAGGAACTGGCGCTGGACCGGTTGTTCTTCATTCCTGCCGCACAGTCGCCTTTCAAGCCGGGTTCCCGACCTGCCCCGGATGCAGCCCGATTGCGAATGCTCCGTCGATCACTGGCCGGCCAATCCCGCACCGAGGTCCATGATGATGAACTAAGCCGAGGCGGCGTGAGCTACTCGATCGACACGGTCAACCTGTTCAATGCCCGGCATCCGGGAGCGGAACTCTTCTGGCTGATCGGGGCTGATCATGTGCCCACCTTGCCCCAATGGCGTGAGGCCGAGGCGTTGGCCAAGGCAGTGACCTTCGTGGTCATTCCAAGACCCGGCCAACCTCCGGCTTCCCTGCCCTCGCCCTGGCGACTTCGTCACCTGCGTGGGTGGCCGCTCGGCATTTCCTCGTCGGAGGTCCGGGACCGGATCCGTCGGGGGCTTCCCTTCGCGCACTTGGTGCCCCCCGGCGCGGCCGACGTCATCGCCTCTGAGGGGCTTTACCAGAACCCGTCTGAGTCGTAAGGGTTTCCTCGGAAGAGTTGTGCTGGCCACACAACCCCTTTCCTCCTCACTCAATCGTTACGGCTGAGTCGCAGAGAGCGAGGCAGCGGACGCAGACGATGAGGATGCGGCCAGTGCATTAATGCCGCTGGCGGCGTAACCGGCTCCGAAGCCGTTGTCGATGTTCACCACCGTCAGACCGCTGGCGCAGGAATTGAGCATTCCTAACAGCGCCGTCAGGCCGCCAAAATGGGATCCATACCCCACACTGGTGGGGACCCCAATGATAGGCCGGCTGATAAGGCCACCCACCACACTCGGCAATGCAGCTTCCATTCCCGCCACTACGATCACCACATTGGCGGACTGAATCTCGGGTAACCGGCGCAGCAGGCGGTGCAACCCCGCCACGCCGACGTCGTAAATCCGCTGGACGGTGTTGCCCATAAAATCTGCGGTCACCGCGGCCTCTTCGGCGACCGGAAGATCGGTCGTGCCGGCGGCCACGACAGCAATGATTCCTGGACGCTTGGGCAGCGGCGATGTTTCAAGGGTTAGACAGCGAGCCGCCTCATGATGGATCGTGTGCGGGAACTTCTCCTTCATGGCTCGGGCGTGCTCCGGGGTCACCCGTGTGGTCAGAACCCGTCCGTCGGCCGCCAGAATTTCCCCCGCAATCGCCACCACCTGTTCCGGGGTTTTGCTCGCGCCAAAGATGACCTCCGGGAACCCCTTGCGCAGGGCTCGATGCTGATCGACGACGGCAAACCCGAGATCGACCACCGGGGCCGCCTGGAAGGCTTGAAGGACCTGCTCGACAGGCACCTGACCATTTCGAAAACGTTCTAACAGCGTGAGGGCTTCCGTGGGACTCATGGGATCGCAGTGTATCAGGGACGATGGGGGGGCAACGGGTCGGCCGCTTCGCGCAACCGTCGACGGGCCTCGGCCAGCCGTTCAGGTTGATGATCCGCCACATTCTGTACTGCAGCGGGATCGGCCTTCAGATCATACAATTCGACAGCTCCTGCGGAGGAGCGCTCGACGGCCTTCCAATGGTCCCAGCGGATGGCCCGACTCGGTGGAGCCTCGGCCGTTTCCCAGTACAGGCCACCGGCACGAATGGTGGGCTCCTTGAGCCCGCCTAACACTTCTGGTAGGAGCGAAATACCATCGAGACCCTGAGGGGCGGGAATCCGAGCCAGGGCCGCGGCTGTCGGCAACACATCCCATAAGGCCACCGGGCGTTCGTTGGTCTGGCCGGCCGTAATCTTGCCCGGCCAACTGAAGAGCAGCGGCACCCGGAGCTGGGCCTCGGTCAGTCGATCCTCCCCGGAAGCCGTTCCACTAATACTAGTCACCACGAGGAGCGTCTCGCGCCGAATGCGGCTCTGCTCGAGTTCCCGAACCACCGCACCGACCAAGGTATCCCACTGCAATCGATGGCGTCCGCGCACGTCTTCGGAAACAACGCCACCGGGTAGCGGATGAGCCACATACAGAAAGAATGGGTGATCCTCATGAACCTGGATGTAATTGGTGGCGAACCGCGCGAACCAGTCGGGGGCGTAATTAGCCAAGCGCCCGCGTTGGTCGATGAGGTTGTCGAAGACGTCGGTATTCCGCCACAGGGCCTTGGGGTACAGGTTCTTAGCTTCCTGGGAATCGAGAAAACCAAACCAATCCGAAAAACCCTGCTTCATCGGATGGCCCGGGGTGTTGTTGCCGCCCAAGTCCCACACACCGATCACCGCCGTCCGGTATCCCGCCGACCGAAACACTTCTCCGAAAGTAACGTCCTCGTTGGCCAGCGGACCAGGAACCGGCCCGCGGATCGGCCCATGCCCGGAATGCCGTCCGGTCAGCAGCGCCGCACGACTCGCGGGAGTCGATGCCGCGCCCGCGTAAGCTTGGGACCAGCGCAGGCCCGAGGCGGCCAGCTTTTCCAGATTCGGGAAGGCCCCGTTGGTTCCTAGGTCTGAATCCGCCCAACCGTCGGCAGCGAGAATCACCACGTTGGGTAACGGCGAGCGTCGGTGGACGTTGGCGGGAACATCTGCCTTGGCCGCCTTGGCTGCTTTGCTTAAAGCCGGCGCTGGGGCATCGGCAGCCACCAGGGCTAAAGATGCCAACAGAACGGCTAGCAGGGTATCCAGCACGCCGAACGCGCCGAACGCACGGGGCCATCCCCTCCTCATCAAACTCCCTCGAATCATCGTGTCCACGGACGATGGAACCTCAATGCGGTTCATGGCCAGATCGGATGTGCATTCCCCAAGCGTGCCTGACCGAGCACCTATTCCTTGCCGTGGTGCTTCACCAAGAAATTCACCAGCGCAGGCACGTCATTGGTGGGGATCGGCGCTCCGTATTTGGTGCGCATTTTATCGACACTGGCCGTCCACCCGGTCCGACTCAATCGCGGCTGGGTGGAGATGTAATCGAAGGAATGACAAAGGGCACAATGGCGGCGAATCGGTGCAGCCGGATCACCCTCGGGCAGCGCCGGTTCACCGACGGGGAGCACCCAGGGATCGGCCGCATGCGCATTGACTTTGGGAGACTCCGGAACAGTTGCCGTTGCCGCAGCAAGTACCAATGCACCCGTCAACGCCACCACAGCTCTGAGGATTCCACGACACGAAGTGCCGCGTTGAAAATAGCGCAGGTTCATAAGCTCAATACGGTTCGTTCTACGACATTGCGCATGTAGCCCGCTGGATTCCACAACGCATCCAGGGGTTGGCTTTGCCCAAGGCGATTAGTGGCCCGGGCCAAGATCTCCGGCGAGCCCTCCGTCGGAGGCTGCCAGTCGAGAGTCCACTCTCGAAAGGCGTAGCGGCCGAGATCCTTGCCCAGTTGGGCGGTCGTCCAACGCTTTCCACCATCGGTGGACACAGTCACATCCGAGATCCCCGACCCGCCGTCAAAGGCAATGCCGCGCAGGGTCACACCTTGCCCTGCAGGCTGAATTCGATCTCCCGACCGGTGACTGGTGAGGAAAGACCGCACATTGAATCGGTCAATCGGCACGGTGCGCTTGGGCGTGGTTCCGGGAGCCACATGCGCACAAGGATCGTCGGGAATGCGGTAGGCCGGATTCATCCAGAACCCAATGAAAGTAGCGTCCACTACCTGAATCGAGTGCAGGTGCTTAACCCAATAGGTTCCGTAGCGCCCCGGCACCACCAGACGCAGCGGATAGCCATTGAGCCAGGGCAAGGCTTCACCGTTCATCTCCCAGGCAAGCAGCACATCCGGGTCGAGCGCCTGCTCGACATCCAACGCCTTCACAAAATCAGGAATACCGGCCACCAACGGCCGATCGAGCCCGTCGAAGAGCACCTGCTTAGACTGAGGCAGCAGGTTGGAAGCCTTCAGCACATCGGCCAAGCGGACCCCGCGCCATCGCGCACAACCCATGTTACCGTGGCCCGATTGGCCTCCCGGGATTCGTGGCTGGAAGAAGCCGCGACTATTCCCGGAGCATTGATTCACGGCGACCACTTCGACCGACTCAAACTTCTCCTTCAGCGTCTCCAGGCTCCAGGTCTGCGGCGTCTGGACGCTTCCGCGCACTTGCAAGCGAAAGGTCTCCGGGCTCAGCACCGACTGCGGCGGGGGCGAGCCGGCGAGGTGGTAGCGGACGAAGAACGCGTCGTTCGGTGTGAGCAGGCTTTCCTGATAAACAGAGAACGGGGTCTCCAACTGCGGTGGGCGGGCCGTATGACGGATGAGTGGGCGTTTCTGGGGATACTTGACCAACGGCCGTTCGCCGTTGTCGAAGGGCAGTCGTACCATTTCTTCGGCCCAGGCCGAAGCGGCCAGCCCAGCCAAGCCAACCTTCAAGAACCTCCGACGGCTGGTTCCCTCTTCTCCCAGTTCCCGGTGCATGGATCTGAAGGTAACTCCAAATGATGAACCTAGAAAAGCGCCGAGAGATGCAGAATGAACCTTCTTACGGTCTTCCATACGATCCTCCAGTCACTCACCAATACCGGGGTAGACGGGCTCGCGACTGAGAACTCGGGACAGTTGCACAGCACTTCCGAAGGCGTCTTCGTGGAATCCGTAGCGAAAGTAGCTGCCGGCAAAGAAGACATTCTGGCCGTTTCCACGACGATTGAGGCCGGGCAACTCCTTCTGGGCGGCGATCGCCTCCAGACTGAAGAGCGGATGGGTGTAAGGAATCTTGCGATGGACGCGAGCCGGATCGATCTCGTGCTCGCCATTAATGGAGACAAAATACTCCGTGTCCGTCTTGAGGCCCTGAAGGTTGTTCATCCAATACACGGTCTGCGGGAGAACGGCTCCGGAGGGATGCCGCGACATGCGATAATTCCAGGCCGACCAGGCAAGCCGAGCCTTGGGCATGACGTTCTGATCGCTGTGCACCGTCGCAAGATTCGGTTGGTACTGAAAGGCCCCGAGCAGGCGGCTCTCGTCGGCATCGGCATCGGTGAGCAGGCGCAGTGACTCATCAGCGTGGGCCGCGAGAATCACGTTGTCGAAGCGATGGGTCTGCCCGTCGTCAGTGGTCACCCAAACGGAGCCCCTCTCGCGACGCACGGCCACCACGCCCAAACCGGTGCGGATACGGTCGGCAAAGGGCGGGATTAGCCGGCGGACATATTCGCGGGCTCCTCCGGTCACGGTCCACCAGGGATGCTGCGTGTGCAGACCTAGGAACCCATGGTTGTGGAAGAACTGAATGAGGGTGCGCGCCGGGAACTCCAGCATCCGGTCCGGAGGCGTGCTCCAAACCGCACCACTCATCGGAATGAGATAGTGCTCGAGAAAATCCCGTCCGTAACCGCGACGTGCGACATAATCGCCGACGGTCACAGAGGCCCATTGCGGATCCGACAAAGCGGGCACCGCCTCGGCATTGAAGCGATTGACCTGCAAGAGCATTCGCCAATAACGAGGCCGAAACAAATTGCGCCGCTGAGCGAACAGGTGGTTCAAGCTGGAGCCCGAGAACTCTAATCCGCTGGGGACATGCTGGACTGAGAAGGACATGTCGGTGCGTTGAACAGGCACCTGGAGTTCCTCGAACAAGGTCACCAAATAGGGGTAAGTCACCCGGTTGAAAACCATGAACCCCGTGTCGAAGGAGATAGGACCGCCCGGCTCCACCACCTCGATGGTGTTGGTATGACCGCCGACATAGTCGTTGGGATCAAAGAGCGTCAGATCGAACTGGCGATGCAAGAAATGGGCGCAGCCGAGTCCGGCGATTCCAGTACCAATGATGGCGAGAGAAGGACGAGGGGACATGGGGACGACACAGTTAACTCCCCGGATTCTCCGACATATCCGTCGGATGTCCAACGCTCACTCCTGTGAGGGATGTTCACTCCACACGGAAAAGTGCCTTCCTCCGCGTGGGGACTGCATTCTAAGATACAGCCATGTCGTTGAGCGAAGTCCCTCGCACTCCCAAGTGGCCCTACCTGTTGGCCGATGTGGTCCTCGTGGTCACCGCCGCTGCCGTGGCCTGGAAGGCAGCCCCCGTGTGGACCTGGAAGGAAATCGCCCTCGTAGGTGGCCTGACCGGGCTCGGGGCTTGGATTTTCATCCAACCCTTCCAGAAGGACCACGAGGCTGCTGTAAAGCTCTTCGAACAAGTCAACCTGGCCTCCGCCGCCGAGAAACTCAGCTCACTCGACAAGACCGCGCAGCAAATTGCCGCCGCCACCGCCCAATGGCAGGACATTCAGTCCATTTCCACCAAGACCGTGAATGCGGCCGGCAATATCGCCAGCCAGATCGCTGCGGAAGCCAAGGGGTTCTCGGAGTTCCTGACCCGTGCCAACGACGGTGAGAAGGCCACCCTCCGACTGGAAATCGAAAAACTGCGCCGCGGTGAGAAGGATTCACTGCAGGTGGTCATCCACCTCATGGACCATTGTTTCGCGCTCTTCCAAGCCGCCACGGCGTCGGGCCAACCTCAGTTAATCCAACAAATCGGCAACTACCGGAACGCCTGCATCGATGCGACGCGCCGAGTCGGCATCTTGCCGTATGAAGCCCAAGCGGGTGAGCCTTTCGATAGCGAGCGGCATGAAATTGCCGACGGCTCCGAACCCCCTCAGGGTGCCACGGTGGATCGAACGATCGCCTGGGGTTATACTTTCCAAGGCGTGGGCATCCGGCGCATCCAGGTAGCCATCGCCGCCACGGAGACCGCAGCCACCCAGAGCTAGGCAATCGCCCAGAATCAGACCATCGGCTTCGGATAATCTGGCAAGAGCCGAACGTCGATGGCTTCCATGCCGGCAGCTCGAATGGATTCCATTCCGAGGTCGGTGTCTTCGAAGGCGCGGCACTGGGCCGGGTCGACGCCCAATTGCCGAGCGGCCTCCAGAAAAATATCGGGGGCAGGTTTCTGTAGCACCACGTCCTCGCTGGTGACGATGGCACCAAACCAATCGTAAATACCCAAATGTCGCAGCACCGCCGGGATGCCCGGTCGCGACCCGCCGGTTGCGATGGCCATGGGTAGAACGCCGCGATGACGCCGAGCAATTTCCACCACAGGTTCGACCGGTCCGACCTCGTGCAGAAATTCCAGGTAGGCGGCTTCCTTTTCCTTAGCAATCGCCAACGGATCGAGTCCATCGATCCCTTGCTCCACAAAGAGCATCTTCAGAATATTGCGCCCCGGAACCCCGCCCAAGGCGTAGAAACGGGTCTCCGGAAAGTCGATGCCGTAGCGACGAGTCACCGACTGCCAGGCCCGCCAATGGAGGGGCATGGTGTGGGCGATGGTTCCGTCGCAGTCGAAGATCAGGGCTCGGGGAGATTGCAGAGTGGGCATCGTGTCAGGCTTCAATGGCCGCAAGGCGGCGTTTCACTTCGTCGTTCATTAGCGGATCAATCATGGGATCTAGGTCGCCCTCCATAAAGACGGCCAGATTGTAAAGCGTCAGTTCCAGCCGGTGATCCGTCACCCGATTCTGGGGGAAATTGTAGGTGCGAATCTTCTCGGAGCGCTCGCCGGTGCCTACCTGGTCCTTGCGCTGCTGGGCGTACTTGGCGTGCTCCTCGGCCATCTTCCGATCCAACAGTCGGGATCGGAGCACCATCATCGCCTGAGCCTTGTTCTTCTGCTGTGAACGCTGGTCCTGACAGCGGACATCGAGGCCGGAGGGTTTGTGGAAGATACGAACTGCCGAATCAGTGGTGTTGACACCCTGACCGCCATTGCCACCGGCGCGACAGACGTTGATCACTAGGTCTTCAGGCTTGATGACCACATCTACCTCTTGGGCCTCCGGCATGACGGCCACTGTCACCGTGCTGGTGTGGATCCGTCCCTGGGCCTCGGTGGCCGGCACCCGCTGCACCCGATGAACACCGGACTCATGCTTGATGCGCTTGAACACATCCTCGCCGGTGATCATGAAAATCACTTCCTTCATGCCCCCTAGATCGGAGGGGCTGGAATCCATCGGCTCGATCTTCCAACTACGATCCTCGGCATAGCGGCTGTACATGCGCAACAGGTCTGCAGCAAAGAGCGCGCTCTCGGCTCCGCCCGCGCCGGCCCGAATTTCCAGAATGGTGTTACGGGAATCTGTGGGGTCCGGAGGGATAATACCCCGCTGAACCGCCGCCGTGAGATGTGATACCTCGGCCTCCAGGCGCTGAACCTCCTCGGCCGCCAAGATCGCCATCTCGGAACCTGCTAATTCCGTCGCCAAAAGCTCACGGTTTTCAGCAAGATCTCGGCAGGTCTTCAACCAAGCATCCCCATCGGCCAAAAATTGCCGCAAGCGCGAGTGCTCCCGGGTCAACTCCTGCCCTCGAGCCGCATTGCTAAAGGCGTCCGGGGCACCAAGGAGTGCTTCCACTTCGTCCAAGCGGCGGCGAAACTTCTCAATGAACGGCAGGAGATCCATACTGGGTCAGGTTCTGAAGAGCGAGTGCCCGATGCGGACCAGACAAAAGCAAACCGCCCGCAGGTCGTTTTGGGCGACCGGCGGGCGGTTGTTAGTTCTGCGGCTACTTCTTCTTCTTCTTGCCAGCGGCGTCTGCCAAAGCAGCTTGAGCAAGCTGGGTCTTGGCCAAGCGCTGCTGGAACTTGTCCACGCGACCCGCCGTGTCCACGAATTTTTGTTGGCCCGTGTAGAACGGATGGGTGAACGCGCTGATGCCGAGCAAGTAAAGCGGGTATTCCTGACCGTCATCCGACTTGGCGGAGAGGTTGGTGTTGGCGCAGGACTTAGACAGGAACGACTGGCCAGAGGCCGAATCGCGGAAGATCATCGTGCGGTAGTTTTTCGGGTGCACATCAACTTTCATAGCAGCAAAGAAGCTTCAAGGTGGGGGAGCTCACCTGAGGAAACAAGCCCTTATTTGTGAGAATCCAGCAACGCCGTGCATCCCGAAGTTGTTGGTGGAAGTCAGTTCCAGAGAAGGTGCGCGTCCTTGTTTTTGACCGCGACGCAGAGTCGAAGCAGAGGCGGCAGGCCCGGCTGTCCCCAGAACTGTCCGCAGCCGCGCAGGCGGGCTTG
>SXGR01222345.1_pt1 | contig 22724 bp, 17 predicted proteins | sample 3174711 | NCBI WGS metagenome assembly SXGR01 (sample SAMN11356860, study PRJNA531348) | freshwater metagenome | isolation source: freshwater sample F1-60 | place: China: Fuxian Lake, Yuxi | collected 2017-12-25 | reverse complement strand
CGTTCTGCCACCATACGTTATCGAAGATCTGAAAGCGAAGAACCGACTCCAGGCACTTGGCAAAATGGGCCGGGTGCGAGTCGGGGCCCACACGGGCGGCGTCGACAAAGCCGATGACGCCGCGCGTCGGCTGGCCCAGACACGAGAGGATGTAGGTTTCGTCGCCCGCGGCCTGCCGGTAAAGCGCGTAGAGTTCGCGGAAGATCTGGAGGCGCGTCTTGGTTGGATCCAGGAACCGGCTGCCAATGCCGTTGAAGTCGATCTTGATGTAGCCGTAGCCGCGCTCGCGCGCGTCGGTGATGATGCGAGCGAGATACTCCTTGGCTTTCGGGTGATCGGGCTTGAGCCACTTCGCGCCGGCCGGATGAAATTTGTTGGGGTTCATGAAGCTGGCCATGCCCTGCGGGTTGGCCTGTAACGCGGCGGGATTCGCCTTGGCCCAGGAATGGTCCGGATGGATCATGAGCGGCGCGAACCAGACGCCGGGAACGCAGCCGGCTTCGCGAATCCGCTTCGCCAGGCTCGCCATTCCGTCGGGAAACTTCTCGTTGGCGCTCCAGTCGCCGTCCATCTGGACGCTCGCCTTGAACGCCTGCTGTCGCACGCCGACGGTGGTGTACGCTTCGGCCGGGCCAACCGGGCCGATCAAGAATCCGGTGCCATCGGTGCGATAGATCAGGGCCGCCTCTTTCAGGCTCTGGCTCATGGCGCCCAGCGATGCCGCCGGCGTGCTTTCCATGAGCGGTGTCACCAACCAGTCGGCCGCATGCTCGACGGACAAGCTGCCGCCGGAATCCCGGGTGAGGTCCAGCAGGCTAGAGGCTCCATTCCAAGCGGGTGAAGATCGGTGCGGGGCCGTGCCAGACGGGCGGCGGTTTGGCCGCGGTGCCGCGTTCGGCGAAGTACGCGCAGATGCCGAACTGGTCCACCTCGCTCCACGACTGCACCGGGCCCTCGGTTGAAGCGAAGTCCGCGAGTCCGAGGCTGAGGGATTGCGCGGTGTCGGCGCCGGGAATCTCCCGCTCGCAGACGAAGGTTGTCCTCTTCCCGCGATAGCTACGCCATTCGTTTTGCTGCACCACGAAGCTCAGGCGGTTGGTCTTTGGCAGCTTGAGCGTAAGAATCAGCTTCGCGCCCGCGGGCCCGCGCCAGAGAGGGTCGGTGAGTTTGCGCGTCCAAGTTTGCTGGTGGGCGAGATTCCCTGCGTTGAGCTGATACCAGTCGCGCAGGCTGCGGCTGAAATCGTCGATCACGGTGCCGCGGGCGGCGGTGGCGGCAGTCTGCGCCTGACGCAGGTCCTGCTCGGACCGGCGGTGCAGCAGGCTGCTGAGGCAGATCTCGCGCACCGGTTCGCGGTGGCCTGGAAGCTGGGCCAGCAAGAGCGGCTGCGGCAGCGTATGATAGACGTTGGCGAAGGCGAAGAGCGGCGCGTCGAGCGTGTGGAGCGGCAGCCGCGCCGTGAAGGCGCCGCCGTCGCGCACGGTATCGGCGCTGCGCCAGAAACGGGCGCGCGGATCGGGATCGACGCTGTAATAGATGTCGCAACGCGCGACAGGCCACGCCGGCTGGGGGGTGACGCGGAAGGCAGGGATGCGGTCGCTCGTTTGGAGCGTGAGTTCGCTGCGCGGCGTTTCCGGCACGGCGGGCCCGTCCTTGAGATACTGGTCAAACCACAGCGGCAGGCCGACGGCGGCCTCTGGCAGCGCGCGATGGTTGAGATGGGGCGAAAAGCAGTAGCGCGTCGGCTGGCTGGGGATGAGCGCGTTGGTGCGATAGACGTCGTCCATCCAGCCGTGAAAATCGTTCGTACCGCTGCGGTGCAGCACGGGACAGCGGATGAGTGGAGCGTAGCTCTCGAAGCTCAGGGTGCGGCGGAACAACTCGACGTCGCCCTTTATTTCCATCGGCGGTCGCGCGGTGCCCTCGACAAACTGATGGGCCTGCCAGCGCCAGCCGGAGCCGCCTACGCCGGGCACCGCGACCTTCACGCGGTCATCGCAGCCGGCGACATACATCGTAAGATTACCGCCCATCGACCAGCCATGCACGCCGAGGCGCGTCGGATCGACCTCGGGTTGCTGTTCCAAAAAGGTCAGACCGCGCCGGCAGCCGAGGGTGAGCAGATACCAGTTGTTGTTCTTTGGATGTTCGCGGTCCTCGTAGAACTGCTTCGGGCCCGGCAGCAGCGAAGTGTACCCGGGTACGTTGAGTTGCGACGGGTCCACCGCACCCCAGTCGGTGTTGGGATCGCCGGGCTGCGCGCCCTCGACGGAGTTGAACGGCGCTTTGCCGGCGGATCCGCCCCAGTTCACCGACAGCGCGGCATAGCCGCGGGCAACGAGGAACTTCACCTCGTGCAGGAACGCCCGCTGTCCGCCCCCGTGGATGTGCATCACGCCGGGGAGCTTGGCGGCTGGTGCTTGGGGAAACCCGTAAATCGCGGTCATGCGCGCGGCGCGGCCCTTGAAGGTGCCCACCAGGAAACGCACGTGGCGGAACACGCTGCCCTCCTCCCGCCATTCGCGAATGACTTCGACCTCGAGCGGGTCCTGTTGCGGGTCGAAGTCGGCCCAAAGGTCCCGCACGGACTGCGGCACACGGTCCGCGGCACCGCGCAACGCGCGCGTATCCAGCAGCGCGAGCGCGGAGGCCGCGGCGCCGCGGTGCAGGAAATCGCGGCGTCTGATGCCGGCGGGACGGTCAAAACGTGTACGTGGCGGTGAGGGTGAAATTGCGGGGGCGGCGCAGCTCATAGCGGATCGGGATGATGGAATCGAGTGTGCCATAGTAGCCTTGGGAGTCGTATTCAGACGCGACAACGCGGGGATCGCGCCAGTTGAGCGGATTATCCACGTTGAGTTGGAGCTTCAGTTGGTGCCGGTTGGCGAGTCGGAATTGCCGCGAGGCCATCAAGCCAATCTCCCAGTAATCTTCACCGCGCAGCGGACGACTCACATCGATCACGGCAAGCGGACGCCCCGCGGCGTTCAGCCGGCGCTCGTAACCGATGATGCTGGCGCTGCGCCAACGGAAATTTCCGCCTAGCGAGAAACCCCGCAGCCAGGAACCTCCGGCAAATGTGTGGGTGAGCAGTCCATTGGCCGCATACTTGCCATTGCGGTTGGTGCTTCGTCCCGTAAGCGCCTGTTCGTCCTCCCAAGCCTGAATCTGGGCGGCGGTCTGGGTCTCCAGGTACGAGGCATCGGTCGCGGCCTTCGCCCGGTCGGCGGCGAGGTTTGGATTGAGGTCGAAGGAATCGGAACGCTGGCCGGCTGCGACCATGCGCAGTTCGGTGGCGAATTTCTGCCAGGTGGCGATGCCTTGAAACTCGGTCGTGGTGTAGAGGTACCGGCCGAGATCCTGCAGATGATCGCCGAGAACATTCTGATTGGAACTTCCGCTGAGGTAAGCCCGCCAGTTTGGATTCGGATTGAAGGTAACTGTGAGTTCGTAGCCCTTCGCGACGTAGTTCCAGGTCGAGTCCAGGCCCTGCGTATTGTCGACGCGATAGTCCCCAATCGCACCCATCGTGCGGAAATGGGAGTCGCCGAGATCCTTGTAGTTCGTGCGCAGGCGATTCAGAATATTTCGGGCTGAGGCCGTGTAGCTCGCCGCGTTGCGCGTTTCGTTCTCCGCCAACGTCCGAAACTGGTTCACGCCCACAGCCAACCTCTGGTCGAAAAGGGACAGGCGGATGCCGTAGTCGGTGGTGTTGCCCGTGCGCTGTGGGCTGATTTGATCGAGATAGTTGGTGCTGACCGCGTTGGCCGTCGGGGTAAAATTTCGCGACCGGCTGAAGGTGAAGCTCAGCCAGCGGGTGGCATGCACCACTGACCCCAAGGTCGCATTGGTGGCGGAATCGGTCTTGGCCGGGTTGGGGTTGAATGGGATCGTGCTGGCGAGGTCGTAGTACCTGCGCAGGGGATCGGTCGCAGCGTTTGCGACGCGGGGGTCCACGACCGAGCGGGCGGAAGGTATGCCATAGAGCTTCCAGCGATCGCGTCGCACGCCTGTTGTGGTCACGAGCCGATCATCGAGAAAGCGCCCGATCCAGGCAAACGAAGCGGAGTCGACCACGTTCTTGGTTTTAACCGCTTGGAGGAACGGGTAGAGCGCGTAGGTGTTGGGCACTTGCTCCGCGGCGGTCGCGCCAACCGCGTTGCCGAGCGCGTTAATGGCGGGAACTTGTTTTTCGAGCTGGAAAAGGTCCGGCAGCGGGTCGGGCACCTTGCCGTTGACGTAATACACGCGCGGCCAGAGTTGATGCGTGTTGGTCGCGATGTCTGCAGCGTAGGTTGGCCGCCCGACGGTGGAGAGATTCAGGATGCGGTGATTGTCGAGTTCCGACTCGGTCCGATCCCACTGGTAGAGTCCGCTGAGCGTTTGCCGGCCGAGCCAACGGTGGACGTTTTTTAGGTCGCGCTCGTATGAAAGGGTCGAACGGTTTGCAATCGCCTTCGAAAGTCCGCGCCGATATTGACCGCCGCCATTTGATTCCGCGTAGGGCACGAGGTAACCGGGGTTGGGCCGGCCATCCGGCAGGTAGCGGTCGACGTCGATGCGCAGAATATGCAGTGCGTCGGTGGCAAGCAGCGTGCGATCGCGCGCGAGATTTCCGGCGACTTCGAGGTGGAGCCCGGGCAGGAGCGTTTGCTCAATGAAGAGCGTGGTCCAGCGTCCGCGGTTGCCGCGGGCGGGCGTATCCCAGGAGCCGGGAAACAGGTTCGCGTCCTTGGGAATCCCAAACATGAGCCAAGGATCCATTTGGAGCAGACTGTAGCTGGTGCCAGCGGCCACCCCACCGAACAGAGAGTTGTTGAGGTTCGATTGCCACTGGTAGTTCACCACGGGGTTGGGTAGACCCAGGCCCACAACGTAGCGCAGCGTCGGCGCGGTGAGTTGGAGCAACGCGCCCGCGGCGTTAAAGTCGTTCACCCCGGTGATCACGCCGTTGCCGCCGGGGCGCGGCACCGGCCGACCCACCGCGTCGACGAAGGTGCGCCCCGCGGTCGTCCAAGCGCGCCCGTCATTGATAAACTCCACGGTCGGGCGCCCGGCATGAATCCACCGCAGTGTACCGATGTCACATGGCGCGATCAATGGGGAGAGATTCAGCCCGGTGTCGTATTCCTCGTGGTTGAGCACAATGTCGGTGCCGCGAAATGGCTTCCAGCGCAGTCCCAGCGTAGCCCGCTCCTGCTCGACCCCCTCGTACCGCCGGAATTCCTGCTTGCGTGCGTGCAGGAGATTGATGCGCGCGGCGAGCTTCCCTTCGACCAGGGTGCGGTTGACATCGAGCGAAAGCCGCCGGGTGCCCCAGCGATCGATCTGCAGGGCGAGGGCGGACCGTCGCGGTGAGAGTTGGGCGCGCTTGATCCCGGACACCGTCGCGCCCGCCGAGCCGCCAAGCCCGAACAGCATTGCGTTCGGACCCCGTGCGAGCGTGATCTGCTCGACGTTGTAGGTGTCGTTGCGTTCGAGCGCGGAGAAGAAATCGTGCGATGCGCTGGGACCCGCCACGAACCCGCGCAGCGACACCTGCTGGCCATTGCCGAAGCGCAGATTGCCGGAGTTGAAGTTAGACTCGTTATCACCTTGGTACGCGTCGACGCTCGGTGTGAACAACAGCGCTTGGTCGAACGACCGAACGCCAAGGTCCTCGAGAAACTCCGGGGTGAGCACCGCGAGTGAGGCGCCGACATCGCGCAGCGGGGTGCGCATCCGGGTGCCGGAAAGCGTCTCCTGGGCGGCGTAGCCCACGTCGCGGTCGGTGGACACTTCGAAGGGCGAAAGGGTGACGGTCTCGGAGTCGGAGGCGGCGGGGCGAACCTCAGCGGCGCTTGGCGCTTTCGGGCGGCTGCCGGTTGGGACCGGCGCCGCCCGTTGGGCGTTTGGGTCGCGGGACACGGTCAACGCGCCGGTCTTTTCGTTGGCGGTGACGACCAGTCCGGTATCGGCGAGCAATCGTGCCATCGCCTCGTCGGGGGTGAACTCGCCCTGTACGGTGTTGGTACGCACCTGTGCCGCGGTCGCGGTGCCGAAAACCACCGGAATTCCGGACTGCTCGGTAAACTGGCGGAGCGCCTTCGTCGCTGTGTCGGCCGGAAGGTTGAAGGGTTTCGCGGTCTGCTCGGTTGCGGCCGCACTTGCGCCGCCGGCCACAAACAACGCGACGAGCAAGACGGCAAGGATGATGCGCAGGCCAAGGCGCGGCGAGGCGGGCGGGTCGATTGCGGAGGTCATCAGCAGGAAGACGCCACGCACGCTCGAATCTCCTAGTCTGGGCGCAAAAAAAGACGGCTAAGCGCCAGCCACCGCCAACTGGCAGCAGCGCCCTTCGGAAAAGGCCAAAGCCGGATTTGAATGACGCAGCGGGCTAACGGGGTCAGGGCGTTCGCGGTTCGGAAACCAGGGAGACGATCATCGCGCCGTACCGATCTTGCGGCATTGCTGGAGGAAAAAATCCCGGGACCAGAGCTCAAGCGACGGTAATTCGTGCGGTTTGATGAACCTCCGCACATCCTCCCGCGCTTGTCGCCAGTCGATGGCCTCAACGACCCGTGCGACTTGTCCCACGCACCACGCGTCGTCGGTGGCCGGTCTCTGCCCTTGCCATGGCCCGTGCTGATCCAGTGCCGCCGAAAGGAGGGCGTGGTTGACGCCGGTTCTTCTCCGGGAATACCAGATGAAATCATACCAATCCCGGCCTTTCACGTACTCGCGACAAAGCAGGGCATGGATTTTTCCGGCATAGAGACTGGGGAGATCGAAAGTTCGGACCGAGGCGGGAAAGGGAAAATCGAGCACCGGCATCGCGTAGGCAGCCCCCAGCGGTGGGTTGGCATCCACCTCCAGCTTGACGCGGAGTTTCCGCAGCGGGCCTGAAGCGGGGCGGTATTTCAGGCGCAGCAATTTGCCGATCGAATCGTCTTTCACGAACGCTTTGCGCGCCGCTTCTCCGGCCCGCGATCGGTCATCGATCTCGATTTCGTAGCCGTAGGCCCCGAGTTCCGTTCGGATTTGATCGAGGTAAGGCGCGAGCGAGAAGGCCGGGTCCGGTGCCAGCAGCGCGAAGTCCAGATCCTCCGAAAAACGGTCGAGTCCGTGGAGAATTCTCAGGCACGTCCCGCCCTGAAACCCCGCGCGGCCGAAGAAGTCGCTCCGGGCCAGCCCGGCCAGGACGACTTCCTGCGTGATCTCCCGCAGAGCTTGCTCCTCCTCCAACGAGGAACTGCAACCATAACCGGAAAGCCGATCCTGGATAATGCGCACGCTCATCTTCGTAAATCCTTGCGCAGCCCGTCGAGAAAACGCCTGACGCGCGCATTCCGGTGCACGCCAGCCAGCTCTTCGAACATTCCCGGGGAAGCCCCCGCCAGCATCTCCGGCTCGACCCGCAGGCTCGCGATGACCGGATCGGCGGATTTCCAGTCGCACTGGTGGCTATAAACATAGTCGGCCAGGGCCTTGACCGGACTGGCAATGAAGAAAGCAGTGCCTTCGGTGGCGGCGACGCGTTCGACTCCGGAAAAAAAAGTCGTCTGGGGAATCCGGACGAAAGCGAACAGACCGAGCGGCGTTGCGAACTCGCGCGAACGTTCCAGCGAGGCGCAGGTGATCGCGGGAACCGCTTCCGGAATCCAGCCGTGATAGGAGAGCGCGCCTTCCAGGCTGATGTAACTTGGGCCGTAGATGCGCTGGGCCAGGGTGAAAGGATCAATGCGGGAGCGGAGAAATCGGGTGGAAAGGCAGAACAGGCCCTGGCGGATGCGCTGGATCTCTCCGGATGCGACCCCGCGTTTGAGCAATCCATCCAGCCGCGCACCTTTTGCTTTCAGCCAGCACGCGGCTTGATTGCGGGTGAAGATGCCGCCCGGCGTTTGCTCGAGAGCGATCTCCGTGACGGTTTGCATGTGCCAGAAAATGTCGAAAAACGACAGTTTCTGGCAATAGTAATCGGTGACTTTCTCCCACGCTGTTGCGCGTTAGCCACCAGGATCGGGAAGAAAGGCCAAAGCCGGATTTGGTTGACGCGACTTCCCGATAAAACACCCTCAAAAGCATGAAAGTAACCGTTGATATTCCGGATTCTGAGCTGGCGGAAGTCTGCCGATTTACCGGTGAATCCAAGAAGGGCCCGGCCATCCTAAGGATGGTGAATGATGCCTTGAGGATGAAGCGCCGCGCGCAGTTGTCCCAGAAATTCATCTCCGGGGAGTGGGGCGTGGAGTTGGCGGGGTTCGAGGATGGTCGGGCCAAAGATCGAAGCGTGAGCGACGGACAATCGAAAGCCTGGAGGAAATGATGATCGCGTTGATCGACACGAGCCTGTGGATCGATTTCACGCGGACGCGCTCCCCGCAGGAGCTAAAGCAATTCATCGCTCCCTACCTGCTGCACCCCGAGGCCCATCTGGCCGAACCGGTCACGTTCGAGGTGCTGCGCCATGCCACACCCGACGAAAACCGCCAACTGACCCGGCACTTCCAGACCTTTCCGTTGCTCGAAACGCCAAGCGACCTTTGGCCCAAGGCGGCCAGCCTTGGCCAGGCCTGCCGCAAGCAGGGCATCAACACGGGTTCGCTCGACCTGTTGATCGCAAGCGTTGCCCTGCACCATGAAGCCACGGTCGTTACTTTTGACGACGATTTCGTCCAGATCGCCACCGTCTCCGATCTCCAGGTCAAACTCCTGCAACGTCCGGTGATCGCGGGTTGATGGCACGGCATCACCGGCGCGTCAGTCCGCCGTTTGCATCGTGAATCGCAGGCGGATCCATTCCCCGCAGCTTGCTGCGTTCGATCCTGCAATTCCACGAGCTCGATCCGCGCAGCAGTCGCTTGGCCTTGATGCTCCGGAGCTTGCTCCGGGGTGGCCAAGCGAAGGGCGAGTGTTCACTTACCACAATGCGCGCACGGGATAACGATGAATGAAAGGATCCGGTGTTGCGAGGGTCAGTCCGTTGAGCAAGGCGTGGGAAACAAGCAGGCGGTCAAACGGATCGCGGTGCACCGGAGGCAGCTTGCCCAAATTGAACACCGTCTCGTCGTCGAGGCTGACGTAACGGAGATCGTGGCGTGCAATCGAGTCGCGTACGAAGGCGGAGGGCGGCGAGGTCAGGGTGAGCCGGCCCGAGGCGTGTTTGATGACGATCTCCAGCACGCTGGTCTGATGCAGAAGGATCTCGTTTTCGCGGTCCTCGAGGGCGACGCGGGCGGTGGCGGACAATTCTCCAGGCTGGGAACTCAGCCAGAGGAAGGTGCAAGTATCGAGCAGGATCTTCACGGCTGGTCGGTTGCGGCGAGGGCGGATCCTTCGGTCGGGAAGATCGGTCCGTGGTGAAAAGCGTCTTCCAAGGTGAGGTCGGGGGCGTTGAAGTCGGAGGGTACGATACAGGCGCCGGCGAGTTGTCCCAGGCGGCGCTTGGGACGCTTGGGTACGATGCCGGCCAGGGGGCGGATCTCGGCGAACGGCTTGTTGCGATCACAGAGGATGATGGTCTCGCCGGCCCTGACGCGGCGGGCGACGGACGAGAAGCTGGCTTTGGCCTCGTGCAGATTCAACTGGGTCATGTTGGGACGCTAAGATTAGACCAGTAGTGAGTCAACAATTGAGTCCAGTTCTGAGAATTGAGCGGGCGCATTGTCGCATTAGAAACCTCACCTTCGTTCGCCATTGCCAAGAAAAATAGGGACGGAAAGATTTCCGGTCGCAGGGCTTGGGGAATTTTTTGCCCCCATATTTCTGCCTCTACCATGGCCCGGAGGTGGACGCGTTCTTTACGCTCTGCCAACTACTCGAGTCCAGGCGTCATTCCTGTTTGGCTCGATGCTCGGGGGTGGATGCGAGCTTACTAACGGCGCAGCTCGGTGCGGCCGTCGCTGCCGGGCACGGCGATGATGCCGAATTCGTTGCGCAGGAGGAGGAGCAGGGAATCGGTATCGTCGGCGCGTAGGGTGCCGCTGAGTTGCAAGCGCCCCAACGCCGGATCGAGCACGAGGTGGCGGCGGCCGTGGCGGTTGAACATCGGAATCGCCTCAGCCAAGGGTGTGCCAGAGAATTCCAGGAGCGGTACGCGCCAGTTCAGCCGTTCGCGCTGTTCCCCGGGGGGCACGGTGCGCACGGCGGCCACACCGGCGGCTTCGAGGGACACAGTAGTACCTTGGCCGGCGTCAACCATCGCAACGGCGGGCGCTGCCTCCAGGGCGGCGGCGGTGGGCGGGCTCGTGACTGCCACCCGGCCCTCGGTCACGAGCACATCGACGGCGCGTTTGCCGAGGTCGACGGAAAACGCCGTGCCGACCGCGCGCACTTCGACCCCCGAGGCGACCACGACAAACGGTCGCGCGGCATCCTTCTTCACCTGAAAGTGAGCCTCACCCGTGCGCAGCACAACCCGCCGCGTGCTTGGGCCATACTCGACCAAAATCTCGGCGCCGCGACGCAGTTCCACGATCGAGCCATCCGCGAGAGTGCGGGTTTCGGGAGCGACGACGACTGCGGATGCTACGGCGACCGGCGGAACGGCCGAAGTTTCGGGAGCCCGCGGAAACAGCCACGCGCCGACCAACCCTAGGCAGGCGATCCCGGCCGCGCCGGCGAACCGCCGCCGCACGCGCCGCCGGCGCCGCGCCTCGGCGTGGCGGACGACATCGCCGGCGGCGCCACTGGAAACGGCCCACGAAAGTGCCTCAAGGCCGGTTTCAACCGGGCTCGGCTGGTCGGCAGACCCGGCGCGGCGGGCGGGCGTGGCGGCGGGATCCTTCATGAGGCGAAGCGGCGCAGGCCGCGCCGTTGTAGTTCGGTGCCGAGTCGTTGCACGCCGCGATAAACGTGTTCGGTCACCGTTTTCTCGGAAAGGCCGAGTAAGCCGGCGACTTCGCGGTGGGACTTGGACTGGAGCTTGCAGAGGATCACAATTTGGCGCTGGCGGAGTGGCAGGGTGTCGAGGGCCTCGCCCAGCAGGATAATTCTTTCATGAGCGGCGGTGGCCTCGAATGCATCCGGCCTGTCATCTATGACGTCCAGCGCCGCCAAATCTCCTAGCGCTTCGAGCGGCGAACGCCGCCGCTGCCGCAGTAGATCGATCGCCAGATTTCGGGCGGCACAGAAAAGAAAGCCCCGGGCGGACTCGACCGAGCCGGCCATCTTAGCCCGCCACACGCGCAAATAGGATTCCTGGACGACATCCTCCACATCGCGCACCGTGGGGAACGATCCGCGCAGATACGCCTTGAGCGAGGCCCCGTGCGGCTGCACCTCTTCCGCAAACCAGCGGGATTGTTCGAGGTTGGACGACTTCGGGGGCATCGACGAAATGGCGGGATGCAAAGGTGGGCGGGAAGCAGGACGAAAGCGGGTGAAATCTCGATACTGCCAACCTCAATTGTTTCGTCCGATCGTCATTTCCCGGATCGCGTGACGAATTCCTCCCGGCTCAGTTTCCCGACGCCGTTCTTGTCGAAATTCTTGAAACGCTGCTCGAGTTTTGGCGCGCCTTTCAGGCCGGAGAGGTATTCTTCGGGGGTGAGGACACCGTCGCGGTTCGTGTCCATGCGCGGGGCGGTCGGGAGGGCGGCGACAGGAGTGTCGCCGATCCTACGGAGGGGCGACATTCCTGTCGCCCGCAGTTCGATCAAGTTGAGCTGCATCGCTGGGTGTTGGGTTCGCTCACGGAGCGGCGGCCTTGGTCTCGGGGAGTGAGCGAACGGATGGCATCGGTCAGTTGTTCGGCGGGAGATTCTGATGCAGATAGTCGGTGAGGACTGTGTAAAAGTGGCGCTCGGTGTTCTTCCCCTCGCTCAGTGAATGCGAACGCCCTGGATAAGGGAGGACGGTGAAGAGTTTGTGGTGCGCGATGAGTTCATTCATGAGCCGCTCGGTGCCCTGGAAGTGGCCGTTGTCGTCGCCGGTGCCGTGGATCAGCAGCAGGTTGCCCCGCAGGTTTGCGGCGTGAGTGATCGGCGAGCCGTCGCGATAGCCGGCGACGTTGTCGGCGGGTAGGCCCATGTAGCGTTCTTGGTAAATCGTGTCGTAGAGGAGCTGGCTGGCGTTCGGCGCGACCGCCATCGCCGTGCGATACAAATCGGGATAACGGAAGATCGCGTTAAGGCTCATGCTGCCGCCGCCGCTCCAGCCCCAGATGCCGACGCGCGCCGGATCGGCAAACGGCCAGCGCGCGAGCAACGCCTTCGTCGCTGCCGCCTGCTCTTGCGCGGCGAGGATGCCGATCTGGCGGTAAATGATTTTTCTCCATTCGCGTCCGCGCGGCGCCGCGGTGCCGCGATTGTCGACACTGACGACGACGTAGCCCTGCTGTGCGAGCATTCGGTGCCACAGCCCGCGCTTCCCGCCCCACGCGTCCTGCACCGACTGGCTGGCGGGTTCGCCGTAGACGTAAAAGAGCAACGGATGTTTGCGCTGCGAGTCCGGCTTCGCCGACCGGATACACCACGCGTCGAGGGTGACTCCGCCGCCGATCTCAACGCGGAGGAACTCGGTCGCGGGTTGTTGGAGGGCAGCGATTTTTTCGCGGAGCTTGGCGTTGTCGCGCAGGACGCGCACGACGCGGTGGTCGGGCAGGCGGACGAGTGCCACGACAGGAGGCGTGTTGAAATTGGAATACGTGTGGACCGCCCACTGCGCGTCCGGAGAAATATTATACGTGTGCCAGCCGGGCTGAGCAGCCGGAGAAAGGCGCTCGGGCGCGCCGCCGGCGAGGCGCGACCGGTAAAGGTAGCGCTGCGTGGGGTTGGTGGGTGAGGCGGCGTAGTAGAACCAGCCGCCTGCGGTATCCACGGCCTCGGAGTCGATGACATCGAAGTCGCCCGGGGTGACGCGGGTGAAACGTGGGCCATCGGTGCCCGCGACATAGGCGTGCCGCCAGCCGTCGCGCTCGCTCAGCCAGAGAAAATCTTTGCCCCCGTTCAGCCACTGCACGGGATTCTCGTTCTCGACCCAGGCCGCATCGGTCTCGGTGTGGATCGTGCGCGTCGCGCCGGTCTTCGGATCGGCGAGCATCACGCGATGGGCGTTTTGGAGCCGGTTCAGTTGCTGGACCAAAAGCTGCGATCCGTCGGGCGACCATTCCACGTGTGGGAGGTAGTGCTCGCGCGGATCGCCGGAAATATCGAGCCAGCGCACAGTGCCGCCCGCCGCGGCGATTACACCCAGGCGTGTGGCGGAATTTTTTTCGCCGACCTTGGGATAGGCGAACGAGGTGATCTTCGGATAGAGGGCCGAGGTGTTGTCGATGAGGTGAAATTCGCCGACACCGCTGGTATCGAACTGCCAGAAAGCGATGGCCGTGCCGTCGGGGCTCCAGCGATACGCGTCGCGGAGGCCGAGTTCCTCCTCGTTGACCCAGTCGGAGGTGCCGTTGATGAGCGTGGCTGAGCCATCGGTCGTCAACGCGGTGATACGCAGGTCGCGCAGATCTTGGACATAGAGATTGTTCGCGCGGACATAGGCGACACGCGTGCCGTCGGGGGAGAACTTCGCGAACAACAGCGTGGGCGGCTCGGCGTCGCCGCCGATTTTCCGCAGCTCGCACGTCGCCACATCGAGCACCCAGTAATCGCCGCGCGTGTTGCGCCGCCAGACGCGCTTGCTGTTGGTGAAGATCAACAGCCGAGACTCGTCGGCCGAAAACTCGAAGGACTCAATTTTGAGCGGCTTCTCCGCGCCTTTGGGGATGAAGGCGCTCGCGGGCACGAGGATTGATTTTCCTTCGCCTACCAGTTCGTGGCGCACCAAGTCGCGTCCGGGGTCGGCGCTGGCGCCGGCGCGTGAAGGCGGAGTTTCGAGGGTGAAGTAGGTCGCGCTGCGTTTGCTCCACACGAGCGGACCCGCGCTCTCCGCTTGAAATTCCTGAGAACCGAAAATGCGGTCTACGGTGAGCGTGGCGGCATCTGCGACGTTCTCGGCCTGAGGTGGGGGTTGCTGGGCGGGCAGCGTCACGGCGCACAGGGTCAACAGCGTGGAAGCAGTGAAACGCAACGAAGCCGTGCGATTCATCCGCGGGGTTTCGATTTTTTCGCGCCGCGATTCATCAGCGCCTCGATCTCGTCGGCTTCGATCGGAATGTCGGCCATGAGATCGGTGGGTTCGCCCTCGGTGACGACGACCGTGTTTTCCAAGCGCACGGCGAAACCTTCTGCCGGCAGGTAGATCCCGGGTTCAACCGTGAGCACCCAGCCGGGCGCGAAGGGGTGCTTCAACAAGCCGACGTCATGCACGTCGAGGCCGATGGGGTGGCCGACCCCGTGCATGAAATATTTCTTCACCGCCGGTTTTTCGGGGTCCTGGCGTTGGATGTCGCGGGGCGTGAGCAGGCCGAGGCGCAGCAATTCCGCTTCGACGATTTTCTCGGACTCTTTCTGCCAGTCCTTGTGCAGCTTGCCGGGCACGGCGGCCTTCGTCACGGCGCGCAGACTGCGCAGCACGGCATCGTAGACCTGGCGTTGGCGCTTGGTGAAACGGCCGCCGACGGGGATCGTGCGCGTGAGATCGGATTGGTAGTTGGCGTAGCACGCGGCGACGTCGAGGAGGAGCAGATCGCCGTCGCGGCAAGGCTGGTCGTTCTGATTGTAGTGGAGCGTGCACGCGTTTGCGCCCGAGGCGATGATCGGGTTGTAGGCGAATTGCGCGCGATGTCCGATGAACTCGTGGGACAACTCCGCTTCGACTTGATACTCCATCGTGCCCGGACGCACGGTGCGCAGGAGGCGGCGAAAACCTTGTCCCGTGATCCCGCAGGCGCGGCGGATGAGCGCGACTTCGGCATCGGATTTAACGGTGCGCAACTCGTGCAGCAGGCGCGCGAGCCGGCGATAATCGTGGAGCGGGTATTTCGCGCGGACCTGTTGCACGAAACGGGCGTCGCGGGTCTCCACCTCGATGACGGCGCGGTTGTGCTCGTTGGTGTTCAAATAGACGTGCTCCAGCTCGCACATCAGCTTGTGGAAAATCGTGGGGAACTCGGTGAGCCACTTGATCTCCTTGATGCCGGAGAGGGCCTGCGCTTCGTCCTTCGGATGCTTGTGGCCTTCCCAGGTTTTCAGGTGGGCGTTGGGTTCACGGACAAAGAGCACCTCGCGCAGTTTCGGGTCGTGGGCGTCGGGGGCGAGCACGAGGATCGTCTCCTCCTGCTCGATACCGGTGAGGTAAAACAGGTCCGAGTTGGGGATCGGAATCCGCGAACCGTCGGCGTTTGTCGGCGGGATGTCGTTGGCGTTGACGACGGCGAGGGAGCCGGCGGGCAGCCGCGACTTCAGGCGGGCGCGATTTTCGACAAACAAAGTGGCGGAGATGGTTTCGTGACGCATGCGAGTAGTAAACGATGTGGTGGAGGGCGGTGAGGGGAGGGGGCGGACGGCGCGGCGTCCGGGGTGCACGTTCACGATGCGGTGACGGTGGTGGATCGCACCGCGGCTCGGCGTATAGCCTTGATCGCGTCGAGCAGCGCCTTGATTTCCTGCGCTTTCCAGGAGTGTTTTAAACGGGGGTTTGTAGTTTCGCCAGGGGTGCGAATACGAGACAGTGAAGTCAACTTAGTGCTTCAAATGCCGTGTTTTCGCGAAGACAGGCCTCTAGATTGTTTTTTTGATGAGGTTTCCACCTGCCCCGCGGTTGTCGAAGGTTTTTAAGCGCGGATCGAGGTTCGGCGCGCCATGGCGCCGGAAAACAAGATTCACTTTAGTGGTCTCACTTCTTCATCACCGGCCCGTTGAACCAAATTGCGTTCGGCGCTTCCGACCGCGCGGCCACGATGTCGGGCCAGCCGTCACCATCGAGATCGCCGAGGGCCAAGCCGTAAACCGTGCCTTGACCGTCACCCCAAGTAGCTTCTTCAAAGGCAAATTTCTTCACGCTGCTTTGATTAAAGAAAACAGATCCGCGGGCTTCCTGCCGCCCGACCACGAGGTCGAGCTTCCCGTCGCGATTCAGATCCATTACGCCGATCGAATAGGGCGCCCCGGATTTGTCCCCGATGGGAAACGGCTCCCCGAAGGCGTGCTGGCCCTTGCCACGATAGATAAACATACCGGTTTTCGCATCGCCGACGACGAGGTCGACAATCCCGCCACCAGTGATGTCGGCCGCGACGGCGGCCCGGATCGTCGACTGTTTCGGGCCGATGGGCATGGGTGGCGCCGAAAACTTTCCCGTGCCGTCATTCCAGAAAATCAGGCTCTGCCCGCCGTCCCGGTGCGGCACGAATAAATCGATCTTCCCGTCACCATCCAAATCCGCCGCGACAATGATCGTCGCGGATTGGGTCGGCAGCGGAATCTCACTCGGAAATCCGCCCTTCCCGTCGTTGAGGCAAACAAAGCACGGCACGGGCTTGGCGGTGTTGCTCGAGCGATTCGCCACGATGATGTCGGGGCGGCCGTCGCCGTTGAGATCAGCCACGGTGATGTAGCGCGTCGACCATTCGGGGCGACCAAAGCTCCCGGCCGTCCGGAAATTTCCCCGCCCGTCGTTCAGGTAGATCACTTTTTTGTCCGGTCGGTCGTTACTCACGACCAAATCAAGCGAGCCGTCGCCATCGAGATCGGCCAGCGCCGCGGAGTAGGTGCGGTCGGCCTCGGCGGGCAGTTTTCCGGTGGCGAAATTTCCTTTCCCGTCGTTGCGCAGAATGAGGTTGTCGAGCGGCCAGTGCCGGCCTTTCGCCAGCACGATGTCGAGGTCACCGTCACGATCAATGTCGCCGAGACTCACGCTCGCCGAGGTCGCCCCTTTTTCTTCCAACAACGTTACGCGTTCAAACGAGCGCGTCTCGGCGGACCGCGCGAGTGCGGCCGCACCGAGGCTTAACGCGACGAGCACACACCCTGTAGGAGCGCGCTTGCGCGCGATGGGGCGCGGCGGCGTTTGCGAACGGGCGGAGAAATCGCCCGCAAGCGGGCTCCTGCCTTGCGAATCGTGTGTCATGGAAATTTGGAACGGCACCTTCACATTAACTACCCACACCGGGCACAGGTTTGCATTTAGAAACTTTTCTTCACCGTCATGTAAACGAAGCGCTGGATCGGATCGCTGAGCGGGCTGTAGTAGAGCCCGGATATCCCGGTGTTGGCGATGCCCGTGAAGTAAAACGGCACGTCACGATCCAATACGTTGCTCGCGCCGATCGCGACCTTGGTGCGATCCAGCCACCGAAACACGCCGGACCGTCCGCGGGACGAAAAACTGTAACTCGTCTGGACGTCGAACTCCGACGCACTGGCCACGCGACCACCGGTGACGAGATCGACGGCGGGGGACGTAGTAATTTGGTAGGAGCCCAAATAGCGCCACGTCACACCCGCGGTGAAAGCCTGTCGGCCCCAGAACACGCGCGCGTTGCCGCGGCGCTTCAGCGGAGCGTTGGCCGTCCGGTAGGGCCAGCCGACGTCTTCGCGCGAGGGCTGTCCGATGGCCAGCTGCGTTCTGTATTTGTCCACGAAGGTCCCGAGTGCGCTCACATCGAAACGGTTGTCTCCGAGAGCAAACTTGTAGCCTACGTTCACGTCCATGCCCTCGGTCAGCAGCTCGGTGGAGTTGATCGGCGTGAGGTCGAGGAAGGCGATCACGCCGGGACGGCCGGCGGCAGTGTCGGCGGCGGTCGGTGCGGCCCGCGTGATCCGCTCGGCGGGCATCAGAGATTCGTTCGCCAGCAGGGTGGTCGTGGACAAATTGACGATGCGATCCTGCTTCTTGATACGGTAAAAATCTGCGCTGATCCGGAAGCCCGTGAGCCAGCGCGGCTGGAACACTAAGCCATAATTGAAGCTCTGCGAAGTTTCGGGTGCCAGGCCCGGGTTGCCGCCACTGACCGTGTCGGCGACAGAGTAGGATTGGCCGCGACGCGGGTCTGTGATGATCAGCGGAAGTTCGCCGGAGAGAGCGGCCCCGATGTTGCCCACCGACGGCGGGGTGAAGCCCTCGCCGTAGCTCGCCCGAAACGTCATACCCGTGATCGGCTCAAACCGCAGGCCCGTCGCGGTGGTGGTGCTGGCATAGGATCCCTTTCTGCGAGCCTTGGTGGCTCCATCGACTTCGCCTGACTGGTGCTCGTTGCGGACCGACCCCGTGATCTCGAGGCGCTTGGCGAACGGACCGGGACGTTTCGCGTCGATCAGCGGCACGGTCGCTCCGGCATAGGTGGCGTAGGTCTTGCGCGTGATGTCGGGCGTAACGGTCGCGGTAGGCGGGCTGTTGGTGCCGACCACGATGTCGCCGTTGAGTCCGTTGAAAGCCGAGTCGGTGCGCCACTGGACCCCGCCCGAGAGCTGCGGCTCGACCAGCGGCAGAAACCGGATCGGCCCTGCAACCCGCAGGGCGCTCGACCACATTCCGGTGCTGGCGCCCTGCACGTTGATCCGGCTGATTTCGGCCACGAGGGCCGGATCGTTGGCGAGGCCGCTGGCGGGCCCGATGAAAGGATTGTAGAATTTACCGACAAATCCCGGCAGAGTGCCGGCCAGCGCCGCGGTCACGCGCGACGTCACGACCGTGCTCAACCGGCGGCTCTGGGTGGAGTGACCGTAGGAAACGTCGCCGTTCCAGCGCCAGTCGCCGGGGAGCCTGCCTTTCAACGAACTCAGCACATTCCAGGTTTGGGTTTTGGTGTTGCGCGGGATGTTCGCGGTGTCGTGCAGGCGCGTTGTGATCAGCACCGGCACGCCGGCGGCGCCGAGCGCCGCAGTACCGAAAGGATTGTAGGGGTTGGCGGCTGGCACCGAGGTTTGGAGAAACTCGCCGTCCAGAACAAACGCCGTGTTTTCGGCCAGATTCACCTGGAGCGTCGCCTCCGTCTCCTTCGTGAAGCGGTGCGTCAACTCGGTCATGAGCGCGCGAATGCCCTGCTCCTGCCGCGTCCAGTTCTGGCCGCCCCCGCCGCGCGCGCCCCAACCTTCCGTGGCGTCGTTGTCGAGCTGCGGAATGAGCTGCGATGCTGTCAGGAGACCGTTCGACGTGCGCGGGACTGACGCATAGGGCACGTTGAGGATCGGCAGGTTTGGGGTAGCGCCGGCAGCGCGCTGGATATTGAGGTTCGCGCCGATGGCCGGAAACGCCAGCCCGGTGAAAAGCGAGGGATTGCGCTCCAGCACGCGCGTCCGCATGCGGGCGTAAAATCCACCCTCGTTGTTGGACATGCCGTTGTTGTGCGAAAAATTCGCCGACATCATCAACTGGGTCCGGCCCTGATTGAACACCATGCCGCCCGCGAGCGAAAAACCCACCCGCGCGGTGTCGCCCGCACTCGTGCGATTGCCATAAGTCGCGGAAACCTCGAAGCCGCGGTAATCGCTGCGGAGGATGATATTCACGACGCCGCCGGTGGCGTTGGCGCCGTAGATCGCGCCCGCCGAGCTGGGCAGAAACTCGATGCGTTCGACGGCCGCGAGGGGGATGGTATTGAGGTCGGCTTGCCCGGACGCGGTGGACGACGCCGACCCGCTGGGCAGGCGCCGGCCGTTGACGAGGACGAGCGTATCGGCTGCGCCGAGGCCGCGGGAATTGATCACACTCACGTTGGCGTTGGTGTTGCCGATGCCACTCGGTGAGACCGCGTTGGCGGTGTTCTGCGGGAGCTGCGTGATGAAGTCCTGCATCGAAATCGCGCCGCTGCGATCGATGAGTTCGCGGTCGACGACCACGTAGGGAGTGATGTCGTTCTCCGTGCGGGGCTGGTCCACGTTACGGGTTTCGAAGCGTTCGCCCTTGATTTCAAATTTCTCGAGTGCGACCGCGGATTGACCGGAGGAGGGGGAAACGGCCGCACTGCCGGCGAGACTCAAAAACAGGAAACCGGCGAGACCGCGGACGGCGCGAAGGAGGGTGGATGGGGTTAACATGGGTTTGGGAGGAGTTGATTCTTTGGTGTCAGGGATGGCCCGTCGGTGCAGCTTTGCCTCGCGAATTTTCCTGGCGATCTTGCGTTAGCTCGGAAGTCGGCCGCAGCGATCACGACGTAAAGAGACACGCGACCGACAGATCGCTGTCAACGGGTGAGCGTTTTAAGCGGTGGATTTCCGAACTGCTAATCACGCCGGAACGCGATCGTAGAACCACTACTGCCCTTGTCGCAGGTATTTTACGACGGCCCCGGTCCGGCTGCGCACATGGAGTTTTTGGTAAATGTGGGTCACGTGCGTTCGCACCGTTTCCAGACCGATGCCGAGCTGGTCGGCGACTTCCTTCAGCACCAGGCCCTTCACGAGCAGATCAAGGATCTCCTGCTCTCGGGGCGAAAGCCGCTCGGACTCCACCACCGGTTTTTCACTCCGATGAAAAAACTGCACAACTTGGCGGGCGATGTGAGCCGACATGGGCGCCCCGCCGTGTTGGACTTCTTGGAGCGCATCCAAGAGTTTTTCGGCCACATCGCGCTTGATCAGATAGCCGTTGGCCCCCGCCTTTAACGCGCGGAAAACACTATCGTCGTCTTCGTAGACCGTGAGCATGAGCACCAGCAATCGCGGCAACTGGGTCTTAAGGCGCACGACACATTCGATGCCGCTCATCTTCGGCAAATTGATATCCATCACCGCGAGGGTCGGCTGGAGCACCGGAGCTTCCCGCAGCGCTTCCTCCGCCGAGCCAAAGGCCCCCAGCAGACGCAAGCGTTCATCCGTGCGAATGAGCGCCGCCAGATTTTCCCGCACCGCGCGGTCGTCTTCTACGATGACTACGCCCGGTCTCATGCGTGCTCCTCTGCCGTCGGCAACGGCACGTTAAGCCGCACTTGCGTGCCTGCCCCCGGAGTTGATTCCACGAGGCACGTGCCGCCGACCTCCTCCATGCGTCGCGCGGAATGATCGAGCCCATTACCGCGCTTCACCGTCGCGGGATCGAAACCACTGCCGTTGTCCGCCACCGTCACGCGCAGACGATCGCCGTCGAGCTCGAGTTGCACGCGCACTTCGGTCGCGCGCGCGTGTTTGAGGGCGTTGTTCAACGCCTCCTTCACCACCATCATGAGCCGGTGGCGCAGCCCGCTCGGGAGCGTCCGCGGCGGCAACAACGTCGGGATATCGAGCCGGCAACGCACGCCGGCGTCGCGCAACAGGATTCCGGCATATTGGCTCAGATAGTTACTGAACCCTTCGAGCGAGTCGTGCGAGGGATTCGCCGCCCAGACAATTTCCTCGAGGGCGGCGGCGAGTTCCTTCACCGCGCCATTGATGTTCCGGAGTGGCTCCTGGACCGCCGCGTCCGCCGGCGCGGATTTCAAAGCGCGTCCGGCCAACAGCGAAATCTGGGTAAAACGCGCGCCCATTTCATCGTGCAGATCCCGCGCCATGCGCGTCCGTTCTTCGTCCACAGCGCGACGTTTCTCCAACCGCTGCACTTCGCGCTGTAGCTTGCGCCACGTGAGATAACGCACCGCACCGAGCAGAGCAGCGACGGCGAAACTGGCGCCGCACAGCCGAAACCACGGCGTCGCATAAAACGGCGGGCGCACCTCAATCGGCAGGCGGAGAGACGGTCCCGTCGGCCGCCCCAGTTCGTCCGTCGCCCACGCACGAAACACGTAGTTGCCGACCGGGAGCATGCGGAAGGACAACGCCGCATCGTGGCCGCGACCGATGCTATACATTTCATCGCTTTCCAACCGCAGACGCTGGCCGGGCAAGACCGGAGCGATCGCGTCCAAGTTCATCAGCCAACCTCCCGTGTTGTCAGGTTCCACATCGACCAAAGCGAGTAGCGGCTCCGGGGCCTCGTTTCCTTCGGCATGAGCATACAAACGCGGAATGTTTAGGCCGGTGCCATCGCGCACCCATCCGAGGGGATTCCCGCGGGCAGACTCAAGACCTGATCCGCGCAGATGTTCGAGTTTATAGAGTTCCCTCCCCGTCGCCGTATCGGACCCGAGCGTCAACGCCGTGAGTTGTAAACGGCGAATGGTCCAGAACCCGGTCGTGCGCGGCACGCCACCCGACACCATTAAAATCCGCAATCTGCTGGCTCGTTCCGGCACGACGGTTTCGTCCGCATGCCGGTGCCAACGTGAGTTCTGGGGCAGGCCGCCCCAGCCCGGACTCTCGCCCTGGCGAATGAACGCCGCACTGCCGACAGGGCGATTGTCCCGATCAAGGAAACGCAGCATGAGGTACATTTGGCTATCATGATCCTCCCATTCATCCTGCAAGCCCTCGAGCCGTGACCGCAGCCTTACGACCGGTGCCTTGCCGCCCGGTGCGGTGCGAAGATTGATTTCCAAAGGAAGTTCGCTCGGCCGAAACGAGAGCCCGAGGTAGGCCGTTTCGCCATTGGCTTCAGCTCGCAGATCAAGCTTCGGAGTCAGCGCTCGCCCTCCGAGCACAAGATCACCGAGCGCCGGACGCGCCGAATAATTCGTCGTCTCTTCCGCCGCGGCCAAACGCACCACCCCACGGATGGTCACGCCGAGCACGGCGCACCAACGAAAGAGGCGGGGAAGTTTCGGCACAGTGAACATCGTCGTCATCGGCTCCTTCATTCCGAGTTCATTCTTGTCGGCGAGCTGCACTGCATCGTAACAATCATAGCGAATCGTAACTGCTCAGGCGGCTTTTTTTTGCGGCGGCTGAGCGGAGACCTTTTTCCGGGGGCGGCTGACGGTTTATTCGAGGGCAGCCAAGGCTGACCGGCCAAGCCTTGGACGATGCCGTCGAAGAGGTTGAGCTGGTTTTTCTGCAGCGTGCCCAGATAGGAGCGGATGCGGCAGAAGTCGACCGCACCCTGCT
>SXGR01451518.1_pt1 | contig 22725 bp, 15 predicted proteins | sample 3174711 | NCBI WGS metagenome assembly SXGR01 (sample SAMN11356860, study PRJNA531348) | freshwater metagenome | isolation source: freshwater sample F1-60 | place: China: Fuxian Lake, Yuxi | collected 2017-12-25 | reverse complement strand
CTCGTATGAATCTGGGTCAGATTTATGAGTCGGTGTTGGCTTGGGCAGGAAAAGAATTGGGCGTAAAATTTGCTACACCTATTTTTGATGGCGCGAGTTATGAAGAGGTGCGCGATTTCACCTTGAAGGCCGGAATCCCGGAGCTCGGCAGCACACGCTTGCGCGACGGTCAAACGGGTCGCTATTTCGATCAGCCAACGACAGTAGGAGTTATTTACATGTTGAAATTGGGCCATATGGTCGACGATAAGATGCACGCTCGCTCTATTGGTCCTTATTCTCTCATTACCCAGCAGCCGCTGGGCGGTAAGGCGCAATTTGGTGGACAGCGTTTTGGTGAAATGGAAGTTTGGGCATTGGAGGCCTTTGGTGCCGCCAACATCTTGCAAGAGATCCTCACGGTGAAGTCGGATGATATTGTAGGGCGTGCTAAGGCCTACGAGTCGATTGTGAAGGGCGACAACCTGGCGGTACCGGGCATCCCGGAATCGTTCAACGTTTTGTTGCATGAGTTGCGTGGATTGTGTCTCGAGGTTAAGTTAGACTAATAAAAAGAATCACATGTCATTTCAGAAAGAACCTAAGATTAAAAGCAATTTCACCCGAATCACCATCAGCCTCGCTTCGCCTGAGACGATTTTGAATCGCTCTAAAGGGGAGGTTACAAAGCCAGAAACCATCAATTACAGGAGTTATAAGCCTGAGATGGGTGGATTGTTTTGTGAGCGCATTTTCGGTCCGGTTAAGGATTTCGAATGTCACTGTGGCAAATACAAGCGGATACGCTACAAGAACATCGTGTGTGACCGTTGTGGTGTTGAGGTAACCGAGAAAAAGGTGCGTCGTGAAAACATGGGACACATTAAACTTGTGGTGCCTGTCGCACACATTTGGTATTTTAAGTCGTTACCGAATAAAATCGGATATCTCTTGGGTTTGGCGGGTAAGAAACTGGATTCGATCATTTATTATGAGCGGTATGTAGTGATCCAGCCGGGTATCAAAGAAGCGGATGGTGTTCGCAATATGGATCTGCTGACCGAAGATGAATACTTGGCGATCTTGGATACCCTGCCGCGCGAAAATCAGTATTTGGATGAGAAGGATCCAAATAAATTTATCGCGAAGATGGGTGCTGAGGCCTTGCAAGATTTGTTAAGCCGCATCAATTTAGATGAGTTGTCTTTTCAATTGCGCAATCAAGCAGCTACCGAAACCTCTCAGCAGAGAAAAAGTGAAGCCTTAAAGCGGTTGAAAATTGTTGAGGCCTTCCGTGGCTCAAATCGGGAAGGTTTGGAAAATCGTCCGGAATGGATGATTGTACGCATGGTGCCCGTAATTCCACCCGAATTGCGTCCACTCGTGCCCTTGGAGGGTGGTCGTTTCGCCACTTCCGATCTAAATGATCTGTACCGTCGCGTCATTATTCGCAACAACCGTTTGAAGCGATTAATTGAAATCAAGGCTCCGGACGTGATTTTGAGAAATGAAAAGCGGATGCTTCAGGAATCTGTCGATTCGCTTTTTGATAACAGTAGAAAGGTTAATGCCGTTAAGGCCGATGGAAACCGTGCGTTGAAGTCGCTTAGTGATATGTTGAAGGGTAAGCAGGGGCGATTCCGTCAAAACCTTTTGGGAAAGCGTGTTGATTATTCCGGTCGTTCGGTGATTGTCGTTGGCCCGAATCTCAAATTGCATGAATGCGGCCTCCCTAAGGACATGGCTGCCGAATTGTTTAAGCCCTTTATCATCCGTAAGATGATTGAGCGCGGAATTGTGAAAACGGTTAAATCGGCCCGCAAAATTGTGGACCGCAAAGAAGCGGTGGTTTGGGATATTTTGGAGAATGTTATGAAGGGTCACCCGGTTCTTTTGAATCGTGCGCCAACATTACACCGTTTGGGCATACAGGCATTCCAACCTAAAATGGTGGAAGGCAAGGCCATTCAATTGCATCCTTTGGTATGTACGGCCTTCAACGCTGACTTTGATGGTGACCAAATGGCCGTTCACGTGCCGTTGGGTAATGCTGCGGTTTTGGAAGCTCAAATTCTGATGTTGTCGTCGCACAACATCCTGAATCCAGCCAATGGCTCGCCAATTACCGTTCCATCTCAGGACATGGTTTTGGGTTTATATTACCTAACAAAAGGCCGGAAGAGCACAAAAGAACACAAGGTTCGTGGTGAGGGATTGGTGTTTTACTCCGCCGAAGAGGCACTCATCGCTTATAATGAGGGCAGAGCCGATCTGCATGCTTGGGTGAAGGTTCGTGTACCAGTGCGAAACGCACAAGATGGAACATTACACACCCAATTGGTAGAAACTACGGTGGGTCGAATCATGTTTTCAGAAGCAGCACCGAAGGAAATCGGGTTTGTTAATGAGCTGCTCACCAAGAAAAGTCTGCGTGATTTGATCGGACGGATTGTTCGATACACTGACATTCCGTCAACTGCTCGGTTCCTCGACGAAATCAAGGCAATCGGGTTCAAAATGGCATTTCAGGGTGGGTTGTCGTTTAATCTGAACGACGTCATGATCCCTGAGAACAAGACCCGTTTGTTGGATGAGGCGGCCAAGGAAGTGGCTGAGGTAACCCAAAGCTATAACATGGGCTTCATCACCAATAATGAACGTTATAACCAGGTTATTGATATTTGGACCCGCATCAACAGTCGAATTACGGACACCCTGATGAAGGAGATTTCTTCCGACAAGCAAGGTTTTAATTCGGTTTACATGATGTTGGACAGCGGGGCTCGTGGTTCGAAAGAGCAGATTCGTCAGCTTGGCGGTATGCGTGGTCTTATGGCCAAGCCTCAAAAGAGTGGTGGAGCGGGAGAAATTATCGAAAATCCAATCCTGTCCAACTTTAAGGAAGGCCTATCTGTATTGGAATACTTCATCTCTACCCACGGAGCGCGAAAGGGACTTGCAGATACTGCCTTGAAAACGGCCGATGCTGGATATCTGACACGACGCCTGCATGATGTCGCCCAGGATGTGGTGATTTCTGAGGTTGATTGTGGAACCCTAAGAGGATTGGAAATTTCCGCACTAAAAGACAATGAAGAAGTTGTTGAATCACTGCTTGAGCGAATCGTGGGCCGGGTTGTATTGAACGATTTGTATCACCCCATCACCAAAGAACTCATTGTTGCGGCGGGTGTGGAAATTACTGAAGATATTGCAGCAGTGATTGATGCATCGCCGATAGATACGGTTGAAATCAGGTCAGTTCTCACTTGTGCGGCAAAAACCGGTGTATGTGTGAAGTGTTATGGTCGAAATTTGGCCACCAACCGTCTGGTCCAAATGGGCGAGTCTGTAGGCGTCATTGCCGCCCAATCCATTGGTGAGCCTGGCACGCAGCTTACCCTGCGTACATTCCACGTGGGTGGTGTAGCGGGTAACATCGCCTCAGAGTCGCAGTTGTTGGCGAAGTTTGATGGTCGATTAGAATTTGATGAGGTTCGTCAGGTGACCCACAAAGGAGAGAATGCACCACGGCAAATTGTTGTATCCCGTTCGGGTGAAATGCGGATTGTAGATCCGCAAAGTGGACAGCCACTCATGACCAATGTTCTGCCATATGGTTCTGAATTGTTTGTGAAGGCCGGTGATTTGATCAAGAAAGGTGATAAGATTTGTGTCTGGGATCCATACAATGCTGTAATCATATCGGAATTCACCGGTATCGCTGATTTTGAGAATGTTATTGAGGGGATCACATTCCGTGAGGAGTCTGACGAACAGACGGGTCACAAAGAAAAGGTGATCATCGAAACCAAAGACAAATCGAAAAATCCGGCCATACGGATCCTTACCAAATCGGGCGACAACCAAAGGACCTATAATCTTCCCGTTGGCGCCCACATCGTAGTGAATGCGAATGAGATGATTGTGCCTGGCGTTATTTTGGCCAAAATTCCAAGATCTACCACAAAAACACGCGACATTACCGGAGGTCTTCCACGGGTAACTGAACTTTTTGAGGCTAGAAATCCATCGAATCCTGCTGTGGTTTCGGAAATTGATGGGATCACCACCTTCGGCGGTGTAAAGCGCGGCAATCGTGAAATTCAAGTCGAATCGCGCGATGGGCAACTGAAGAAATACCTCGTTCCTCTAAGCAAGCACATCTTAGTGCAAGACGGTGACTTCGTGAAAGCGGGAGACCCTCTTTCTGATGGTGCCATTACCCCTTCGAACATCCTTTCCATTAAGGGTCCAGGAGCAGTTCAGGAATACTTGGTAAACAACATTCAGGAAGTGTACCGTCTACAGGGTGTGAAGATCAACGACAAGCATTTTGAGGTAATTGTTCGTCAGATGATGCAAAAGGTTGTGATTGTGGATCCGGGCAATACGACATTCCTGGAGCAGGAAGTGGTCGACAAGATCGATTTTATGGAGGTGAACGATGAAATCTACGATAAGTATATCGTGATGGATGCGGGCGACTCTGCGCAATTCCGCGTAGGTCAACTGGCGCCGTTGGCACGTTTACGGGATGAGAATTCCTCGATGAAGCGTCGTGATCTACGTTTGATGGAATTCAGTAAGGCCCTACCTGCTACTTCGCATCCAATGCTTCAGGGGATCACCCGTGCTTCATTGGGTACCCGTAGTTTTGTTTCGGCAGCATCGTTCCAGGAAACGACCAAAGTGCTGAATGAAGCGGCGATTGCGGGTAAGGTTGATAATCTTTCAGGTTTGAAGGAAAACGTTATTGTAGGTCACCTCATTCCTGCGGGTACAGGTCTTCGTTCCTATGAGAAAATTGTGGTGAGCACGATGGAAGAACATGAAAAACTCATGGCCTCCAAAGCTCTTTTAATGGCTGAAGAAGAATAATTCATACAACATGGAAAATCAGGATCAAAACCAGATCAATATAGAGTTGACCGAGGATATGGCTGAGGGGGTGTACAGCAATTTGGCGATTATCACCCATTCACAAACTGAGTTTGTGGTTGATTTTGTTCGAATGATGCCAGGTGCCCCTAAGGCGCGGGTAAAATCGCGGATCATCCTCACCCCGCATCACGCCAAGCGCTTGCTTCACGCCCTGCACGACAACCTGGGTCGGTATGAACAATCCTTTGGAGTGATCGACGTTCATGAGAATCAGCCCGCGCTTCCGATGACATTCGGCGGGCCAACGGCACAAGCTTAGCGGTCCTCTTTCAGCTTGTTGTGAGCAATCATTCCGCTTAGAACAGCACCAGGAATGCCTTGCCCTGGGTACGTGCTGTCGCCGCATAAGTATAAGCCTGCGAAACCGGTCCTTGCGCCTTGCATTTTCCAGGGTGGGATATTTGTTTGTTGGGGGTAACCGCCTACAAACCCCCACTTTCTCCCGGTCCATTTTTCCCAAGACCGCGGTCCTGAGTGGTGTAAATAGTCGATTTGACTGCGATCTATTATTCCAGCTTGTTCTACTTCTTTCAAAATGGATTCGATTATGGTATCGAATGAGTCTACCCATAGATTTCCTGGATTAGGCCAATGTGTACTGATTGAAGCTGTTGCCCGGCCGGATGGTGCGCGCGAAGTATCCGTTTCTGGGTGTAATGAGACAAAAATGCTGCGACTTTCCAATCCGCTAAGGGGCGTTTGAAGGTGGATTTGGTGATGGATGCTCTGTGGGGAAGTCTTGGGTATGTACCCCATACCCAGTTGAAAGGCGCTGTAGAGTTGATCCGAAGTAAAGCAACGACGCGACAGTTGTTGGGTTTTGGGGTGTTGCTTTGGGAGGAGCTCCACCAGGTTATTGATCGGGATCGCTGAAACTATGGCGTCGAAGTGTTGCGCTTCGTGCCCTTTGTTTTCACATGTAATTCGCCATCCACGTTGTTCAGGAATGAGTTCAGATACCGCCTTTCGCAAAAAAATTTGTCCGCCTTTAAGCCGTATATAATCCGCCATCTTATCGACTAAAGTCGACATTCCGCCATTCAAATAGTAATTGCCGAAAAGGGTGTAGGCCAGGGCCGTGCATCCGAAAGCCCCATTGACTCCTTTGTGCGTGTTTTGTGCAGTGATCAGCAACTGTTCGTCGATGAAACGTATGAAATGCCGGTTGTTGTGCAGGTTGTGGCGACGCAACAGCGCATACATACCGTTCAACACGGGCGGAAAAAGAGCCAAGTGCCGCACTTGAACCCTGCGTGCCATGCCGTAGAGATCAGTCAGATTTTGTGGGGGGAAAGTTAATTGCCGGGTAGAAACCGCCCAAACCTGCTCGGCAACCCGCATGCACTCCTGCCAAAAACCTGCCTGATTGCGGGGACCGAAGTGCATTTCTGCCTCTTGAATCCAATGTTCCAAATTATTGTAGCGGTTAATGACCGCCCCGTCCATGTGCACCTGCATCGGAAGTTCCAGACGCTCAGCTTCGAGTTCGATGCCGAGCGAATGCAACAAAACAGCGAGCGGCATACCTTGATCGAGCCCTACCAATGTAGTGGCGCCCGTTTCGAAGCGGTAGCCTTTTCGGGTATATGTACTGCTGCATCCACCGGTCATCCAATTTCGTTCGAAGATCGTGACCTCCGCGCCATCACGGGCGAGCAGTGCAGCGGCTGAAAGGCCAGCCATTCCGGCGCCAATCACCGCTACCTTCAAGCCACTGATTTGAGATTCATGATGTCTGGGATGGACTAGATATTTGAAAAGCTGAAGCATAAGAAAGGCCTATCGGGTGTATTTTTGTACAAATAAGGAACACATGAAATCTATTTCTGTTCGCGATGCGCTTTTAATCAATGATGGTGAACTCAGGGAAGTGAACGTACACATTCAAGACGGTAAGATCTGGCACATCGACCCTATAGGACGCAAGCGGCCCGCCGATCAGGTGTTGTCGCTCCAAGGAGCATTCTTGATGCCGGGTGCCATCGACGACCAGGTTCATTTTCGCGAGCCCGGACTCACACATAAAGGCGAGCTCGCTACCGAATCATGGGCGGCAGTGGCAGGAGGCGTCACCAGCTATATGGAAATGCCCAATACCAAGCCAGCTGCCATCACCATAGAACGATTGGAACAGAAATATGCCCGTGCAGCAGAGGTTTCTCCAGCCAACTACACCTTTTACCTGGGCGCAACACCCGACAACCTAGAGGAATTGAAATCGGCCGATTACAGCCGGATTTGTGGTGTAAAGATTTTCATGGGTAGTTCAACAGGCGATTTGCTGGTGAATGAGGCTGACGCACTTGACGCCATTTTTAGCTCAGTAGGGGCGCTCATTGCCCTGCATTGCGAATCGGATCCCATGATCGCCGAACAGTTGAAACACTGGAAGGAACAACTGGGGGAGGACAGATTAACACCGGCGCATCATCCGAAGATCCGCACGCGGGAGGCCTGTTATGCCTCGAGTGCCCAGGCTGTTGAAATCGCGCGCAAATACGGATCACGGATCCATGTGCTGCACATCAGCACCAAAGAGGAGTTGGATCTATTCGATGCAGACCTACCTCTGGCTGAAAAGAGGATTACCGCAGAGGCCTGCGTGCACCACCTTTGGTTTGAAGAAGGCGACTACCCCCGCCTTGGAAATCGAATCAAGTGGAACCCAGCCATAAAAAGCTCAGAAGATAGGGCCGCGCTGCGTGGCGCATTAAACGATGGCCGAATAGATGTTGTCGCTACCGACCACGCCCCCCATACCCTTGAGGAAAAAGACCAGCCCTACCTATCGGCCCCCAGTGGTGGTCCTTTGGTGCAGCATTCGGTACCCATGATGTTTGATCTCGTTGAACAGGGGGTGTTGACCCACGCCCGATTGGTGGAGTTGATGTGCCATAACCCTGCGGTGTTGTTTAGGATCCCGGATCGGGGCTATGTACGTGAGGGTTTTCAAGCCGATCTGGCTGTGGTGCGTTCAAAGCCTAATGCAATTGCCCGTGAAGGCCTGTTGTACCGCTGCGGGTGGTCGCCTTTAGAGGGGAGTACCTTAGGCCATGTGGTAGAAAGTACCTTGGTGAATGGCCATCTTGTCTGGCACAACGGACAAAAAGGACGTTTTGTGGCCGGGCATCGCCTTCGTTTTACAAAAAGCTAGTTGAACCGTCGGTGGATGATGCATCGAAAAGCATTATAACTATTTTTGGGTGATCAACTCTAACTTATGATGAAAGCATACTTTTTACGCATTTTTTTCTTATTCACGGCTTGTTCGATATTCTCGACTCATCAACTACGGGCTCAGTACTGCGCGTCGCAATCCAATATTTCGATCGACGAACACATCACTAATGTGACTATGGGTACGTTGTCGAATGCTTCAGGCGGATCGAGCTACTCCGATTATACGGCTCAAAGTGCCACGGTCAACCCCGGTGGAAACCCACAGATTTCGGTCACCATCTATAATGGAGCGCCTCCTGGTGTCACTTGGAATGAATATGTATCAGTATTCATCGACTGGGATCAGAACCAGACGTTTGACACGCTAACAGAAATGTATTTGGTGGGGTCATGCAATACGAATGGGTGCGTTGTTTCTGGCAACATCAGCGTGCCGCCTACAGCGACACCTGGAACCACCCGTATGCGTGTGATTCTCCATTACAACGTATACCGTCGCGATCCTTGCGGGAATTATCAGTTCGGAGAAACGGAAGATTACGGCCTCATCGTTTTGCCCCTGGTAGGTCGCGACGTCGCCGCAACTGCGCTCTTATCGCCTGTTACCCCAGTTCTCGCCTCTACTTCAGTTCCCGTTACCATCCGCATAACCAATTTAGCAGCGGACCCCATCAGTACAGCAACTGTGGGATTTCGACTAAACGGGGGCGCTCCCACTACAGAAGTGTGGACGGGCAATTTGGCGTCAGGCCAGTCGGTCAATCACACCTTCAGCGGTTCGTTGCTGCTTCCGCCTTCTAGTCCGGCTCAAATCACGGTTTGGGCCACCAATGCCAATAATTTGGGGCCAGATATCAACCCGGGCAACGACACCTTGCGGGTGAGTCGCTGCTTGGCCCTACCGGGTGGGGTGTACCTCGTTGGCGGCAGTCCGCAGGCCACTTTCCCTACCCTCGACTCAGCCATTAGGGCCATCAGTTGCGGCGGTATTGCAGGTCCAGTGACGTTTTCCATCGAACCCGGTACCTATTATGGAAGTTATACCCTCAACAACATCCCCGGTTCCGGGGCTTCGTCCATCACTATCAGTAGCCAAACGGGTATTGCATCGAGTGTTGAGCTCCTACCCGATACTTTGGTGGTACCCCCAACCGGCAGGGTTTTGTTTAACATCAACCGCACGCCAGGGGTAATTTTGAGTAATCTGACCATGAGGATGCCGTTATCTACATCAGGGGTGGCAACAACCGGTATGTTGGTTTTGGCAGATCGTTCCTCATTTTTAAACGTTACAGGGTGCATCTTACAAGGCCCAGCATTAACTGGAGGTTTTTCCTTCGGTCAAATGGGCATTTCCGCCTTGAGGTCCGACACGGTGGTTATTTCAGGTAACACCTTTCAGCGGTTTAACACGGCTGTACAGATTTCAGATCCCTTGCCCGGCCGTCGGTATTTGTCGGGCTGTGCCCTGAGTTTCAATCAATTCAGCAATTATGAGGTTGTTTTCATTGCCCGAAATCATGCGGATTTGGTGGTTCAAGGAAATCAGTTGACCGATGCCGCGGTGTACACGAGAGCCATGCAAATTGATGTCGCAACTGGTCTTCGAATCGAATCAAATAAAGTGAACGGTAATCTGGGCAGCGCGGTGTTTACCATTCAGAATGCCAACGACAGCATCGGACACCCCAACCGCATTGTTAACAACGTGGTGAGTGGACGTTTTGCGGGTACGGGCTTCCAAAATCAGTATTCTGCATTAATCGTCAATGCCATTTCGGATACCACAACCTCGGCAGATCCGGTGGATCAGATTGAAGTGGTGCACAATACTTTTCATGTAGAGATGGCCGCTCCTTCGGCTTCTGGTGGTATGGTGAATTTTAATGGGATCAATTTCTTGCCCGTTCGTCCTTGGAGTCAGATCGACTTCCGCAATAACCAAATTACGGCCCGTGCTGAGAATGGTAATGCGCTTTCCACTGCCGTAGTTGCATTGAGTTTCGATGGAGATTCGACCTTGGCAGCGTTGAACAGCAATTTCAATAATTATTTGTTATCAGATCCTGCCAATGCCAACCCCGCCAATAATCTAATCTTCGACAACAACATTCCCCAGGGTTACGCGAATCTAGTCGCGTGGCGTACGGCCAGCGGAAAAGACCTGCAGTCGATTTCGGCTAGTCCGGTCTATGCAAGTTTGTCTAATCCGATCCCAACTTCTGCGGCGGTAAACAACCTCGGAACACCCGTTTCAAGTGTGACCTCTGACATCACAGGTGCTCCACGCAATGCGAGTACGCCCGACATGGGGGCCTATGAATTTACCCCCTCACCCAATGATTTGGGCGTGATAGGGATTAGTGGTGTGCAAAGCGGTTGCAGTTTGGGATCTGCCATCCCGGTACAGGTTAAAATCTTCAATTTTGGAACGGCCCCGCAATCGGTTTATTCAGTGGGCTACAGCATCAATGCAGGAACACCCGTCACTGAACCGGTGAATGTGAACATCAATCCAGGCGATACGCTCACCTATACCTTCTCTACCCCGGTTAATTTGAGCAATCCCGCTACCTATGATATTAAGGCGTTCAGCATCCTATCATCCGATGCACTCGTGGCCAACGACACCACTGCTCTTCTGGTGGTTAGTATTCCGACAGTGGGTGCTTCGGCTCTGCCCTATGAGGAGGATTTCGAAAACGGAAACGGAGGATGGACATCCGGCGGGGTGAATAGTTCATGGGCACTGGGTGCGCCTGCGGGCACCACCATAACCACTGCGGGTACGGGCACCCAGGCTTGGGTGACCAACCTTTCGGGCGACTACAACAACAATGAGCAGAGTTTCGTGGTTTCTCCTTGCTTTGATTTCAGCACGGTAGTCAATGCGGAGATCTCATTCGACCTGTATTTTATTACCGAGCCTAATTGGGACAAGGCTGCCCTCCAATATACCTTGAACAACGGTCAAACTTGGGTTCGCTTGGGTTCCTTAGGCAGTGGAATTAACTGGTATAACCAAGCCAACACGTTAGGGCCCTACACGGGGAATCCGGTTTGGTCGGGCACGCCTGGCAGTGGGGGATGGGTACGGGCTACTCATTCATTGTCGGTGTTGGATAGCCAACCTTCTGTTCGTTTTCGAATGGCTTTTTATTCGGATGGTTCAGCAGTCGATGAGGGGATTGGTTTCGACCGAGTCGTGATTCGTCGTCGCCTCGACCCAGTCATTCTGTCGGTCACTCGACCCAACGACTCTTGTGTCTCATCGCCACGAACCATTCGCGCGCAGGTTACCTTCAACAATCCGGTAGCCTCGGTTTCGCTGCGCCGAGACCTCAACAATTCGGGTGTATACACCACCCAGGCGATGACCTTGAATGCTGCTTCAGGCTTATGGGAAGCGACCATTCCAGCGGGTCAGCCCAATGTACCCGTTCGTTTTTTTGTGATTGCCACCGATAATACCCAATTGGCGGATACCTCAGATGTTTCGAGCTATGTCGACGATTACCTGCGCCCCAATGCGGGTGCCGATACATCAATCTACGTTTCGGGCACGGCTACATTGCGTGGAACTGGGGGTGGTTTCGACGCCTTCCTGGGTACGGGCACAATCACCAATACCAACACAACTTATCCGGCGCCCTATGGCGGATTCTACTGGGGTGCCCGCCACCAGTTCCTCATTCGGGCTTCTGAATTACAAGCGCTCAACATCGGCGCGCCGATTGTTTCGCTGGCCTTTGATGTGGTAGCCAATCAGGGAAGTCCCTTGGCAAATTTCGTTATTAAGATGGGCCACACCACCGCTACGGATTTGACTTCCTGGCAAAGTGGTACGTCGACCGTTTATTCCGTGCCCAGTTATTCAGACGTTCCAGGCTGGAATACCCACAATTTTCAGACACCCTTTCTGTGGAATGGCCAAAGTAACGTCGTGGTTGAAGTTTGCTTTCAGAACGGAGCGTACACCAATAACGCCATCCTGAATCAAACAGCCACTCCTTTCGTTTCTTCCTATTGGTATCGTGAGGATGGACAAGGGGTTTGCGCCAATACGGGCAGTTCGGGCTCTATTTCTCAACGTCCTAACATGCGCTTAAGAGGTGGTTATGCCTTTACCTGGAAGAATTTAACCACTGGGGCGGTTGTTTCGAGCACCCAGAATCCGGTTCAGGTGTCACCAATAACCACCACCGCCTATGAGTTTAGGTTGACCGATCGGGGATGTTCTCGAGCTGATACCGTGTTGGTGACTGTTCAACAACCACTACCCGATGTAGGTGTTTCGGCTATTGTTCAACCCACTACTTTCGCGGCTGGGCAACAGCAAACCATCAAGGTTGCCATCAAAAATTATTCCACGACAGGGGCCTCTGCCGTTAATTTTGATGTGGCATACCGGGTGAATGGCGTGGAAGTCAACTCAAATACGATATTTCGTCAAATTCCTCCGGGCGATACCATCCACCACACCTTCACGGCGCGCTATACGCCGCCATCAGGGGGTAACTATTTATTATGCGCTTATACCCGTTCCGCTGGAGATATCAACGCCCAAAATGACACCACCTGCCGATCATTTGTGGGTGTTGGTTTAGATCCTTTGGAAAGAGTAGATGTTCGACTCTACCCTGTACCGGCTTCCGACTACTTTTGGTTCGAGTTTCCCGAGCCCTTGAGCGCATCTCCCATTTTGTTGGTGACCGATGCCCTAGGTCGGCAGATTAGTGAAGAGCAGGTCTATGCGCCCCAGTATTCTGCGGGCTCTCAGTCCACCAACCTGCACCGTGTTCGGGTCGCTGAATGGCCAACAGGTATGTACCACTACCGTTATCTCGATGGCGGTCGAACGGCTACAGGATCCTTCCTGATTGCCCGATAAGTTTCGCTTGGCACCCCGCATTTGGTTTTTCCACTTCTGGGCTAAAGCCGTTTGTGCTTTGTTCTTTCGGGTGGTGCTGCGCAAGGGATTTGAATCTCAACAGATCCACGAGCAACCCTTGCGCCCTCGCTTGTATACACTGAACCACACCAATTCGTTTTTGGATCCGGTTTTGTTTGCTGTTCAGCGAAGGCAGCCCTTGTATTTTTTGGCGCGCGGCGATGTGCTTTATGGTTTTGCCGGGGGGATCCTCCCCCGTATATTTCCGTTGTTGCCCGTTTGGAGGAGGAGGGAGGGACAAGCGCAGCTGAAGGGTAATTATTCCACTTTCGAGCGTTGTTTCGAGGTTTGGAAGCAGGGCGGGGCGGTGGTGATCTTTTCGGAGGGATTGTGTGTGAATCGGGTGGGATTAAAACCACTCCTAAAGGGCACCGCACGATTGGTTTGGCAATCCTACGAAAGGGGAGTGGATTTGGAGGTGGTGCCTGTGGGGGTGTGCTACGAACATTTCAACGGCACGGGTAAGGGTGCAAGGGTATCTTTGGGTGCGCCATTGGAGTGGCGGAACTTTGCCCAGTGCGCATCATCGCCCGCCCACTTCTATCAATCATTTAATGGCGCCTTAGCCTCGGCCATGGCCGACTGCATGGTCGACCCTGAGGAAACAGGATCAGCGGCAAAGTTTTGGTCTGTTCTGCCCCCGCGGAGGGCATGGCAACGAATGGCCCGCTTGTTGTCGACTGTTCTTCATTTTCCCATCGCAGCTCCCGCACGCCTTCTGTCCAGGACGCTCACGCATGGAACGGTGCATTTCGACTCGGTTTATTTTGTGGTGCTGATGCTGGCCTACCCGTTTTCGCTTCTTTTGTTGCTCGTTGTGGGCATTGGTTTCTTTCCCGCTCATGCCTTGGCTGTTTGCTTATGTGTAGGACTTCTTCCTGTGATCGCCTGGATGGGTCGATAGAAGAATCCGCAGGGTAATTTGACTATTTTTGCGGAAATTGGACTCTATGAAAAAGATCGTTGTGGTGGGAGCGGGCACTATGGGCAATGGAATCGCCCATGTTTTTGCACAAAATGGCTATGATGTACGGCTCGTGGATGTGTCGGAAGCGGCCTTGCAAAAGGGTATGCAGACCATTGAGAAGAACCTGGCCCGCATGTTGGCCAAGGGCAGCATTACTGAGGCCGATCAGACCGCCACCTTGGCTCGGTTAACTACCCATTCTGCCATCGACAGCAGTTTATCGGATGCCGATTTGGTTGTGGAGGCCGCCACCGAGCGCGTCGAACTCAAACTTGATATTTTTCGGACGCTCGATGAATTGGTGTCGCCCGAGGCCATACTGGCAAGCAATACCTCATCCATTAGCATTGCTCAGATTGCCGCTGCTACGCGTTATCCAAAACGGGTCATAGGCATGCATTTTATGAATCCGGTGCCAGTGATGAAATTGGTGGAGATCATTAAGGGCTACAACACATCCGACGAAGTGGCGAAGCGTGTGCAGGACCTTTCTGTGGCTCTCGGTAAAATCCCTGTTTTGGTGCACGACTACCCCGGATTTGTGGCCAACCGCATTCTCATGCCCATGATCAACGAGGCAATCCAGAGTCTGTTTGAAGGGGTAGCTGGAGTTGAGGAAATTGATCAGGTCATGAAACTGGGGATGGCGCATCCCATGGGGCCCTTGCAGCTGGCCGATTTTATCGGCTTAGACGTATGCTTGGCTATTCTACGTGTACTGCAAAATGGACTGGGGCAACCCAAATACGCGCCATGTCCTTTGTTGGTGAACATGGTTACGGCCGGCCACCTCGGCGTAAAATCGGGCTCAGGCTTTTATGAATACACCCCAGGCAGCAAAGAAACCCGGGTTGCAGCCCGTTTTCTGAATTGAGGGCTTGATTTGAATCGCACCACCCGAGTCTAAGGTCTTCCGGGCCATTCGTTTTTTTAAATAAAACGAATGGCATCAGATAAAAAATGGAGAGACGAGGTCTAATCCTCCTGCCCGTCGGGCTTGGCTGGTTGCTCGTCGTCGGCTGTGGTCGGTTTGTTGGGTGCTGACTCTGGGTCTGAAGCAGGTGTTTCTGTGGCTTTGTCGGATGTGCTGATTTGTGTTACTTGAGGGGTCAGCTGCACAGGGCTTTGTGTGACGGTGGGAGTGCTCACTACCTTGGGTGCTGGGGCTGATCCGTCGAGCGGGGCGCCCACGGCGACATCACAGCGGTGACCGGGTTGGCCATGTGGTGGATTAATTTTTGGGGCTGGTCCGTTGGTCGCCACGGGTTGAGCTGATGGGTTCATCAACGGATTGCTTTGCGCGTTTCCGTTTGCTGCTGCCGCAGCGGTGGCCGAATCGGTGTAGGAGGGGCGGGGATAACTTACCGTGTCTGGATCGCTGCATGCAGAAAGACATCCAAAGCAAAAGAGAACGGAAAAAACTGAAACAATGGAGCGTAGTGTCATGGTTGAATGGGGTATTGTCTCGTCAAAAATACCCAAAAAATTCATCGATTCGCTCTGAACCGATCCTCGTCTGTTCATGCTTTCTATAAAATCCTGCAAAAGTGAGCAAGCAGGTGTGTTTTTTGCTGATCCGAAACCCGCTCTATGCCCTCGCTTGTGAGCCGATCGATGCGAACCCAGTTGCTTGCATGCAAAATTTGCCCATTGCCCAACACCAGTCCAACATGGGTAATGCGGTGATGATCGTTGGTAAAAAAAGCTAAGTCGCCTGCTTTCGACTGCTTGAGGTCGGTGTAGGTTTGTCCATTCTGGGCCTGCTGCCAGGCATCGCGGGGCAGGTTTATGCCATACACGGCAAATGCCTGTTGGATGAGTCCGGAGCAATCGATGCCCCAAATGGAGGTGCCGCCCCAGAGGTAGGGGGTGCCGAGGTATAAGCGTGCTGTATCGCAGACGCTTTGGGGTGTGGCAGGGAGCGGCGCACCGACATCACCTTCGAGGATGCTTGCGTTGGCTGCGGGTGCGCAGCCATGGCTCACCCAAAGGGTCTCGGCGCCTATGTGTAGGTGCGCCCACCTCGAACGAACGAACAAGGGCGCGGCTTCTGAGCTGCCGCCCTCATCTGGGCTAAGTTGACCGGCTCCCACCCATCCTTGGTAGCCATCGCGCTGGCTCGTACCATAAAACCAACCCGGTTTGGAATCGGTAACCAACACCTTTTGGTGCCAATGCCATTGGGTGGTTTGCTCAGCGCGTTCGCTGGGTTCTGATCGCACAGGGGCTAGGGCTACGGCCACTCGGTATTCGGCATGTTCGGCCAAATTCATGCGCAAATCTAATCATTCGGATGGCCCATGCCACAATTTCAGTATTTTCGACCTTCGCAAGCCTAATACATGTCTGAATTACCGGCCTCATCGTCACAAAATGCCAGCGAATCGGCGGCTAACCCTACCCCTGCGCCGGCTGGAGCAGGAATGATCCCCGGCATCGATCGTAAGTCAGCGCCTCCCACACACGCCACAACCGCGCCGGCCTTGTCGCTGCAGGCGGCCGACATCTACCAACAGCAGACATTGGTGTTGTCGCAGGTAAATTTCAGTGTGCAAGCCGGCGAATTCGTTTACCTGATCGGTAAAACCGGGGCGGGTAAAAGCAGTTTGCTGAAAACCCTCTACGGCGATCTTCCTCTGCAAAGAGGCGCCGGACAAGTAGGTGGTTTGTCGTTGGGCGGGCTCAAACCTGCCGATATCCCGGTTTTGCGCCGAAAGTTAGGCATCGTGTTTCAGGATTTTCAGCTGCTCTACGACCGAACGGTGTCAGAAAACCTACTTTTCGTGTTGCGGGCAACGGGTTGGACAGACCCCTCCAAAATGAAGCAACGATCTGCCGAAGTATTGAAATTGGTTGGACTATCCACCAAGGATTTTAAAATGCCCCATGAGTTGTCGGGCGGCGAACAGCAACGGGTGGTGGTGGCACGGGCACTCCTGAATTACCCGACACTCGTGCTGGCGGATGAGCCCACGGGCAACCTCGATCCCGATACCTCATTGGAAATCATGGGACTGCTTACCCAAATAGCCCAGGAACAAGGCACCGCCGTCCTGATGGCGACGCACGACTACCTCATCATTGACCGCTTCCCAGCCCGGTTATTGCGCTGTGAGGCCGGACAAGTCACGGATCTCGGGGCCATCCTCTTCTAGTGAAGGCTCCGGTGCTATGATTGAGCTGTCGGCTTTGATTCCTGTGTGGCGCAGCCGTCCCATCAAGCTGCTTCAGGCATTGTGGGCAGAAGCCGAATCCCTTGAATTCAAAATCGAGATTTGGGTGTGCGACGACTCGGCTGATCCGGCCTATTTCGACTGGCACGACCTTTTTCGGGCGCACCCAGGCATCCATATTCTGACATTTTCTGAAAATTTAGGCAGAAGTAGGGCGCGAAACACGCTTTTGGCCCAGGCCAACGGGCGTTGGGTGTTGTGGCTCGACGGCGATCTGGAAATACCGCCGGGATTTCTTAAACCCTATCAAGAAATTGTGGCGCGCAACGGAGGCGAGCCTTCAGAACACGGGCCGGTATACTGTGGGGGAATAAGGGTCGAACCCCATTCGGCACTCGATGGGGGGGTTAATGAGGGGAATGTTCGGCCCGAAGACCGCCTGCGCTATCGATACGCGGTGCAGGTTGAGGGCGCCTCAGCCGCCGAACGCCAGAAGACGCCCTACCGTTGGGTACGTGCCGCGCATTGCCTGATGCCCACCCGTGCCGCCCGCTGCTTGTCGTTTCCCGAGTTTTTGCAGGGCTACGGACATGAGGATACGCATTGGGCCTTTCAAATTCAATCTAAGGGGATGAAGGTGCACCATTGGGATCATCCGGTGGAGCATAAAGGAATCGACACCGATGCCGTTTTTTTGGATAAATCGCTCCAGGCTGTTCAGAATTTGGCGCGTTTGTGGCGCTATGATCCGCTTTTTGCACGTTATGGCCGCGACATCCCCCTGATTCGCGCCCATGACCTCATACAATCGACTGGTTTGATGTTTTTCCTCGCTCTCGGCTCTTCTTGGTTGGAAAGGCGACTCCTGAAACCAAAAAGCATCTCTTTGCGGTTTTTTGGCTTGATGAAACTCATTTGGTTTGACCGTGCCCTGCGTTGGGCACAGCCATGGGAAAACCGTTGAAAGCCGATTGAATCAGGTAGTTCTCTGGTAAATGGTCACACCGTAGCGATTGATGTGTTCCTTCAGGTCGGCATGTTCTAAGGTGTTGTAATGAACAAGATCGAGGTAATAGGGGATTGGTAAGTCGTCGTTTAGCAGTCTGCTGAGTGCAGACAGGGTCTTTAGGTGCAGTTTTCTCCCAAAATGGCTGGGTCTATATCACTACCGTTGCGCGGCCAGCCCAAAGCCCGACTGCCGAAGAGTATGGCCTTTTCGATAGAGGGTTCCTGGGAAAGAGCTGCTAAGATGAATCCGTAGCTATTTTCAGCAATACCGTATCGATGATCAGGATTCCCCTTAACGAGAGGCTGGTTAGATTTCACGCTCAAGGTATTCATGAAGTTCTCTTAAAGCGGGATAATATAAATCGATAATCAATCGCAGCGCTGTTCTGAAATGCCTGTTTTATGGCGTCTTTTGGAAACTGGGTTGGCAATTCCTGCTCGTGTAAATAATCCTTGATGGTTTTCCAACCAAACTCGAAGGTGAATTCGAACATTTGGATTAGGCCTGCGCGCTCAAGTTCCGACCACTCAGACTGTTGAACGGCATTCGTCAACAACTGGTAGGCCATAATGACGTTCTGAAATCGTTGCTTCCAGCGAGCATCATGTGCATGCACTCTACTAGAGTAGTCAAAATTTCGACACAGCGCCGGAATGAGCTACGACGATACGGCCTCGCGGTATAAGGAAAGGAGGACGGGTTCGCAGGCGGCTTCCCAGGTCCAGCATTGAGCGGCTAAGCGGCACTGATTGCACAGGTGGCTGTAGAGCCCGGGATCGTTCACTAAGCGGAGAATGGCCGCTGATACATTATCGGCATCGGCCCTATCGAGCAGGATAGCCACTTCAAATTGATTGTTGAACAGACGGTAGCTCTCGAAATTCATACCGATTTGGGGTATGCCTGCCTGCACAAAGTCGAAGAAGCGGTTGGCGAGGGAGTGTCGGTAGTTTAAACTGTCGCCGTCGAGCAGGTTGAAGCCAATGAAGGCTTCGCGGGTCAGTTCATGAAGCAAATCCGGATTTAGTGGACCAGTGAATCGCACACGGTCTTCTAGCTTTAGTTGTCGAACCCGCTCTTTAAGGTCATGGAGTATGTCGCCACCTCCGGCAATAACCAACGGCAAATCGTGCCGCGCCATCGTCTGAAGCAGGGTGGGAAGTCCACGCCCCACATTCACTGCCCCTTGGTAGAGGAGATAGCCCGAATGCCCGCCCACTGTGGATGCGCTTTGGGCGTGGGGCATGTTATAAACCAACCGCATACGCAGGCCGTGGCGTTGGGCATAGTATTCGGCAACGCCCGGGCTCACCGTGTAGCTGTATTGAATGCCGGGCAGGAACAGTTTTTCGATCAGTTGCCAAAACCCACGCACCCATGGCCTGTTTGAAAGTTCAGGCACCCCGGTGAACATTTCATGCGCATCCCAAATGAGGGGCTTTTGGCGCAGGAAGGCGGCGAGGCGTAGGGCCACAAGGGTATCGGTATCGACTGCTGTGAAGGCATCGACCGGGGCGCTGAGGGCCAGGAGGCCCAGTCTAATATTATACTCTGCGTAGAACAGGGGCCCTTTGTGGAACCACAAATTCAGCCGGCTTTGGGTGTATGGGCTGCTGAGCAGCGGTGGGCTGTGGGGTAGGCGGCGCCCAACCAAGTGAACCTGATAACCCGCCCGATGCAGGCTCAGCGCCGTTTTTTGCATGCGCTGGTCGGTGTTGAGGTCGGTGGTGACGGCCAGGAGCAGGCGTTTGTTCATAGGGTTAGGTAAACGTTCTCCTGTTCGTCGATCCGTAGGAGTCCTTCATCGGCCAAATATCGTATGCAATAGCGAATTTGGGCGGGGTGGCCCGGTTTGATCCCCTCAACGAGCTTTTTTAAGGTCGTAGGTGCCCCTTGGCAGGTTTGGTTGATTTGCTGGCGAATGGATGCAAAAAGCGCCGGATCGGGTCGTTCGTGGTGGTATTGGATGCAGACATCGCATTGCCCGCAGGGTGGCGATTCCTGTTCCCCGAAGTAATCGAGCAGAAGGGTGGCGCGGCAAACATCGGATTGTTCGGCGTAGCTGAGCATCGACTGCAGTTGCGCATGCTTGCGCTCTTTGAGTCGCGAATAGGACTCGGGGGGAAGGTGCAGATGAGACTCGGGAACCCGGTCGCGCAGCCAGACCAACAGGGGTTGATCGCTTCTTGGTATGTACTGCGCGATCTTTTTTCGTTTCAATTCTTCGAGACCGGCCCTCAGTTCGTCGGTGGCGATGCCGAGTTTGCGCCCAATAGCCACCTCATCGATCGCGGCATATTCGTCCATAATTCCGGTATAGCTGCGCAGCAATTGCTCCACCATGCGTCCCAAAACGGGGTTTGTGGCTCTAAATTCATCCAATTCACGCGCCGGACAGGTAAAGCGCAGTCGGGAGGGCACCAACAGACTGTCGTCGACCAGCAGGTATCCGGCTCTGTGCAGGATGTTGATGCTGTGGTGCACCACAGGGGGTTGGAGGTGGTGTTCGCGACAAAAATCGAGCAGTACAAAGGGTCGGCTCATTCCTTTTCCATCACCAATCCCTATGTTTTGCCAGATGCCCAGTTTGTGGTAGATGTCATAGATTGTTGCTCGCGGGGGGAAGCTGAGCCCGAGGCGTTTCTCTGCGAGTTTGCGGTCTGATGAATGATAGATCAGGATGCACTTCGATGCTTGTCCGTCGCGCCCGGCACGACCGGCCTCTTGAAAATAGGCCTCCGGACAGTCGGGTGGGCTCATATGCACCACCAGGCGAACGTCCGGCTTGTCGATGCCCATCCCAAAAGCGCTGGTGCAGGCCATGACCTTGATTTTGCCTTGGATCCAGGCATCTTGCTTCGACTGTCTGTCTTCGGCTGCGAGTCCGGCGTGGTAATAATCGGCCGATACCCCCGATTTACGCATAACTTCGGCCCACCTTTCTGTTTTTTTTCGGGTATCGGCATACACAATGGCGCTTCCTATCAGGTTTTGGGTCCACTTCAGAAGCCTCCCTGTTTGGTCTTCGGTATAATCGACGCTGTAGGTGAGGTTCGGCCGTCCAAATCCGGCTTGGAATAAGTTTCCCTTGGTCATGCCCAGCCGCTCCCGGATTTGGTCGACCACTTCGGGTGTGGCGGTAGCGGTGAGGGCCACTAAAGGGACTCCGGGTAGCTTTTCTCTGAGTTGGATGATTTTGAGGTATTCGGGACGAAAGTCATGCCCCCACTGGGCGATGCAATGGGCCTCATCAATGGCCAAAAGCTTTAGGCCCAGTCGATCGAGACGGGCGAGAAACACCGTAGTGCCCAATCGTTCGGGCGATACATACAGAAACCGGTAACTGCCTTTGGTGCATTCCTCGAGGAGGTGGTCGATTTCCCGTGCGGATAATCCGGAGTGCAGGGCTGTTGCCGCGATCCCTCGGCGCGTGAGTTGTTCTACCTGATCCTTCATCAGGGCGATGAGGGGGGTCACCACCAAACATAACCCATCGAGGATCAGAGCCGGTACCTGAAAACAGATGCTTTTCCCCCCGCCGGTAGGCAAAAGGGCTAGGGTGTCGTGGCCATCCAGTACCGATTCGATGATTTGGGCCTGCAGGGAGCGGAACGCGGTATGCCCCCAATACTGTTTGAGGACCTCATGGGCATCCACGCGTTTCATGCATCCAATTGGCCGTCGGTTAATTGAAGTGTACGGTCGGCCCGCGCCGCCAATTCCGGGTTGTGCGTCACGATCACGAATGTTTGGTCGTATTGTTCGCGAAGTGTGAAAAACAGATCATGGAGTTGGCGTGCATGCAGGGTGTCGAGGTTGCCCGATGGTTCATCGGCCAGCACCACCTTCGGGTGATTGATGAGGGCCCTGGCTACGGCAAATCGTTGCTGTTCACCCCCCGATAGCTGCGAAGGGCGATGCTCTGCTCGGGCACGGATGCCCATCAATTCAAACAACTCAAGCATATATGCATCAGTTTCGGGCGTACGCTGATCACCGATCAAAGCCGGGAGGAGCACATTTTCACGGGCCGAGAACTCGGGCAAAAGTTGGTGTTGCTGGTAAACGAAGCCTACATTTCGGTTTCTAAAACGACTCAATTCGCGGTCGGCCAGGCGCATGACATCGGTGTTGTCGTAAAAAACGCTGCCCTGATCGGGGCGGTCGACCGTGCCTAAAATGTGTAGGAGAGTGCTTTTACCGGCTCCAGAAGGCCCCACCACCGCCACGATTTCTCCTTTTTGGATGGATAAATTAATTCCCCTCAATACGGGCAATGCACCGTAATTTTTGATCAACCCAGTAGCCTGTATGAGTGGTGCATCAGACATCTAAACGGGCATAGCGGGCATTTTGCTCAATGAATTGGCGCCGTGGAGGCACCTCATCGCCCATAAGCATGCTGAAAGTGTAGTCTGCTTCTGCGGCACTTTCAATATTCACTTGGCGCAGAATACGGGTGTCGGGGTTCATGGTAGTAGACCACAACTGTTCGGCGTTCATCTCGCCCAGACCGTTGTAG
>SXGR01342886.1_pt1 | contig 22733 bp, 18 predicted proteins | sample 3174711 | NCBI WGS metagenome assembly SXGR01 (sample SAMN11356860, study PRJNA531348) | freshwater metagenome | isolation source: freshwater sample F1-60 | place: China: Fuxian Lake, Yuxi | collected 2017-12-25 | reverse complement strand
CATCAGCCCCGTCTCCTCGCCGCAGATGTACGCTCCGCCGCCCCGGTGCATGTGGACCTCGCAGCTGAAGTCGCCGCCGAGGATGTTCTTGCCGATCAGATTCTTCGCGCGAGCCTCGGCGATGGCCGCCTGGACGCGGTCGTGCGGCAGGCGGTACTCGCCGCGCACGTAGATGTAGGCCGCCTGCGCGCGGATCGCGTAGGCCGACAGCAGCACGCCCTCGACGAAGCCGTGCGGGTCGCGTTCCATGAGCACGCGGTCCTTGCAGGTGCCCGGTTCGGACTCGTCTGCGTTCACCGCGAGGTAGCGCGGGCGCGGATCCTTCGCGGGATCGGGCATGAACTTCCACTTCATGCCGGTCGAGAACCCCGCGCCTCCGCGGCCGCGCAGTCCGGATTTCTTGACCTCGTCGATGACGGCCGAGTACGGCACGCCGTCCTTGATGACCTTCCTCAGCGCGGCGTAGGCGCCGTGCTTCTCGGCAACGGCGATCTGGTGGGCGCCCTCGATGTTGGCGCGCGACAACAAGTAGCGTTCGTGCTGGCTCACTTGACGCTCCCCAGGATCCGCTTCGCCTTCTCGGGCGTGAGGTCCTCGTGGTAGGTGCCGTCGAGATCGAGCATCGGCGCGTTGGCGCAGGCGCCGGCGCACTCGACCGTGGTCACCGTGAACTTGCCGTCCGGCGAAGTGCCGTGCAGCGGCGCGCCGGTCGCCTCGCAGACGGCGGCGATGATGTCCTGCGCGCCACGCAGGTCGCAGCTGATGTTGTGGCAGATCGACACCACGTGCTTGCCGCACGGGCGCAGCCGGTACATCGGGTAGAACGACGCCACGCCGTACACCTCGACCGGTTCCATGCCGAGGTACGCGGCGAGGTCCTCGAGCGCGTCCGGCGACAACCAGCCGCGCGCGTCCTGCAGGCGGTGCAGCGCGAGCATCATGATCGCGCGCTTCTCGGGGTAGTTCTTGGCCAGCTCGTCGAACTCGGCGACGAAATTCGCTTCAAGTGCCATCAGCGGTCCACCTCGCCCATGACGAAGTCCAGCGAGCCGATGATCGATACGGTGTCGGAGAACAGTCGATCCTTCATCAGCACCGGGATCGCCTGCACGTTCATCAAGCCGGGCGCGCGGATGTGGCAGCGCACCGGATGGCTGGTGCCGTCGCTTTCGACGAAGAAGCCCAGCTCGCCCTTGCTGCTCTCGACCGCCTGGTAGGCCTGCCCCCTGGGCAGCGCCATGTCCGTCACGATCTTGAACTGGTGGATGAGCTCCTCCATCGATTGGTGCACCGTCGCCTTGGGCGGCAGCACGTAGCGGCGGTCGTCGGCGAGGAACTCGCCGCCCTTGCTCTTCTCGAGCTTCTGCAGCGCCTGCTGGATGATGCGCACCGACTGGCGCATCTCCTCGATGCGCACGAGGTAGCGGTCGTAGCAGTCGCCCACCGTGCCGACGGGGATCTCGAAGTCGTACTGCTCGTACCCGCTGTACGGCATCGCCTTGCGCAAGTCGTAGGCGCAGCCTGAACCGCGCAGGTTGGGTCCGGTCAGCGACCACGCGAGGCACTGCTCCTTCGTGAGCACGCCGATGTCGCGGTTGCGGTCGTACCAGATGCGGTTGCCGGTCAGCATCTTCTCGAACTCGTCGATCGCCTTGGGGAAGGCGTCGACCCAGTCCTTGATGCCCGCGGCGACCGACTCCTCGACGTCCGCGTACACGCCGCCGATCCGCACGTACGTGTTGTTCATGCGGTGGCCGGTGTAGGCGTCCAGGAGCGAATAGGCGCGCTCGCGCTCCTTGAACGTGAAGAAGAACATCGTGATCGCGCCCAGGTCGATCGAGGTCGTGCCCAGGTAGATCAGGTGCGCCATGATGCGCGACATCTCCATCAGGAGCACGCGCACCTGCTGGCCGCGCTCGGGCACCTCGAGCCCGGCGAGCTTCTCGAGCGCCAGCGCGTACGCGCAGTTGTTCAACAACGGCTGCACGTAGTCGAGGCGGTCGGTGTGCGGGAAGAACTTGCGCCAGCCGAGCGACTCGCAAGTCTTCTCCTTGCCGCGGTGGAGATAGCCCACCACCGGCTCGATCTCCTTCATGGTCTCGCCGTCGAGCACCACCTTGATGCGCAGCACGCCGTGCGTGGCCGGGTGCTGCGGGCCCATGTTGAGCTCCATCAGCTCGCCGTGCAGCGGGTCGTCGCGGTCGACGGCTCCCGGCGCGTACTCGAACATCCGCTTCGTGCTCATTGGTCGGCGATCTCCGAATGGTCGGACACGGCCGCGCGCTCGCGACGGCGGCGATCCCACTCGCGGTAGAGGCGGTCCGGTTCGATGCCGTGGTGGGGGAAGTCCTTGCGCAGAGGGAAGTGGTCGTACTCCTCCGGCATCAGCAACCGCTTTAGGCCGGCGTGGCCCTCGAAGACGATGCCGAACATGTCGAAGCACTCGCGCTCCGCGTAGGCGGCGCCGGGATACAGGTCGACGATGCTGGCGACCTTGGGCTCGTCGCCGGGCAGCGCCGCGTAGACGCGCACGCGATCGGCGTGCTCGACCGACATGAACTGCCAGTGGCACTCGTGGCGCGGCGACTTCGGGAAGCGGTCGACGCCGGTGACGAAGGTGTTGGTCTCGAAGCCCGCGCGCTCCTTGAGGCGCCGGATGCACTCCTTGGCGTCGCCGGCGGCGACGCGCACCACGCACATGCCGTCCTTGCCGGTGGACGCTTCGTGGGCGAGCCCCTGCAGCGCCGCGGCCACGCGTTCGTTCGTGCCGGCCATGGTCAGCGGTCCTTCCACTCGCCCGGGGCGAGGTACTCGTGGCTGCGCGTGGTCGGGATGCCGTGGTTGGGGGCGCGCACGAAGCGCTTCGTGCCGCCGTCGTACTCGCCGACCGCGTCGCCCGACAACAAGAGCTCGATCGGCTTCTCGCGCTCGATCTTCTTCTGCAACTTCATGATCGCGTCGATCACCGCGTCCGGACGCGGCGGGCATCCCGGCACGTAGACGTCGACCGGCAGGATCGTGTCGACCCCCTGCACGACGCTGTAGCTGTCGTACATGCCGCCAGAACTCGAGCACACGCCCATGGCGATGACCCACTTGGGGTCGGGCATCTGGTCGTAGATCGTGCGCGCCGCCTCGGCCATCTTCCACGTGAGCGTTCCGGCGACGATCATCAAGTCGCATTGGCGCGGGCTGAAGCGCGCAGCCTCTGCGCCGAAGCGCGCCAGATCGAACTTCGGGCCGATCATGGCCATCAGCTCGATGCCGCAGCACGACAGGCCCAAGGGCATCGGCCACAAGCTGTTCTTGCGACCCCAGTTGACCAACTCGTCGACGCGCGTCGCGAGGAAGCCGAATTCGTCTTGGCCGTGCGCGCCGGCCGGTTTCAGCGATCCCATTCCAGACCTCCCTTGCGCCACACGTACGCCAACGCGAGACCCAAGATCGCCACGAAGGCGGCGATCTCGACCAGCACCAACACCGCCAACCCGTCGGCCTTCAGCTGCTCGGCCGACACCGCCCACAAGACCAGGAAGACCGACTCGACATCGAACAGGATGAAGAGCACGGCCACGAGGTAGAAGTGGATGGATAGGCGGATCCTGGCGGACCCCTGCGCCTCCATGCCGCACTCGTAGGGATCACCCTTGCCGACATTGACCCGTCGGCGGCCCATCAGCTCCGACACGAACAAGTTGACGAGGGCGAATCCGATCGCCAACGCCAGTAGGACGAGGATCGGTGCGTAGCCGGTCAGCATCGTGGGTGGGGGGGGCATCCCTTCCGGGCGCGCCGGAACGGACGGTCTAGGGTTGGCTTCCAAGCCCGGGCGGCGCGGTCGCGGCGCTGCCTCCGGCGTGAAAATGGCGCGAGGAGTGTAGCGGCGGGGTAAGCCGGGTCCAAGCGTGGGGCGGGGTCGCTTGGGGCGGGGGATGGGGCGAACCGTGCGAAGGGAGCTTGGGGAGGCTGGCGAGAGATGGTGGTCCAGTTGGCTGTTGGCGCAAAGCCCGGTGACCCTCAAGCTCCAGTCCGGGTGTGCGACTACCGTCACCAAACGCCAAAGCTCGTTCGCGCCCTCTTTTCATTTGGCGGTGCATGCCCGCAAGACGGAGCCCGAACAAACTGGGCCCAAAGGCCGAGCGCGTGTTGCCTATGCTGGGCCGGAGCGGGCCGAAATCGCCTTCGCGGAAGTAGGGTGGGAGCGTGCTTCGACGTCGCAAAATTTGGGTGCCTCGGGATCGAGAGGTCCTTAGTGTTGCCGATGGAATTGCGCACTCCTTTGGATTTGCCAGTTTTCGATGGGCATGGCGAGGAGTCACGTGCGCTGCAGCCTCGAGGCTTAAATTAAAAGATCCTTCAATTTTCGGGCCGGACGACTTCGTCCGCTCAAAATTGGCGCTTAACGCCCCAGGCCGACCTGCACATACCCACCTCTCGTGCCCCGCGCGAGCGTCTCCAACACTCCGTCGCTCTGCCCGCCCACCTGAACCCCGTGGATGACCACCCGCAAGCGGGGCGCAACATGGCTCAAGAAGTGCGGAACCCACGCGCCGCCCTCGCTTGTTTCGCCGTCGCATAGGAGCACGAGGGTGTCCGATTCCGGCAGAGACTTGGCCTCGACAGGAGTGCCCCCGAGCGATGGCTCAGCGGTGGCCACTTCCAGTTCGAGGGCTCGATCCAAGCCAGAACGCAGCATGGTGCCACCACCTGGCGAGTGGATGCCAAGCCACATGCGCAGGGCTTCGAGCTGCTCTGCGTTCGCCGGCACCAATTCCTCGCGGAACGACTCCGCGTAGCTGTGGAAAAGCACGACGTTGAACTTCAGTCCCTTGGGGGAGTCTCGCAGGAACGCATGCAGCTGCCTTTGCGCTTCTTCCCAGCGTCGGACGCTCGTGGCCGTTCCCGGCTTTCTTCCGCCCTCAGCTTCCGACAAAGTCACGGATTCCGTCATGCTTCCCGAGCGATCCAGGACGAATGTGATCCGATCCGATTCAGGTCGGACCCCGAAGAAGCTCGCTCCCGTACCCTCGACCTTCGCGCCGCCCGGGTTGGGCCGTAATCCTTGTTGCACGCCGCTCCACCAAGCACGCCAAGGTCCTGGTTCCAACCCAAGGTTGCTACCGCGCCGCGCTGCAAGCGACTTTGCGATTTCGTGACGCAAGCGCAGCGACTGGGCCCCCTGCAGACCGCGCTCCGTCCATGCATCCAACGCCGTCACCAAGAACGGAACGGACGCCTTGTCGCCTAGAGCTTGCGACCATGCCACAGCCTGCGAAGCCTCGCGCCAGTCCAAGCTTAGGAGGCGCGCCTTGGCAAGGTCAGCCAGTCGCTTCTCCGACGCACCGCCCTCGGCGATGCGCACCGCGCCAAAGTGCTTGTCCACCAGCGCCGACGTCGCTGCGTGATCCGGAGCCTCGGTCGACTCCGCCACCTCGGCGAAAGTGGCGTGCACCAAGTCGTCGTTCCAGCCTGCCAGCGCCTCCAGGCTGAGCAGAGCCAAGGTCCGATCCTGCTCGCGCGCGGTCAGTGCCAGCCCGTACTTGGCGATGGGGGCCGGGCGATCGCGGAACAGCCTTGCAGCCGCCCGCCGCCGCTCGATAGGCAGACTTTGCACTGGGAGCACCTCGCTCGCCAACCAACGCGAGAGGTTGGCGTCGAGTTTGGGGCGCAAGGCACCCAGCACCGCATCCACCACGCGCTCTTCTGGCGACTCGCGACCTGGGGCTTCTTCGTCCCCCAAGAAAGCACCGAGCAAGTCCAGCATGGACGCCGCGCAGCGTTGCGTGAGCTCCGGATGCAGTTCGGACTCCAGCCGAGCATCGGCGATGCGCTCTAGAAGTAGATCCAAGCGCTTGGGTTCCAGCAGAAACTTGGCGCTGCGCAACCGGAGCACCTCGCCTTCCAACCTAGCGATGGCCGCCCCCTCCATTGGAGCTGAAGTTGCATCCAAGGCGAGTCTCCGTGCCGGGGCGTATCCGCCCGCCAGAGCAAGCGCACCTGCGCAGAGCATCGTGAAGAGGGTGTGCATGGAGTTGCCACCTACAACTTAGGGATCCCTGTGCGGCACAGCAGACCAAAGCCGCGGAAAACTCCAAGCATCTTGCCCACTTGCCCGACTGGGCGCATGTGATGCTCAGTCCCGAGGTAGTTGTTCGAGCACCTCGTGCTCCTCGGGAAATCGACCGGCCTTGCCCTTGTCCCAGAGCACCGATTCCCCGGCGACCACGGTGAACTCACCCTTGCTTCCTGGAGTCAGGATCACGGCAGCCCCCGACTTGGCTTGCATGGCGGCCGCGAGACTCGCGGCACGGGGCTTGTAGTTTCAAACGACGCAGTAGCGGATTTCGTAGTGCATGAGATGGTGGCCCCACTGAGTGTTGGTTGGAGATACCAAGATGTAGCTCCGAGGAAATGCATGTTCAATGGTGGGCGCAGCAGACGCCAATCCGTAATTCCAGTGTGGATGGTGGTCCACTTGACTGTTGGCCGTCTGGACAGGATGCGCCTACTGCGCAACCAAGACGGCCAAGGCGCCCACTCCGCCATGAACCGCGGATTTGCATCTCTATGGGACTCTCCAACTGTGCAACGGCGCACTGCCGTCATCCATGATCTGTCCCCTGCATCCTGCGGGCTTGCGGACGCGTGGTGGGCAATATCGCCAGCCGCGCTAGTGGCGACCATGGCTCTCGCCTAAGGCCCCTATACACCCCGCGCTTTGGCCCCGGCTCAGTCCCAGACGAGCCGGTCGCGGATCAGCTCCATCGGCTTGATGGGTCGCTTGGTGATCATCGCGGCCGTAGCAGCCGTTTCACCGGGAGTCTTGATGGTGCGCATGCGGACGTAGTTGCGCCAGGCCACCCAGATCCAGGCATGTCGCACCAGCTTGGATGCCAACTTGGAGTGGGCCCAGTTGCGACGTACGAGCCGCGAGATGCCGTCGCGCAACATCGCGAAGGTCAGATTGACAGCGAACAGCGGGTTTTGGCTGTTTCGAGGTAGCTGCGCATCGACTTGGATGTGGCTGGACCGACCGCCGAACGCACGCTGGATCAAGCCCGGATAGCTGGTCTTCTTGTCCGTTGCGAAGGAGGCCGACATGGAGCGGTCGGGAGCGCCCAACTGCGCTGCGCGTCGCAGCACGGCAAGCACAGCTTGGCTCGACTGCGAACGCCGCGCGTTTCGCGCCACTCCCGCAGGCTTCCTTCCGCGCGGAGGCAGGGTTCCCACCTCGAAGTCGATGATGAGCAGTGTCTGTCGCGAGACCAGCACGGGCATGGTCAACGGCATGTTCACACGGTCTTTTTCGAAGGTCTCGAGCTCGTCGAGGGCGAACGCGTCGAGGGGGGCGAGGCTGGGGGCGGCACTCAGTGCTCGGCGGTGATAGAGCTCGCAGTGGCGGCCCATGAGCTCGAGTCGATGGGCGATCGTCTTGCGATTGAGCCGATAGGTGCGACTGGCCTGGCGCTGGGTGTTCTTTGACACGAATGCGTCCAGCAGCAGGTGGTTGATGTGCGGCTTCCGCTGACGGTAATTGAAGCGAAAAGTCTGCACCGAGAAGGTGTGCAGGCAGGCTTGACAGCGAAACCGCTGCACCTCCCGTCCATCGCAGGCGCGCCAGTACGTACCGTGTCGCTGGTAGCGGAACACAGTGGCATGCTTGCAGTCGGGGTGCGGACAGTGGTCGGGTTCGAATCGGGCCATGAGGCGCCCGCGCATCCAGATCGCGACGGGCCTCCGATCTACTGACGCTCGCCGAGCCGCCAGCGTGGCACCCAATCAGCGATCAGCGCTCCACACGTGCTCGTCGGGCATCCACACCCAGCTGGACCACCATCACAGGCCAACCTTGATGAAGTCGCCCCCCGACAACCTCGCCAACTCCTCCAAAGCCCCATCACTCCCACCACCCACCTGCACCGCGTGCAGCACCACCCCCCTCGGCTTCGCCACATCCCGCACGAAACCCGCGACCCACCCCGACCCTTCCGCCGTTGCGCCGTCGCACAACAAGACCATCTCTTGTCGACATGACTCCGCCGCTGGCACTTTCGTTCGCGGTCCGCGCGGCGCTGCGAGGATCGGCTCGCCCAGCGCCAACTCGACTCCGGCCTTGAGGTGGGTTCCGCCTTCGGGCGCTTGTTGCGTCAACCACTGCTTGAGCTCCGCGATCTGTCGCCCACTCACGGGCACGAGCTTGCCGCGGAACGCTTGCGCAGTGGAGTGGAACAGCACGACGTCGAACTGCATGTCCGGCGGCGACTTGGCGAGGAACTGGAAAAGCTGGTTCTTCGCCTCGTCCCAGCGCCGCACGCTTGGCGCATGCTCGGCAACCCCTCTGCCCGGCCCGGATCCAAGCGGCTTGCCGCGTTGCGGCGGCACAGGTGCAGCGCCTGTGCCCATCCCACCATGTTCGAAGTAGGGGCTCGACATGCTCCCCGAGCGATCGAGCACGAACACCACGCGCTTGGACTTGGTCTTGATGCCGAAGAACGATCCGACCGCGGTACCGCGCTGCCTGCGGTCGGGCGGCGATGGCCTGCGACCAGCCTGCACCTCGCTCCACCAGAGTCGCCACGGTTCGGGATCAAGTCCAAGGGACACGCCAAAGCGCGTTTCCATCTCCCACGCGATCAGGACGCGCGGGTCCTCGTCGGTGGGGGTCGCCGCCCCGCGCACGCGCCACGTCTCGAGCGCGGCGGTCAAAATGTCGAGAGCGGCCTCGTGCGACATGGCTCGCGTCCAGGCGGTGGCGAGTCCGATGCGCTCGGGATGCGTGCCGCGCAAGCCGTCGAGGATCAGCTCGCGCAAGTGGCGCGAGGCATTGGAGCTCGCCGGCACTTCGACTTGCGACAGGTGTCGCTCGACCAGCGCCAAGCGTTCGTCGCGATCTTCCTCGGAGAGACCCGCCGCGAGCGCGCGCGCGATTTCTTCGACGAAGACTGCATGCACGAGGTCGTCGTTCCAACCTGCGAGCGCCTCGAGGCAGAGCATCGCGAGGTGTCGATCCGGATCGCGTGCCGCGAGGCTCAAGCTCAGCTTGGCCACCGGCGGCGGATTGTGCAGGAACAGCTTCGCGATGGCACGCCGTGTGCCTGGTGGAGTCGAGCTCGACGGCAAGACGGCTTCGGCGAGCTCGACTTGGCGTGCGCGGCCGATGCTGGCGCGCAACGCGCCCACGGCCGCATCGACGACGCGCGTCTCGGGCGAGCCGTCCGCGTGGCGTTCGTCCCGCGCCAACACCGAGCCAGCCAGTGCGAACAACGCGGCCTCCCAGCGTTCCCACAACATGGGTTCTGTCGCCACCAACTCGATGCCATCCGAACACAGCGACTCGACGGTTGCGGCGCGGTCGCTCGTCCACTGGTGCGTCTTCTTCGCGGCGCGGATCGCTTCCGACTCGAGCTTGGTGATGCTGCCGTTCTTCACTTGCCCGGAGGCGAGCGGGATGCACAACCAAAAGACAAGGAAGGCTAGCAGGGCGTGCATGGCGCGGCAGTGGGGGAATCGAGTGTCCTAGGGACGCTGGAACTCCACAAGCGCCCGACCTCCTTGAATCTCACGCCAAACCACCAGGATTTCCAGTCAGTGCCGCAAGTCCCACCCTTGGATTGGCGATTGCACTGGCTGGTCCGACGCGGCGGTCGGCTCAAGGTAGACGGGTAGTCTGGCGCTTGATCTCGATCGGATCATCCATCCCCGGTCCAAGGTGCTGGAGCACGACCACCACATCGCGCGCAGCGGCCTTGGCGGGCAGTTCGAGGTGCGCGGCGCCATCGGCGGGGATGGCCGAGCTGCGATCGATGACGAGCTCTTCGCGAGCGAGTTCCTTGCCCTCGCCGTCGCGCAGCACCGCGGCGACGAGGAACTCGCGGCCCACCAGGCCGGGCACGCGATGTCCAGTCGTGTTGCGCAGCGCCACCAGCGTCCCATCGGCGCCCATGGGCTCGACCACGATGGCGAAGGCGCGCGCCGCGAATGCAGGGTCGCGCGGCGTCTGCAAGGCATGGCTGCGCGTCGCGCGTGACGGGTAGGCCGCCTTGCCGTCCTCGGCGGCGATGGGGCGTTCGAGCGGCTGCATGTGGCAGCCCACGCACGATAGTCCGTGCGACTCGCGCTGGCGGCTGTCGACGTAGTCCTTGGCGATGCCCACCACTGGGCCGACCGAGGTGGCGTGGCAGCTGATGCACAGTCGATCGGCGCCTTCGTCGGTGAAGCTGTCGTCCTTTCGCGTGGGGTGGGCGTCGGTGGGACCGCCGCGCGGACCGAGGATCGCGCCGTCCTTCGCCTCGTGGCAGGTGGCGCACGCGATCCCGTAGTGGATGTCCGCATCGCTGCGTGGCTCGCCGGCGTCGCTGGTGGTGAGCGCACGAGTCGTGGGCTTCTGCGGCGGCTTGCCATCGTCGGCGTGCGCATGCAGCGGGGTCGGGATGTGGCAGTTGTGGCAGGCTTCGGGACGCTTCATGTCCGCGAGCGCTTCCTGGTAGCGCGGATCGATCCATGCCATGGCATGCGTGCTGGAGGCCCACTCGCGGGCTGCTTCCACATGGCACTTGGCGCAGGAGTGCTGCTCCCATCCGGGCAGGTGGCTCGGACGATCAGCGTCGATCGGTTGGGGTTCGGCGAGGCCTTCGTAGCGTCCCTTCTTGGTCGCGTCGCCAATGCCGGTGGGACGCACATCGTCTTGGAGAGCAGCTTGCCGGTCCGGTTCCGGCATGGAAGAGCGGTCGGTTCCGATGGCGCTCCCGACAGGCGCGTGCGAGGCGATGAGCGCAGCTCGAGCCGAGCCTTGGCGCGGCGTCGATCGTTCGAGCATGGTCCAAGCGATGCACGAGATGGCCATGATGGCGCACACGATCGCCGCGGGAGCGAGCCCGCGTGCCTGCCTACGCGGCACCGGTGCGGTGGGACGCGGGGACTGCGGTTCGATGTCTGCGTGCATGGCTGGACCTGGATGTTGCTCGGGCTGGGTCAACTAGTGCATTGCTCACTGTCGCTGCAACGACCCGGCCTGCACCGACCCGCGCTGCACCCACTAGCATCACATGCCGTGCTGGACGGAATCGGCGACGAGCGCTGGGCACGGCAGCCGGGTGGATACGCGCGGGCAAGGCGAACAGAGTGCCGCGCGAGTTTCACTTGTCGAAGACGTTCGTCTCCGACGGGCTGATGCGTTCTTCCACCGTCTCGACGCGCAAATCGAGCTTGGCGAAGTCGGGCACTTCCAGTGCTTCGTCCTTCGCGCGCTCCTCGCGAGCATGCAGGGTGGGCGACGCCGGCTTGGGTTCGGGCTTCTTTTGCGTGGGGTCGGCCATGATGGGAGGGTACTTGGTTGGTCCGGATTGGTGGGGTGCGGGCTGGTGATGCTCGTGCGGATGCGGTCCAAGCCGTTTTCAGCGTGGGCTGATTGTGCCGGTACTTGGCGCGCCTCCGCTCGAGCGTGCGTATTTCAGGTCGCGGGTGCGGTCTCGCCGTGGCGCTCGCTCGCGCGCGCGGTGGCGATCGTGCCGTCCTCCACCAACGCACCGCCCTTCTTCAGCTCGCGCGCGAAGGCGAGCAAGGCGGCGCGCCCGGTCTCGTCCGTGGGCGGTAGGCGCTCGAGCAGCTTCGACAGATCGCCCGCCGCCTGCAGCGCGCGCAAGGCGGCGGCGCCATCCGGGCGCGTCTCGACGAATTCGGCCGTCTCGCCGCACCACCACAGGACGCGGCTCGAGCGCGCCACCGGCGGGATGGCGGCGATGGCGGCCTCCAAGGCGCCCTCCTCGTGGCGGCCTGTCAAAAAATCTGGACGTACGGCTCGCGCTTCGGGCCGAGCCATGGCGCGCACGACATCGGCGTGGGGGTGCGAAAGCAGCACCGCGCGCAACCCGCGCGCGGGGCGCCACGCGAGGCTGGTGCGGGCGGTGTTGCGCTGGTCGGCGCGCGCGCGGGCGCGTTCTGCGAACTCCTCCGGGCTGGCGCCCGCGGCGAGGTGCAGGAAGTAGTGGCTCTTCTGCATGAAGAAGAAGATGTTGTCGCCGGCGAAGATCGGGAGATTGGCGCGCAACGCGGCCATCATCTCCTCGAACATCTCGGCGGCCTCCTTCTGGCTCATGCCGGAAGCCGCCTCGTAGTCGTGGTAGAGCTCGATGTCCTTCGATGGGTCGTCGATGATGCGGATGCCGAACTTGTCCGGCTCGTGGTAGGTCTGCGCCACCTCGTCGATGTGGAAGGTCTGCAGCGACACCTCGCGCACCGCGTCCTTGTGGTCGAGGAGGAACTGCAGCGTGGCGCGCGCCTCCTCGCGGGTCTCGGTCGGGAACCCCACCATGGCGTAGAACGTCACGCTGATCCCGGCGGCCGCGCAGTTGTTCGCCACTTCGACGGTCGATTTCAGGGATTGGCCCTTCTGCATCATCTTCAAGAGGCGTGGCGTCGCCGTCTCGAAGCCGAACAGCAACTTGCGGCAGCCTGCTTCGTGCAGCTTTCGCGCGCCTTCGATCGTGTACGCCTTGGGCTCGACGCGCGCATCGCTCCACCAAGTGATGCCCGCTTGGCGCGCGACCAGCTCATCCGGCAAGTCGCGGATCATGCCGGGCGGCATGCAGTCGGTGATGAAGTTGAAGTGCGTGGTCCGGTGCTTGTCGCGCAACGCCACCACGTGCTCGGCGATGGTGCTCGCGCGACGCGTGCGGTAACCCGGGCCGATCACGGTGGGCAGGGTGCAGAACGTGCATTCGCCGTAGTAGCAGCCGCGGTTGATGTCGTAGGGCAGCACCAAGCGCGGCGAGAAGTAGAGCTCGAACGGCAATCCATCGAAGTCCGGCGTCGGCGCCGCATCGAGGCGCACCGGGTGCATCGGCGGGTTCTCGATCGTCTCGACCCGTCCGTCCGCTCGCTTGAACCATGTCAGCGACCCGACCGATTCGAGCGGCGTGCCGTCGCGCAGCGCGGCGCACAGGGCAGCCATCGGCCCCTCGCCTTCGTGGAATACCACGCTGTCGAGGCAGTCCTCGAGGCCCGGCGCGCGCATCAACTTGCGGCCGATGTAGGCGAGGAACCCACCGCCTGCCGTCACATGGCAGTCGGGCAAGGCCTCCTTGATCAGCCGGCCGAGCGTGAGCGCCGGCACGAGCTGGGAACCGTAGATGACCGACATGCCCACCACGCGCACCTTGTCCGCCACGAGACGCGGCAGCAATGTCGAGCGGAAGTGTTCGAGGAACGGGTTCTCCACCTCGTCGCGCGTCGCCGCCAGCACGTCGCTCGAGCGCTCGTTGCTGTAGCGCATCGAGAAGTTGTGCGGAGTCAGCTCGCTCGGATGGTGCGCGGCCGACACCAGCCTCAAGCCTTGGTACAGCGTGCGCACCGCCGGCGTGTAGCGGTCGATGTCGTAGAACTCCTCGCCGCGGATCGTGCGCTTGGCCTCGTCGATCGTGGCGATCACGGCGTCAGCGCTGGCGGCGGCTTCGGCCGCGCCGCGATATGCGGCGAACTCGCCGAACGACAGTTCCGATCGGGACTCGAAGCGCGACAGCGGCAACCGCTCCTCGACGAGGCGCTTGGCGCGCGCGAGGTACTCGGGGCTCAAGAAGCGGTCGTAGGCTTCGATGCTGGCGTCGACGAGCCCGACATCCTCGAACCCCTGTTGTTGGAGCCAGGCCTTGATGCAGGGCAGCGCCAAGTACGGTTGCGTGAAGTGCCCTTGGGGCGGGTACACGAGCCGGATCGGGAAGTACGTCATCGTCGTGTTCTGGTGGTGGGCTGCGAGGGCGCGTTGGATCGGGCGCGGTGGATCGGGTGCCTGAGCTCGGGCGTTTGGGCTTGAGTGCTTGGGCTTGGGTGCTTGCGCGGTTCGTGGTCGTGCGGGACTCGACTACGAGCCGGAGCTGCTCGTTGCGAGCGGCGATGGGACGCTCGGGAGCGCGGAGCACGCGGCGGCGCCCTCAAACGCCGCCGCGTCAAGGCCGAGCTCGACCAGCCCGCGTGCGGCCAGCGTGCGCGCCGCGGCGGCGAGTCCGGGACTCGCTCGCTCCAGCTGCTCGAGCGTGTGCTTGCCGTCGAGCAGGTCCAGCACGCGCCGCGCATCCGGGCTGAGCGCGAGGGTGGTCACGCGCTTGCCTTCGGCCACGATCGCCAAGGCGCGAGGAGCCTCGTCGAGCTCCACGCGCTCGCCCGCGAGCAGGGCGAGCGTGGTGCGTTGCGGATCGAGGCGCGTGGCGAGCACGATCGCGCGCGAGCGCACGCCCGGTCCCTGCATTCGTTCACTCACGCTTCGCGACTCCGTCCGGCCAGCTTCGGACTGTGGCTGGCGCGGCTGGGCGGTGCGCGTCTCCTCGGTGCGCGCCTCCTTGGCGAGCGAAGATTGTCCTTCTCCGCAGCTGGCTCCGCTTCCTGCGCCTGCCTTCGCCACCGCGCGCAACTGCGCGTGCTCCAGCGCGAGGGATGCCTCGAGCACTGCGTCATGGGCGCTGCGCACGCATGCCTCGAGGCTCCTCTTGCTCGAGCGCCAGGCGCGCCAGCCAGCCAACACACCTCCTTGGCGCCGCGACCACAGCGCGAACGTGCGAGGGAAGCGCATCAACAGTTCCGGCAGGCTTTGAGCCAGCGTGGCGAGCTCGCGCAACTCGTGTTCCGGGCGCGGCAAGAGCGCGAAGGTGGTGAACAAGTCGGGATGGGCGTCCAGCAACACACGCTCGTCGCTGCTTTCTCCCGCTCCGAACGCCATGTCGGGCTGGATGCCCTCGAGCCGCACCGCGCGCGCGCCATGTTCCTCGCCGAGCGCGCAGCCCGGCTGCGGGTTCGGCAAGTGGAACGACAGGTTGACGCCGGCGACGAGGCTGGCGCGACTGGCGAGCGAGAGCGTGCTCTCCAACTCCGCTTCGCCCTCGCCCGGCAGACCCAGCAGGATCGAGAGGATCGGCACGACGCCCGTCGCCGCGCAGTCCTCCACCACGCGCAACAGATCGACATCCGAGCGCATGCCCTTGTTGGCCGCTTCGCGCACCGCCGCGTCGCCCGATTCGATGCCGAGCAGCACGCGCCAGCAACCGGCCTTGCGCATCAGCGCCAACAACTCGCGGTCTAGGTGATCGGCGCGGCAGCGCGCCTCCCACGCGACCGGCGAGCCGCGCGCCACCAGCTCCGAGCAGAACGCCACGGCGTGCGCGCGGTTGGCGGCGAACAAGTCGTGGCACAAGTACGCCGTGCGCGCGCCTTCCATGGCGAGGATGCCGCAGACCTCGTCGGCGAGGATGCGCGCGGGCAACGGTCGCGAGCGTCGGCCCCACCAGCGGCCGATCGAGCAGAAGCTGCAGTCGTACACGCAGCCGCGGCCCGAGTCGATGGGCACCAGGCCCTCCAGCTCGCCCGTGACCTCCTTGTAGCGCTTGATCGGCGGCACCAAGTGCCAAGCCATGTCAGGCAGTCTGGACAGATCCGCGAGCGGCGCGCGCGGCGATTCGGCGCGCGCCACGCCGTGCTCGTCGCGCCAGTGACATCCGGCGATGCCGTGCGCTCCGCGTCCTTCGAGGCGCGCGCGAGCGAGCGCGACGATCGTCTCCTCCGCCTCGCCACGCACAACGACATCGATCGCCGCGAAGCGCCGCAGGATCTCGAGTTCGATCCCTCCGACCCCCGGCCCGCCGAGCCAGATGGGCGCGTCGCACCGCGCCGCGCGCAGCCGCGACGCGATGGCGAGGGCCACAGGCAGGGTGGCGCCCATCGTCGAGAGGCCGACTGCGGCCAGTCCGCCAACCTCCCGCGCCCGCTCGAGGATCGCCGCGCAAGCGTCCTCGGCCATGTGCTCCGCACGCCAAGCTCCGCGCGCCACCTCGTGGGCGCCATCGATGAGCGCCACCGGCAAGCCATCGCGCTCCATGGCGCCACCCAGCCTCAAGAGGCCCGGCGGCGGCATGGAGTACCCGAAGGTGTCCCGGTGGGGGGAGGACACGAGCAGGAACTGCACGAGGTGGATCCAACCAATTTCGGGGCTTGGGTTCCACCGCGCGAGGTGAATGCGAGCTGGGCCCGAACTTGGAGTCGGGTTGCGGCGCGGGGACGGTTGGGATTGCGTGTTCGTGTAAAGCGGCAGTGGATACGGAGAGATGGTCCAAACATGCGGTGCTTGGGGGGCGGTCAGGGAGGCGCGAGGACCTGCATGCGAGGGGACTGGTGGCGTGCGCTGGAGGTGGAGTCGCGAGTGTGCAAGGGCAGCGCGCTGCGAAATGCACAGTTCCCAATGATGGCCTTGCGCCGGACGCGTAGGCGGCCGTGACCGTGGTGGTCCAGTTGGGTGTTGGGAGGCCAACTGGGATGACGATCAAAATGGAGTGGCGTAGTTGACTGTTGGGCCGGAATGGTTTGGGCAGGTCTGAGCGATTGCCTAATCAGGGGAACATCCTCTCTTGGACAGTCCAGTCTGATTGGGTCTACGAAGTCCCATTGCTGAAAGCTGTGGCTTGAAGTGCGCTTAATCGGGGGTGCGCTTAGTATGTCGCAAGTTGGCGCCCGCATTCGCTGTCGCTTCCAGTGAGCACGTCAGCGGGTCTAGAAGGGCTCCTGTGACCGGTGCGCACTCTGCACAACTAGGTTTGGGTTCGAAACGAAACTGCATTTCGTGGTTCATCCTTTGGTTGGCCGGGGTGGATCCGGCTGGATCTCTCCTTGTGCATGCGATGGGGGAGAGCCGCAGCCGGCGGCGTCCGAGGCGGCCTCTGCCATTCCCATCCGTCTCCATCCGCTGGCGCCGCTCGCGCGCCCATTTCGTATCGGGTTCGCCGTCACCCATGCCACTCGAGCCTTGGATCGGCTGCTCTCATTGGATCGGCGGCTCTCACCCACCTTCGTGGCGGTTGCGTGCCGCTCGTCCGCCTCCAAGCTTCAAACGACACGCTCGCCCCGTAACCTGTGCAGGTCGATGCCCAGCGAGTCGGCCGCCGTCGCCAAGCGGTAAGGCGATTCGCAAGTCGCAGGTCGCAGCTCGCACTCGGTAACGCGTCGAGCGCTCCACTATGCTATGGCGGCAACCACCGCATCGCTCGGCAACGCCGCACCAAGCACCCGCTTACCCATCGCATGCAACCCGTTCCGCGCCATGCGAAGGCGACAACAGCTCGACGGCAACAGCACGACGACAGCCGTGCGACCGCCCTGCCGAGCGGGCCATGCGGGCCATGCACCTGATTCGGAAGTCACCGTGCGCGCCGCTCTGATCCAACTCCGCTCCGCCACGATCCCGCCAATGACAGCTCAAGCCGTCGCCACACCGGCCACGACCCGCACCATGCGCCCGAACCTCCTCGCCTCCAACTTCGCACTCGTGGTAGGTCTCCTCGCCACCGCCTGCAGCAGCAACAGTGACGATCCGACGGAAGCATTGATCGTGCGCAGCTCCGACTTCGCGGCGGGAGCGACGACTCCGCTTGTCGCCAACGGCTACCAGTTCGCGTTCCTCGCCAACGAGGCGACCAGCGGCAGCAGCAGTCCGGCCTCCGCCTCGCGCGATTTGAACGGCGACGGCGATACGCTCGACGATGTCGCGGTGCTCGTCGATGCGCGCACGCGGCTCGAGACTTCCACCGGCATCGCCGCGCAGGCCGTGGCGATGCTCGCGGGCGAGTTGTTCCTGTCGGTCGACGAGACGCGCGACGACTTCGATTGGACGGGCGACGGCGACAAGGGCGACGAGGTGCTCTTGCGCTTTGGCGGGTTGTCGCGCGACGCGGATCTCGTGGCCGAGCTCCTGGATGCCGACCAGCCCTTGGTCGTGGCGCAAGGACGGTTGTGGTTCGTGGCGGAGGACGGGCCGAACGGCATCGCGCAGGACGGGTTGCATTTCGTCACCGAGCTCGTGCCCAACACGCCCGTCGCCGTCCAACCGCACCCATCGCTCGTCGCCATCGACGAGCCGGAGCTCGTCGGCACGCAAGCGGGCTGCGTGTTCGTGCTGCTCGACGAGACGAGCGTCGGCTCCGATCTCAACGACGATGGAGATGCGAGCGACGCCAACGTGTTGGCGTTGGTCGATGCGCGCGAAACTACGCCCGTGTTGCGCAACACCCAAAAGGCCCTCGCCAGCGACTCGTCGCCCATCGCGGCCCGCGCGACCGCGAGCGGACTCGTCGAAGTGGCCTTCCTCGTGGACGAGACCGCGCAAGGCGGCGTCAACCTGAACACGCAAGCGGCGGTCGGTTCCGGCAGCGCCTGGACCGAGCCGCAGTGCGCGTCGAGCGCCGACACCGACACGCTCGACGAAGTGCTGCACTACATCCGCTGGTCGCAGTGGATCGCCGGCGACGAGCCGAGCGCGCGCAACACGGGCTTGCCGGGCGACGACGCGGTGGTGTTGTTCAACGGGTTCGTCGCCGTCGACTGCGATGAAGCCGACCACGGTGGTTGCGACCTGAACGACGACGACGACTCGACCGACACCATCGCGCGCTGGACTCCGATCGTGGCCGCCAATGCCGCGATCGACCCGCACAGCGCAGTCGACGACATGCACCCGATCGACGAGGTGCCCGGTGGCACGAACGGGTTGTGCGTCTACGACAACCGGCTGTTCATCGCCTACAGCGAGGACGACGACTCCACCGCGTCGGGTGGCACCGATCTCGATGGCAACAGGTTCGACGACGACATCCTCGTTGCTTGGTTGAACACGACCACCAACCAGTTCGACTTCACTCACACGGGTGGCGGAGTGCATGTGGGCACGACATGGATGCGACCCTCACCCACGGGCGACCGCCTGTGCGTCGCCATCACCGAGCGCGTGGTTGGCCGCTCGCTCAACGACGCTCAAGAAGGCGCTGCTTCCGACGAGCTCGACTCCATCCCCACGTTCGCGTTCTTCAGCGGGTCGACGCTGGGCTTCCCGGGCCCCGGCGTGGCGGTCAAGGCCAACGACGCCGGCATCTCGAGCGCGCGCGTCAACGGGTTCTACAAGGTCGACGAAGCCGCCGACAACTTCGACTGGAACGGCGACGGCGACAAGCTCGACCTCGTCGTGCGCCAGAGCCAACTGTCGATCGGCTCCAGCCGCGGCATGGGCACGGCCTCGGGCGTCTCCAACGCCGAGGCCGCCGACTACGGCGGATCCCCGAACGGCCCTTCGGTGGCCATGTTCCTCACCGACGAAGCGATGGCCGGCGGCGACCTCAACGGCGACGGCGACGCCACCGACCTCGTCGTGCGCTGGTTCCGCTTCGACTGAAGCGCCTCGCGCAGGACAGCGGCGCTACACCAGACACACCTTCATGCCATGGACCTCGCCGCAGCCAAGCGTCTCATCAGCGCGTGCGAAGCCGACCTCGCCGCATCGCCGTTCGTCGTCGTGCATGCGTTCGTGCGCGATGGGCGCACGCTCGAGGTGGCGTTGACGGAACGGCTGCGCTTGGCGTGTCGTCGCGGCAGGGTGTGGAACAAGAAGCCGTTCCCGACGGCGTTCAAGAACGCGAGCCATGGGTTCGATCCGCGCCAAGGCCACAGCCCGGGCGGGTCGGACGGGATCTTCCTCCTCACGCGCACGCATCGGTCGGAGAACGCGATGATGCGCAAGATCTACGACCGGTACTTGGATCATCCGGAACGCGGCGCGGGCGCCGTGGCGAGCGCGTTGGGTGTGTCCGTGGATGCGTTGCTGGCCGTGCGCTTGGTGTCGCACCACCTGCGCCTGTTGGGCGTGCTTTGGCGTGGTGCCGACAAGGACACGCTGGTGCTCGTGGACTACGACGACACGCCGTGACGACTGGGGCGGGCGGTGTGGTCGCTGCGCGTCGCCATGCTTCGGCCGGTCGAGGAGGTGGATGCAAGGCGTCCGGGGATGATCGGAAGATCGGACGTCGCGTCAGGCACTCGGTGCCTTGGACCGTCGCTCGGTCGCGGGGCTCGTGCATGCACGCATGGTCGGCAGGTTGCCTGTGGCGAGGTGTCGGGTCCGGCGCGGCGGCGATTCTTCTGCTGAACCAAAGATGTGCCTGAGCGCGCGTACGCAGGTGCACTCGCGCGGACCCAACCCGTCGCAGCCCAGCTTGTTCGCGCCCACCGACCTCGCCCACTGACCTCGCCCACTGACCTCGCCCACCGACCTCGTCAATCCAGCCCAGGTGAGCCATCTCTCGCCCTCTCGGCCGTGGCGTCGCCGCCAATGCGAACCGCGCGGCTCGTCGCGCTGCCGCAATCTACCGATGCGCCGCCCCACCTTCGTGGCCGCGCGCCGTGCCGACGGCTCGTCCCGCGCGCCTTGGCCGGCCTGATTTGGCTCATGTGCCTTGGCCGATGTGTCCTCGCCGGCACATCCGCGTCGTCTCGGGCAGCGCCAGAGGGGGATCCCCTCGTGCGCGTTCCACGCCTGTCGGCTAGCCTGTCCGACATGCGCCTCCATGCATCTGCGCGCCCACTTGCCTGCGCCCTCGTCCTGGCTTCGTTCCTCGCCGCCTGCAGGTCCCCGACTCAAGTGCCTGGCGCACCCGAGCCCGAGGACGAGCCCTGTCGCATCGAGATCGACTTCATTCCCGATCCCAACGATGGGCGCGAGGCGATCTTCGATGTGACCATCTACCCCTGAGGCGTTCGCGACCTGTCGCGCGAGACTCGCCGTTCCCACGTCGTGCCCACGTCGAGCCCACGGGGCGCGACGCGAGGCCGCGCGGTCGCCACTGGCGCCTCCTGCGGCTGCTGGGTGACTCGGCGATGCGCCCTCGCGCGCGCAGCACCGCATCCGCCCGGCTCTGTTGGCAGGGGAGGCGCAGCGCCTTTGGCGCACAGCGAAGGAGGCCAGTCGAGCGTCGAGCTACTGGCGGCCGTTCCCATCGGTTAGCGTCAGCGAGTCGTCATTGCCGCGGCCTTCCAACGCCCCTCGTTGGCTCCCGCGCCCCACCCGATCCCGCTCCAGTACTCCAGCCCAAGGCACGCTTGTCATGTCGCGCCGATCCTTGCTCTCCCTGTTCATGCTGCTCGTCCTCGCTTTGCCCGGCGTGGCGGGCGTCGGCGACACGGCCAACTACAACTTCCGCAACGCGCCCCTCGGCTCGTTGGGCGTCAAGGGCTTCGAGGAACTGCGCGGGAAACCGGTGCTGGTCGACTTCTGGGGCACGCGTTGACCCGGTTGCATCGGGGGGTCCGTGCCGGCCGCCCTCAAGTTGAAGGAACAGTTCGGCGACGACTTGCATGTGGTCTTCGTCGAAAGCCAAGGCGCCACAGCCGATGTCCATGACGCCTTCGTCTGGCGCATGAAGTGGATGGGGCTCGGAGGGTTGTGGACCAGCGAGCGGCCCTTCCCGACGTTGGGCGGCGGCCTGCCCGAGACGGCGTTGGTCGGCGTGGATGGCAAGATCCTCTTCCAAGGCTATCCAGACCACGGAAAGATCGAGGAGCTGATCGTCGCCGAGCTTCGCAAGGCCAAGGACGCTCCCGAGGGCACGCCGAAGGAACTCAAGCAGGCGTGGAAGGATTGGATGAAGGGCGACTTGGCGACGGCCTTGGCGGCGTGCGACAAGGTCGCCAACGATGCCGGCGCTGAATTGCGCGGGAAGATCACGTCGCGCTTCGAACGCGAGGTGGAGGCGGCCAAGTGGTGCATCGACAATGGCTACATGGCCGTCGCCGAGGAGCGGCTGCGGAAGCTGCAGAAGGAAGCGCGCGGAGTCGCCGCACTCGAGTCCTTGGCCAAGGTCCAGGCCGAGCGCTTGGCTGCGCCTGAATTGGCCAAGGAAGTCGAGGCCGACAAGGCTTGGAGCGCCTTCGCCGCGACCGCCGCCAGGAAGAAGCCGTTCGACGAACCCAACGTCAAGAAGGCGCAGGCCTTGGCGGACAAGCACGCCGGGACCAAGGCCGGCGCCCGCGCGCAGCGCTTCGTGGTGTTGTCCAAGGTCAAGTGATCCGTCGATGACCGCGGCGCCGCGCGGTGCCGCGAACACTCGTGCCCGCGGAGCTCTTCGCGGGCACGAGCATGTCCGCGCCGTCGCGCGCGCCATCACCCGCCAGCCGGGAGGCGACACCTCCCACGAGCTTGGAGCTCGCCTGAAACTCGCGCGTTGGACCCAGCGCCAGCGCCGCCCGCGTCCCCATGGATCCTACGCCGGTGGTCGGACCCAAGCGGATCGGCGGGTCGGCGGGGCCGGCGGCGTGGTTTTCTGTCGCAAGGCAACTATTCGCTGGCGCGCTTAAGTATGTTGCGATTTAACGCTTGCGTCGACGGGCGTCCTGTGCCCGCATGCTTCTTGTCCACCGCAGGCCCGTGTCTGCGCTTCTACTCTCGGCCGGATCTCTGCCCTTCCTCCAAGGGCGCCGGCTGCCTCCTCTCAAGACCTCTCTCCCCCCAGACCAGCGGCTCAGTCCGCGCCCACTCCTTTGCGGGCGCGCCACCGGCCGCGTCCCGCCATGCAATTCGCCTCCCACCTCCAGGCGCGCGACGCCCGTGTCGCGCGTGCTTCGCTCCTCGGCGCAGTTGGCTTGATGTTGTGCGCTTCGTCGGCGATGTCGCCGCGCGCGTGGGCGCAGCAGGTGATGTGGAAGGACAACCCGATCAGTGGGAAAGTGGTGGGGTTGACGTATGGGACGAGCTCGTGGACTGCGGCGGAAGCGCAGGCCGTCGCGTACGGCGGGCATCTTGTCACCATCCGCTCTAGTGCCGAGCGGGACTGGCTTGCCTCTCAGTTTGCGACTGTTTGGACTGCTATTGCTACGTTCGGTAGCGGATATGGACCGTGGGTCGGCTTGTACGAGGATTTCACTACGACCCCAGCGAGCTG
>SXGR01511928.1_pt1 | contig 22737 bp, 20 predicted proteins | sample 3174711 | NCBI WGS metagenome assembly SXGR01 (sample SAMN11356860, study PRJNA531348) | freshwater metagenome | isolation source: freshwater sample F1-60 | place: China: Fuxian Lake, Yuxi | collected 2017-12-25 | reverse complement strand
TCCATTGGAACGGTGGGGTAAACGGCCTTTTTTGATTTGAGTAATGGGAGATGGCGTTGGATCGGGTTACAGAAGGCAAACCCCAAGGCTTGGAAGCCCAAGACGCAATCCTTTCGGTTCGGATGGCTCGACTGAGGCTTGAGGTTCTGGCCATGAACACCGACCCTCCCTTAATAACAATGGGTTATTTTGTCCCTTTGGAGAGGGGTTGTAAAGAGGGAATTCAAACAAACCCCTATCCTTAAGAAAATTTTGCAATTTCCCCCTTAAAAGACCCAAGGTGGGCTACCTGGGCTCCGGTGGCGGTTCCGCTGAAAAAGTTGTGGAAATAGTATTTGGTCCCATCGGCACGGGTCAGGAGGTATTTGTAGCTGATGGGATCGAATTCCAGGTAATCCGTGACCCCAAAGGAGGCTTGCTGGAGGGTCATGCTGTAGGCATCCTCTTCCGGAGCAGGATCGGTAAAGGTAAGGACTTCCGAGGCGGCCAGGACAATGCGAAGTTTGGAACCATCCCGGATGGCGGTGGGAGTTCCACTATAAAGCCAACCCACCCCCACCCGTTGTCCGGTGCTGTAGTCGAGCTTGTTGGTGTAATCGAGGATGTCCCCATAACCGCCTGGGTCATCGGTCAGGGGGATAGCAAGCTCCGGGCTCCCATCGTTGTACCGGATGGGATGGGCCGAATACATATCCGAACCGGCTCCTGAAGAGGGGGCGGCGGTATCGTGGCTATAGGCCCGGTTCAGGATATTGGGAGTAGTGGAATTCCCCTGGAAATGGTGAACCTGGGCCTGATCGGAAACGGTTCCCAACCCCGCACCTGAAAGGATCACCCCGGACCCGATTTCCTGAACCTGTCCAGTGTCTCCGAGGTGAAAGGACCGAAGGGTTTGCTGGCCATCTTTTTTAACAAGGGTGGTTAACCGGGGACCATCTTCAGTTTCGGTGCTGCCTACCAGAGTTCCCCGGGCGACCTCCGGGGTTCCTGCGAAGAAACTGGTTTGAAGGGATTGGCCCGCTCTTTGGTAAACCTTGACATGGGGACCACCTCCCTGTCCCGGACCGGTGATGATTTCGCTGATGCCATCCCCGTTCAGTTCAGGCAGCAGGATGGACCCCTCCCTGAAATTGGGAATCGTAGGCATAGAAGCTGTGGAGAAGGTTAAGGGATCTGGCCTCGAAGACTTGGACATGGGGACCACCCCCCATTCCGGCAGCAGTAAAGATCGCTGCGTTTCCGTTCCCGGCGTAACCCAGGGCGACTTTTACCCCGCCAGTGAAATCAGGTTCGTAAGCGTTGAAGGTTTTAAGCAAAGCACCGGTGGGCGAAAAGACCCGGACTTGGGGACCCAGGAGGCTATCAGGCGCGGTGATGATTCCCACCAGGCCATTGCCGATGTCCCCGGCAGCGATGTTAAGGCCTCCGGAAAAGGTGGAATCGTAGGCGAAGAAGCTGGAGAGGACTTGGTGGGTCTTGCCATCAAAGACCTTGATGTGGGGACCACCCCCGGCACCTGCTGCGGTGATGATGTCGGGTTGATTGTCCCCATTGAGGTCGGCAAGGACCGCGTTCACTCCGCCTGTGAATTCGGAGGAAAAAGGTTGAAAAACCTCACGCGGAGCCGCGGAGACACCGAGAAAATCAAACAGTTGGACCTGGGGTGGAACGCCTGGCGGGGCACCAATGGCAAAAAGGTGGGAAGCAAACAGACAACGATCTTCGAGGGGATCCAAACGGGGAGAAAAGGGAGCGGAAACAGGATTTAGCTGCTTGAACCAAGGAGAAATAAGAGGGTTTACCAGCGATTGGAGCCTGCAAATTAAGGCATGGCACCAGGCGAAACGGGATCTGAGTAGGAGCATGGGTGCAACCTCGATCCGGCAGGGAATGGAAAGCAAGACAAACAAGAGGGAAAGAAGGCCTGATTGTTTTGTACCACGGTTGAAACAAACCGGCAAGGGGGAAAATAAGAAAAGGGGGGAAATTAAGCCCAAGTTAAATAGTTCGACCCAAGAAATCCCGAATTTACCGGGGAATCTTCAAATCAGCCTGTCCAAGCAACTTGATCGGGACTACCGGCTGTTTGGAAGCCGATATACTCCCAATTACCGGAAAAGCCACAATCAATGCTCCAAAATGGGCCAAAAAATCGTAAATACTCCTTTCAACCGCTTAACTCGTGTTAAACCAAAAGACCTAAAAAGGAGGTCTTTCCAAATCGTTTGACAAAACCTGTGAAATATGGGATACGATTGGTCAGGGCAGGATCAGGAAAAGTTCAAATATAGCCTTATTTTGGCTACCTTTATTTACCCAACCATTTTTCCAAACTTTGGGGTATTTTGAGTGTGTTTCCTTTAACCATGGGAATTCCCAATTGGGCTGCAATAATGATTGCTACCTGCTGGGGAGACACTCTTTCCTCGGACGCCAAATAAGGGATGCCTGAGCCAAGGATCATTAAGGGAACATGGGTGTCATAGGGGTGCGGCATTCCGTGGGTCGTGCCTGTTCCACTGCTCACCAACCAGAAAGGCTTGAGAATCACCATCAGGTCGCCACTGCGATCAGGATGAAACGAATTGCGACACATTTGCTGGATAGGATCTGCTTCCTTAACGCTTTTTAGCAAATCCCCCCGGGTATAGACATTTTGAATACCGGTTTGCAATTTAAGCCATTTTGCAAGGCATTGGGCAACCACTTCATAATCCAACCCCCGTGATTTGAGGTAGGGGCGATTCAAGTAAAGGTTTTCCTCCAGGTCCCCGGCGAAAAACGAAACCTTGGGATCGGGTTCGCCAAACACCTCGTGCAGGTGGTTTTCCATTTCCAATTTCAAAAGGGTGGGATCGATTCTCCCTGCGTCCAAACCCTTTGCTTTGGAAACTTCTGGAAGCGGACAAACCCCATGATCGGCGGTAAGGTACATTGTCCATTGGCCTTTGCCAATTTTTTCATCAAGCCGGGTAAACAAGCGGCGGAGGAGGTCATCTGTTCTCAGGGTAATATCCAATACTTCCTGGGAATCCGGGCCCCAGGAATGCCCTACCAGATCGTTGGAAGAGAAACTTAAAAGCAACAAATCGGTGGTATCTTTTTGTCCCAGTTTTTCTGAATCGATAGCTTGGAAGGAGGCATTCAACAAAACCTCATTGGCAAATGGGGAGGCATAAACGGCATTAAAATACTCCTTGCCCATATCGCTGGGGAATGGATGGGGGAACACTCTGCCCTGTTTTTTGTTTGCGCCCTCACCTTCTCCTGGTATTTCATCAGGACCTGAAAAGTTGGAATAATCGATTTCAGGCCGAAACTTTTGCCAGGATGTCCCTAACCACTGTTTTGCCATCCCGGTTTGGTTCCATTGGGTAACCCAGTCGGGCAAGGCATTCCCATAAAAGGTGGAGCTTCCCAAAAGGCCGGTTTCTGTATCCCACCAGAAACAGCCATCCGATTGGGCGCCCGCAAGGAGGACTGCACCCCGATCTTTGGAAGAGAGGGCGATTACTTTGGATTTACCCGCCGAGGATTTCTTCAGGGCCTCTCCAATGGTGGGGACAAGCAGGCGTTCCGCAGATCCACCCGGTTTTTTGGCCCCGGGTTTTTCAGGAAAGTTTTGGTGACGACTGCTAGTGGCACAATAAACCATTTGACCTAATTTGTTGTCGTACCAATTATTGCCAATGATTCCATGAACCGAAGGCAGGGCCCCGGTGACAATCGTGGCATGGCCAGCCCCGGTTAGGGTATAGGCATAGGGATAATGGCAGTTGGTGAAATGGGTTCCCTGGTCCATGATCCGGCGAAAACCACCCGGGCCCATTTGGGATTTCCACCTCATTGGGTAATCCCCCCGCAGTTGATCGACCACGCAGAGCACCACCAGTTTGGGTTGGGTTCCAGGGAAACTTGGCTCAACGCCTTGAGACAAAGCAAAAACCGCCAAACAGGTTACTGCCATCCCAACCATTGCAATTCCTCCGTATCTTTATTGGATGAGAGACTGGTCCTTTTTCCGGGTCAATCCCATGAAATATTCGCAAGGATTTTGTGAAGCCGTGGGGCTGGTGGTATTTTACAAAAGGAATACCGTTGTTTGGGTTGCTGGATAGCGTTCTGGTAATGGTTGACCTACAAGGGAAAATCCTAGGGGCCCTTCCACGCCATGAAGAAATCCTTTTTAGGAACATTGCCTTGGCCGAAGGTGCCAGGTTATTGAACATTCCCACCCTGTTCACCGAACAGAATCCAGACAAGCTGGGTGGTACCGATCCCCAACTAAAGCCTGATCCGAAATGGCTTTTTGGCAAGATGGCATTTTCAGCGGTGGGAGCCCCCGGGTTTTGTGAAATGTTGGAAAGGGCGGCCTGTCGCGGTGTCATTGTTAGCGGCATAGAAACCCATATCTGCATCCAACAAACCTGTTTTGATCTTCTGCAAAACGGTTTTCGGGTTGGAGTTGTAGCCGATGCTTCTTGTTCGGGAACCGACCAGGACCACCAGTTGGCACTCCAAAGAATGGCAAACAGGGGGATTGAAATTTTGACCGTGGAATCCATCCTTATGGAATGGACCCGATCCGCGGATCATCCGGCATTTCGGGAGATCAGCGGGATTTTGAAACGAATACGCCGTTTTTCGGCGGAAAAAACAGGTAAGTGAGAAAAAATGTCCCTTCCCATTTCTTTTGACCCACCCCGTCGCCTCCTTTTGGGGCCGGGTCCAAGCGACTGTCACCCACGCGTTCTCCGGGCCATGGCGGCACCATTGCTCGGCCATTTGGATCCTGCTTTTGTGGGGTTGATGAGCAACCTCCAAGACCTTTTACGACAAGCATTCCAGACGAAAAATACGCTTACCCTTGCCATTAGTGCCACCGGAATGGCTGGGATGGAATGCACCTTGGTCAACCTGTTGGAACCTGGCGACAAGGTTGTAATCTGTGCGGCGGGACACTTTGGCCAAAGGATGGTGGAGGTCGCAGGAAGGGCGGGAGCTAAGGTATCGACATTGGCAATGCCCTGGGGGCAAGTGTTTGACCTTAACCAAATCCGCGAAGTTCTGCAATCCGTTCGCCCTAAGGTCCTAGGCATTGTTCATGCCGAAACCTCCACCGGTGCTTTGCAACCCTTGGCTGATTTGGGCAAATTAAGTCACGAGTTTGACACGCTTTTGGTGGTGGATACTGTCACCTCGTTAGGTTGCGTTGAGCTCGATGTGGATGGTTGGGAAATTGATGCCGTTTTTAGCTGCTCCCAAAAAGGGTTGAGTTGTCCGCCTGGCCTTTCGCCTGTTTCGTTTTCTGAACGATCCGCAGAGGTCATTCGTAACCGGAAGACCCCTTGTCAAAGTTGGTATTTGGACCTTGGCCTGCTCATGAAATACTGGGGACAGGACCGGTTTTATCACCATACAGCTCCCATTACCATGAATTATGCCTTGTTCGAGGGGCTAAGGCTGGTGATAGAGGAAGGTCTTGAAACCCGTTGGAATAGACACAAGCTTCACCACAGGGCCCTTAAGGCCGGTTTGGAGTCGTTGGGTTTTCAGTATGCAACTCAACAGGATGCGATTTTGCCCCAACTCAATGCCATTCTGATTCCCAAGGGTTTGGAAGATTTGCCCGTTCGTAAGGCAATGCTTGAAGACTATGGCATTGAAATCGGGGCGGGCCTTGGTGATTTTCGGGGGAAAATTTGGCGCATTGGCCTAATGGGTTATAACGCAAGAAAAGATGTCGTCATGCAGGTATTGGCGGCTTTGGGTTCTGTAATGAAACGCCTGGGACACCCTTGCGACATTGCCTTGGCACTGGAAGCTTCCGATGGTATCTATTCCAAAGCCTAACTTCCGGATGTAACCCCCATGATCCAAGCGACTTTTCCTTCATATCGGCCCAGGCGGAGGCGTAATACTCCTGGGCTTTTGGCCTTAACCCGGGAGACAAGGCTCGCCGCTGACCAACTCGTTTATCCCCTTTTCATTCGGCCAAAGGACACCTTTCGCAAGGAAATTGGGTCCATGCCTAACCAGTTTCAATGGGGATATGCCGATGCGGAAAGGATGGTTGGCGACGCTATCAAACTCGGTGTTCGGTCGTTTCTCCTTTTTGGAATACCCGATCACAAAGATGCCGAAGGAAGCTCTGCATGGGACTCTGAAGGGGTAATCCCTACCGTCCTTAGGCGTTTGAGGCGGGCTTTTGGATCAGAAATCCTTCTGATAACAGATGAGTGTTTTTGTGAATATACCTCCCATGGCCATTGCGGGCTTATCCAAAAAAAAGGCGAACGGGTTGTCCTTGAAAATGATAAGACGGTTGCCAATTTGGCCTCCCAATGTGTTGTCCACGCCCAGGCTGGAGCCGACATCGTGGCACCCAGCGGTATGCTCGACGGTATGGTAGCGGGTATACGGTCTGGCCTCGACCATGCGGGACTCGAAGACATTCCAATTCTTGCCTATTCCGCAAAATATGCTTCTGCTTTTTATGGCCCGTTCCGGGAGGCGGCCGAATCACCACCACAATTTGGCGACCGGACCAGTTATCAAATGGATCCTGCCAACCGATTGGAAGCACTCACGGAGGTTGCCCAGGACATTTCCCAAGGGGCTGATTTTGTCATGGTCAAACCCGCCCTTGCCTATCTGGACATTATTCGCGAAGTGAAAAATGCCTTCCCTGTTCCCGTGGCAGCCTACAATGTTTCTGGTGAATATGCCATGCTCAAGGCCGCTGCCCAAAACGGATGGATTGACGAAAAACGGGCCATTCTGGAAACTCTTGGTTCCATTCATCGTGCGGGGGCAGACATTCTAATTACCTATCACGCCCTTGAAGCTGCCCCTTGGATCAAAGGTGGCTGAAAAACCGACCAAGCTTGACCATCCTTAGGAATTGCTCCATGCAGCCTGGCCAAATGTTCGGCCCGTTCAAAATCCTTAGCCCCCTTGGCCAAGGGGCCATGGGAATTGTTTATTTGGCGGAATACACCAAAAATAGTGCCAAAGTTGCCCTTAAACTGATTGCTCCCCATCTGGTAATAGCCAATCCTCAAGGGTTGGCTCGGTTTGAACGGGAAGCCCAGATTCTGAAACAGCTAAACCATCCCAACATCGTTCAAATCTATGGCAATGGTCGGACCAGTGGCACCCCCTATTACGCCATGGAACTCCTGACCGGGGAGTCGATGGACAAGATTTTGGCCAGGCGGGAAAAACTATCGTGGCAGGAAGTCCTGGACTTTGGAATCCCATTGGCACTTGCCCTGCAGCATGCCCATGAACGGGGAATCATTCACCGGGACTTAAAGCCTGCCAACCTGATTCTGGGTGCCGACAATGTCCTCAAATTGGCAGATTTTGGCATTGCCAAGGACCTTGTAGGAACACAATTGACAAGTGCACATTGTGCCGTGGGAACGGCGGCCTATATGTCCCCGGAACAGTGCCGGGCCCAGAAGGACATTGACAATCGATCCGACCTCTACTCCATGGGAATTGTTTTCTACGAATGGATTACGGGTCAAAAACCATTTCGATCCGAAAACTCCGTGGAAATGTTCCGGCATCACCTTGAATCCAAGGCACCAAGGCCCTCCAGAGTTGTCCCTGAAATCCCGGTTTGGCTTGATTCGCTTGTTGTTCAGCTCATGGAAAAAAAACGCGAACTTAGGCCTCGTGATGCCGCCGCGGTGGCGGATGCCCTCCAACGGATTCGCGATAAGGTCACCTCAAACCAGAGTGCTGCGGTTGAGGTTTCCGGTTCTGCCAAAAAAATGAAAAAGGCCACTCCCCAGGAAAAGGAATTGGCACGACTGGTTCGGAACAAGGGAAAAGCGGTGAAAGCACCCTCCGGACCCCCTATTCATCAAACAGGCTGGTTTGTTTCCCTTGCTGGAGTCATGTTTCTAGCTATCCTCGGGCTAGTTTTCTGGATGGTCTTTCTGAAACCACCCTCGCCCGAGACTTTGGTGGAAAAAGCCACCTTTCTTGTCAATGAAGGATCATCCGAGTCAATCAATGAAGCGTCGGTTGGGCCCATCGCAACTTGGACCCGTTACTATTCAGGGTATTCCGATCCCCTTTCCGAGAAAATGGCAACCCTGAAAAGGAGAATACGCCGGGTGGAAGGGGAGGAGCGTCTGGAACGCTACCTGCGTCGGCTGGATAAAAAATTTCAGATGGTTGCCGCTAACCAGGACGAGGAAACTGCATTTGCAGCCGTAAAAAAGGAATCCGAGGGTGATCCCGAATTGGCACTGCCATTGTGGGGCACCTTGGCCCAAAAAGAGGGGGGGGCCTGGCGGGATATAGCATTATCCCATATCGCCATGATTGATGCCCAGGAAGTCTTGAGAAAAGGGCATGAGGAAATGTACGCATCGGTTTTTCTGGGGAAACCACCACCCGCTTTGGAAGGGAATTGGCTGCTGGCATACGATGCTTTTCGACTCCAGGCATTGGGGGATGAACCAGGGTCCTGGCTACGCTATTCCAAATTAAGAGACCAAATTGGGTTATACCCCTATCAGGGTCGATTGCCTGACATGGACAAACCCGAGCAGGATATGTTGGGATTGTGGATTTTGGCGAATAAAGCCTTGGCAAAACCCAAGCCCGAGGGCACCTCCGATGCTTTGGCCAAAGCCCGCAATCAAAAAATTGCCGCTTCCGTGGAAGCGGCCCTTTTGCCGACCGCATCTCCCAATCAAATGAGGCTTTGCATCCCTATTCTTGAGGTATACCGCAATTTTCCGGAGGCCCGTGTGGAAATGGACCTATTGGAAAAAGCCGAATTGGTGGTTAAGCGCCTCAACAATCCATAACCCTTTCAATCCGTTTCATTCCATTGAGAAACCCAATGTCCGTTTCCAAAATCCGCCGTCCGCAAAGTCACGCCGCCTTTCAAAAAGCAAAAAATCTCATCCCGGGTGGAGTGAATAGCCCGGCCAGGGCTTTTGGTGGAGTAGGGGGGGAACCCCTTTTCATTGCAAACGCAAAAGGGCCATGGCTTTTTGACCTCGATAATAACAGGTACCTTGATTTTATCGGGTCTTGGGGCCCCATGATTTTGGGCCATCAGCATCCCAAAGTTATTGCTGCCGTTCGTCAAGCATTGGACAGGGGTTTTAGTTACGGGGCCCCAAGTGAGGCGGAATCGGAACTTGCCTCGATTGTCATTGAAGCTGTGCCGACGGTTGAAATGGTTCGATTTGTCAGCTCCGGGACGGAAGCATCCATGAGCGCCATTCGTCTGGCCCGTGGGCATACAGGTCGGGATAAAATCATCAAATTCAGCGGTTGCTACCACGGCCATGTGGACAGTCTCCTTGTGGCAGCGGGTTCGGCGGCAACGACTTTGGGGGTCCCCTCCAGTCCGGGAATTCCGGCGGGGACCACGAAGGATACTTTGGTCCTGGACTACAACGATTGCCAATCCCTAAGGGAGGCCTTTCAAACCCATGGTCCTTCTGTTGCGGGTGTAATCCTGGAGCCGGTGGCAGGGAACATGGGTCTGGTCCTGCCCACGGAGGATTTCAGGAAAACCCTTCGGGAATTGACTTTGAAGTATGGATCCCTTCTGATCTATGACGAGGTTATGACAGGGTTCCGGTTGGCATTCGGGGGAGTTCAGGAATTGTTTGGGGACCAACCCGATTTGACGGTCCTTGGAAAAATTATTGGTGGCGGAATGCCAGTAGGGGCCTATGGTGGCCGCCGTGAAATCATGAACAGGGTGATGCCGGCAGGACCTGTTTTTCAGGCCGGAACCCTATCCGGCAACCCCGTGGCCATGGCGGCGGGAATTGCGACCTTGAAAGAGTTGAAAAATATTAATCCCTATCCCATGCTTGACCAATTGGCCAAACGACTGGGAGATGGGTTGCAAAAAGCGGCTTCCCGCTTGAATTTGCCCCATAAACTGAATCGGATCGGCAGCATGTGGACGCTTTTTTTTACCGACACCGAGGTAACCGACTATGCCACCGCAAAAACCTCCAAGACAGCAAGATTTGCGAAATTTTTCTGGGGAATGATGGATCGTGGCTATTATCTTCCATGCAGCCAATTTGAAGCGGCTTTTACCTCCATCCTTCATGATGAGGGACTCATTGATGCCACGGTAGCCGCCGCGGAGGATTGCCTCGCCGAAATCGCAATGGAATGCGGTTGACCCAACCGGTTTAAGGATTGCGGTATTGCCCCAAGTCATGAAGTGGGAATAACAATGGCGATGCTTCCCATGGAAGGCTGGGTCCTCAAAGGCATTGACTACAGCGAAACAAGTCGCATTGTCACCCTTTGGACCAAGGAAAAAGGGAAAATCCGGGCATTGGCCAAAGGTGCCAGGCGATTGAAGTCGCCTTTTGAAAATGCACTTGACCTATTGAATCTGTGTCGATTTCAGGTCATCCACAAAGGGGGAAATTCCCTCGACCTCCTTACGGAATCAAGGGTGGTGGATGCCTACAGCGGGATTCGAAGTCACCTACCCAACCTTTACGCCGCTTATCATCTGGCCGAACTTCTTGCCGAGGGAACGGAGGATTTGGACCCACACCCGGAACTTTTTGGTGGAGTTCATGAAACTTTGCAGTGGTTTTCCAGGGAAGGTCCAGAAACACGGAAACCTGGCCGTTTAAGTCCGGAAGCCAGCTGGGTTCTTATTCAATTTGAATTTTTCTATTTATCCCAAACAGGCTATTTGCCCAGTTTTCGCCATTGTCATGCATGCAATCTTGTCCCTTCCCTAAATAATGCCCAATGGACCTTTCAAGCCGACACCGGTACCATCACTTGCGATAAATGTTTTGGTTACCAATCTCCCTATTTTTCCCAATCAACCAAAATGCCCCCTCATTCAAAATCAAGCTTGGGGGCCCTTTTCGCACCCTCTCATCCGATTTCCCCAGATGCCCTTGACGCCGCTGGCCGCCTAGGAAATAGGGGACAGTGTCCCGAAGTGGTTGCGGAAAAAATCCGCAGGGAACTTCGGGCCCTGCTAAATCATTACCTGACATGGCTCAGGGGCAGGCGACCCAAATTGATTGGATTTCTTGGGGGCTGAGTCCTAATGGCGTATAGACAAACCCAACCCGCCAAAGTCTCCCTTAATGCGTTCTTTGGTGGTTTTGTCCTATCCGGGCTTGTCCTCGGATGCCATCATTTCGAAAAGGACAAAACCCGCAATTTCATCGATAGCCTTCCCATCATTGGTATGCCCAATACACCCCTGCCTCCTGTTGAGTCTGTGGTGTTTCGTGGAGAGGAGGTTATGGATGAGGTTCCCGTGGAGCCAAATTCTCCCGAAGGTAAACTTGCCGGGGCCAAGGAGCTTTTCCGCCAGGGGAACTATGCTACGGCGGAGCGGGTATTTCATCGCCTTTTTGAAAACAAGAAAAATGCCCAACCCTTGCTGGAGGAAGCCAGATTCATGGAGGCGGAGTGCCTGAGGCTTCAGGGCAAGTATCCCAAAGCTGCCGACACCTATGTCGATTTGCTTAAAAAATTTGACCGCACTCCTTATAAGGATGCCGCTATTCAACACATGTTTGACATTGCCAATTATTGGTTGGACGACTCGCGTGAAGAAATGAAAGAAACACGGGAATTTCGCGAAGGAAGCCGCTTTTTTGTGGTGCCAAGGTTCCTGTCTTTCGAGCGAACGAAACCCTTTATGGACAGGGAAGGGCGGGCGATTGAAAAACTCGAGCAGGTTCGTTGGAATGACATCAATGGACCCTTGGCAGATCGGGCCCTTTTCCTGGCAGGAAGCATCAAGTTTTTCCACACGGATTACAAGGAAGCCGATCATTATTTCTCCCAAATTCACGAGCGCCATCCCAACAGCGAACTTGCGGCCCAGGCTGTGGAATTGGCCATCATTTCCAAGCACTTAAGTACAGGTGGGTCGGATTATGACGGCCGCAAGGTTGCCGAGGCGCGAAACCTTGTCCACTCGGCGATGCAAAATTATCCGGACCTTGCCAACAAGCGCCGCGTTTTTCTGGATAGGCAAATTGTGGGAATCACTCACCAACAAGCCGATAAAGATTTCAAGATCGCTGAGTTTTATGAACGAACGGGCCATCCCGGTTCAGCTTTCTTTTATTTTGAGATGATCAAACGCCGTTATCCTGAAACGGGCTATGCGGATCGCGCCACGGACCGGATCGCACAACTTCGGAAGAAACACGAGCGGAAAGAGGAACTTGAAGAAAAGCTCTCGCCTTTCGAAAAACTGTGGCCCCAGAACCTCCCTTCCTTCGGGCTTCCCGGGTTTACTCCTTCCGACAATGTTCCGGGAGCAAGGCCATTGCCCGCCGGCATAGGCCCCCCCTCTGCCAGTCCCTCGGGAAGTTCGCAATATGTTCCCTAACCAAAGGACACCGATCATGAACCACCTGTCTTTTGAGAAACCCAATCGCCGGGTAGCACTTTTTGCGATGGCTGGATTCCTTGCTGGCTGTGCATCGGACAACAACCTGAAAATATTGGGTTATCAGGTAGGCCCGGTCCATACGAATCATATTCGCACGGTTCGTGTACCAATATTCAAGAATCGGACCTACCGGCTTGGTCTCGAAGATGACCTCACCCGGGCCGTTATCAAAGAGATCGAGGGCAAAACCCCCTACAAAGTCGTGGCGGGGGGCCAGCCTGCCGATACCGAATTGGATGGTGTCATTGTCAATTCCGGGAAGAACATTATCAATCGGAACCAACTGAACGAGGTTCGGGAAGCAGAAACCACCGTGTCGGTGGAAATTTATTGGAGGGATTTACGAACCGGGGAATTATTGAGCCAACCCAAGAAAAAAGTGGCTCAATTACCCCAGGCATTGGACCCTGTACCGGTAGGAATAACCCCGGAAAAACCATTATTGGTCACCTCGACCTGGACCTTCATTCCCGAATTGGGGCAATCACTCAATTCTTCCCAATTAAAAGCCTGTGAAAAACTTGCCTCGCAAATCGTGGGCATGATGGAAAATCCATGGTGACACTTACCTGTCAGGAAGGGTAGGATGTCAAGAAATTATTATTTTCGTGGAAGGTCGATTTCCCTTGGACCAGAAGCCAGGGTAATGGGCATCCTGAATGTTACCCCTGACAGTTTCAGCGATGGAGAGACTCATTTCGAACCAGGTCGGTTGGCGGAATCGGCAAGGCAAATGATTGAAAATGGCGCCAGCATCCTCGACATTGGTGGAGAATCCAGTCGTCCCGGAGCAGTTTCGGTAAATGTCGCGGAAGAATTGCGCCGGGTAATTCCATCCATTCAACGCATTCGTTCCTTTTCCCAAATTCCAATATCGATTGACACCGTAAAACCAGAAGTTGCTTCCGAAGCAATTGCCGCAGGGGCAGACATTATTAACGATATTACCGGGATGACAAACCCAAATATGCGCCAAGTCGCCGTTAGGGAGGGGGCCGGAGTCGTCATCATGCACATGAAAGGTGTTCCCCAAAACATGCAGGAAGCACCAGAGTATTTGGATGTACTCCATGAAGTAAGTGGATTTTTGCGATCACAAGCCAATCAATTAATCGAAGAAGGGTTGCCTTTACAAAACATCCTCATTGATCCTGGAATTGGTTTTGGCAAAACACAAAACCACAATATTTCCCTAATTCGCGGGTTACCTCAATTGGCAAAATTGGGTTTCCCACTACTGCTTGGGGTTTCCCGAAAAAGTTTAATAGGAAAGCTAACCGGGCGTCCCACCCCCGAAAGAATGCCTGGATCCCTTGGTGTGCATGCATTTGCGTTGTCTCTTCCCGGTTCACAGAACAGTGGATTGATTCTACGGGTCCACGATGTCGGACCAACTTGGGATTTGGTGCGTGTCTGGCATGGCCTGTCGGTATAGAATGTCCCATTAGAGATGGGTGCCAACCGGGGGAGAAACCAGCTTGGGATTGGATATTCGCGATCTGGCGGAAATTGGCATTTTAGCCCTCGCACTCTATTTTCTCCTTCGGGTTTTGGGCAGAACGCGAGGGGCAGCCTTGGTTCGGGGCGTCGGGTTGATCTTTGCCCTGCTGTTTTTAGGTGCCCAATTCCTGGTGATTCGGTTTGACCTTAGTGTCTTGGCAAGGATTCTTGATTATGTCCTGGCAACCGGGCTTTTAGGCCTTGTGATCGTTTTTCAACCAGAACTTAGGAGGGGGCTTTTGGTTTTGGGAAGGTACCCCCTTTTACAGTGGTTTCAACCCGGCAAGGAACATCACATTGCCGATCCCTTGGCGGATGCCTTGGAAGCCATTTCCCGTCAGGGGCTCGGGGCACTCATCGCAATTGAAAGGGAAAATGGATTGGATGCGTTTGTTGAATCAGGGGTCAAAATCAACTCCGACCTTAGCGCTCCTTTGTTGCGCTCGATTTTCGGCAAACAAAGCCCCCTCCACGATGGGGCGGTAATCGTTCGATCGGGAAGCATCCTTGCCGCAGGTTGCCAACTACCACTGGGGCCTCCCCCCGAGGATAACCAGGCCCATTTGGGAATGCGCCACCGGGCGGCCCTTAGTTTCAGTGATGAAACAGATGCGCTATTATTGGTTGTGAGTGAGGAAACAGGAAAAATATCCCTGGCCCAATCGGGCCAACTCAAAGCGGTGCATCGGGAAAACCTTGCCAGGGCAATTGCCGAAGCCATCAAAGGGGGGCCAGGAAATGCGTCACTTGCCCTGAACATTCCCAAGAAAGACCCGCCAACAAGGTTACACACCAAGGCCGACCTGACCATGGGAATTTCCACCGGGCGGAGAACCGCCGATGGTTGATCGGATCATTTCCGCCTTGCTGGCGCTTGGACTTGCATCGATGATTTGGTTTCAAACGCGCAACCGGAACATCGAGACCTTGGCCCGGGTTGCCATTCCCCTTGAGATTTCCATTCCCAAGGAAAAGGAGGGAGACTTTATCATTAACCTCCGTTCCAAGCCAAATGTCGAGGCCAGTTTCCATGGTTCGCCCAGGCTTATTCGCGAAGTTGAATTGAGGTTAAAGCGGGATGACTTTCGGATTAAATTGGGAATTTCCATCCCCCCGGAAAGGCAATTGGAAAACTTTTGGGAGGAACAATTGACGGTTGAAGCCGATTCACTTCCCTTATTGCCGCCTGGAGTTTCGGTCACTTTGGACGACCGAAGCAATCGGATTTCGTTTCTGGTTACCCGAATTGTGGAAAGGGAACTTCCCGTCCGATTACTTGCGGATTCAGGGACAGCTCTTCCAGATTTGATACTGGACCCTGCCTCCGTTACGGTTCGTGGGCCAAAGGAGGTCCTCCAGAACGCATTATTTATTCCAACGGTGGCCATGCAGGTAAATTCCCAGCCCGGTTCGCCATTCAGGTTACCTCCGAGCATCCCAATCGCCACCGAAATAGATGGAAAACAAGTGGTTTCAACGCCCTCAACGGTTGGCATTCGCCAACCGGCAAGGCCCCAAAAAACCTATGAAATCCCCGATGTCCCGGTTGCATTCCTTTATTCCCCAAATTTGGGACTAAAGCCCCGGTTCATCAATGACCGGGATGCAAAGGTTACTGTTCGGGTCCGTGGACCCAACCAGGACCAGCCTCCGGTGGTCTACGCCTTTGTGGATTTGACCAAATCCCGATTTCTTTCAGGTCTGACCACGGAACCCCTTTTGATCCTTCCTCCGCCGGATTTCCAACTTGTCCAGGAGGAAATCAAAAAGGTTGGAATTGAACTGCTCCCGGAAACCGTGACAAAACCCCCCACAACCCCGATAAAACCCTGATAGGCTATGGCAAATACCTCTCTCTCCTCCGTTTCAATCGATCCAGAAGGCTTTGGCCCCAGGTCCAAGGCTGCCTCATGGGCTTTGGCGTTAACTTCAACCGAATTGAAAAACCAATTCCTCAGGCTTTATGGGCAACTGATCGGGGAGGCCGTGCCGTTGATCCTTGAGGCAAATTCCAGGGATATTGCTTATGCCCTTTCCAATGGCCTAACCGGGGCATTTCTCGATCGCCTGACCCTTTGCCCCGACCGGATCAGGCAAATCGTGGAGGGTCTAATCCAGGTTACCCACCTTCCGGATCCCATCGGAGGCATCAGGGAATCGCGCACCATGCCCAATGGCCTGGTTGTCAACAAGGTTGGCGTTCCCCTGGGGGTTGTGTTTTTTATTTACGAATCACGCCCCAATGTTACCGTGGATGCCATTGCTTTGTGTGTAAAAAGCGGGAATGCCGTCCTTTTGCGGGGAGGATCGGAATCCTTCCATTCCAATGAAATATTGGTTTCGCTGGCTACCAAGGCTTTGGGAGAAGTTGGGTTAAACCCGGACTCGGTCATTCTGGTTCCCCCCCGTCCCCGGGAATTGGTGGACCTGTTGTTGGCGGATCCGGATCACATTGACCTCGTAATCCCCCGTGGGGGGAAGGCCTTGATTGAGCGGGTTGTCAAGGGGGCAAAAATGCCCGTGATCAAGCATTTTACCGGTAATTGCCATGTGTATGTCGAGTCCTCGGCAGATGCCCAAATGGCCTTGGATATTGTTGTGAATTCCAAATGCCAACGCCCCGGTACATGCAATGCTTTGGAAAGTCTTTTGATCGACAAATCTCTCTCCCATAGCATTGCTCCCATCCTGTTGAAGGCTTTGGAGGCAAAAGGGGTGGAAATCAGGGGATGCGAAGAGACGATGGCAATTTGGCCCCAGGCGGTCTTGGCCACCGAATCGGATTTTTTCACGGAGTATAACGACCTTGTAATATCCGTTCGAATGGTAAACGGCCTCGACGAAGGTATTGCCCACATCCAGAAGTACGGTTCTGGCCATACGGAGGCCATCGTAACCAATTCCGTGGAAATGGCCAATGAATTCACCCGGAGGGTGGATTCTGCCGCGGTGATGGTAAATGCAAGTACCCGTTTCAACGACGGTTTTGAACTTGGGTTGGGTGCGGAGATTGGTATCTCGACAGACAAATTTCACGCCCGTGGTCCTTGCGGCCTAATGGAAATGACATCAACAAAGTATATTGTCAATGGGACAGGTCAGATTCGCAGGTAATACGAATCAGTAAAGTTTCAGGCAATGCTTTCTTTGGGAGTATGTAATTCATGTTTTGGTGGGGGGCAATTTCGGCAACTGTATTGTTATTGGCGACGCTGTGGTTATTTCGATACAAAATGCATGTCAAACAGCCTGGAATCAAGGTTTCACCTTTAAGCCAACAACACTTTGATACTTTTCAGGGGGGTGACCTGGATCCAATCCAACTGGAATCGGTGCAAACCACGCTGCAAAAGCAATTAGGGAACGAATCCCCTGAATCGATTGCCCTGGGGGTTAAGGCGGATTTGGATTTTATTTTCCAAACCGAAGCCTTGGCACTCCTTGCAACGGAATCTGCCGCAGAAACATTGGTTCTCATTCTCCATAAACGGCTTGGGGGAGACTTTCTTGAGCGGGGTTGGATCCTTTTCGATTTGGTGCGAGCCCTCAAAACACTTGACTACACCGAGTCCATTGAGGAGCTTTTGGCCCAGGTCGTCGGATTGGGGAAAGAAAATCCCCTTGCCACCTACTGCGCTACCGAAATGATTGGTTTCCCGGGAATCAGAAAACACTTCCCCATCGTTTCCAAAGCGCCTGCCAATAAAACCATGCCAAGTCCCATTTGGGGTGTATTATTGTTAGCCATCGAAGGCTTTCGGTTAGGAGTCAACGCCCGCCAGTTTTCGGATTCCCAAATGGGAGACCTTCTTGACTTTCTTTGGTCCAACCTTGGCTATCGGTATGAACCTGAATTTCTCTTGTGTCTGGCGGAATCGTTCCGTGTCACCAAGCGTGGGGATCTTTTAAGGCGGCAGATGGACGAGGAGGATCAATTGCTTCTCCTTGAAAGTCAATTGGCAATAATTGAAAGCCTGGAAGAAACGCTTGGGGAGCATCGCATCAAAGCAATGGAATCCCTGATTCTCCATGCCAAAGGCAAGGATCCGGTTAGGCGTCGGACTGCCTTGACCGCCCTGTTTCGACTTAGGTGGGATACGGAATTGGGTTTGCTGAACCTCTTGAACGAAAAATCCCTCCTTCCCGACTCGGACCTGATATTCCCCATTCTTTCCTTGACCAAAAACCGCACCTGGTATCCCCAACTGGTCACTTTTCTCCATTCTGTAGTTGGGCAAAAACCCACCAAGGTTAAGGGGGATAATTTGAATCAGGTGGTTTTTTGCAGGGCTCTTGACCTGTTAAGGGGCTTCCCAGGGCATTCCGCAGAAAAAGTACTGCTTCAGTGTGCAAAATCCAGGGACCCCATGTTGAGATGCAGTGCCTATAGAAACCTGGGCTGGTGGGAGCCGATGGATCGAACGGCCGTTTTGGGAGCCCTTAAGCTTGGGGTTGCTACCAAAAAAACAGCCGAAGTACGATGGTTTGCCAAGGCGGCCCTGGCCCGTTTGGGTGAACGCAATTCCCTCAATTCCTTTCGTTCCCTCCTTTATTCCGAGGATTATTCCAAGGTTCACCTTGGAATCCAAACGGTTGGAACGGAAGGCATCAGCCTGTTATGGCCCGATTTGGACCAACTCATGGACAGCGAGGATGAAGGGATTTCCTACCACGCGTGGGAAGCAACCGAAAAACTGGGACTGGAAGCAGAATTTGGGATTTGATGTCAATTAACGGGGTTGGAGAGGCCAACCAACCAGTGGTCCCAACTTTTTTTTGGAAAAAAGTCAAGTTCAATGTCCTGAATGGGATAGGATCGGTTGGATTACCTATTTGGACTGGAGCCTTAAAATGCGGTTTTCATCCTTGGCATTTCGGGCGGGCGGATTGGGTTTGCTGCTTTTGGTAGTGGCGTCATGTAAACAAACCAAAACCGCAACCAATGTCGATCCCCTCCTTCCTTCGACGGCCCAGTTGATACCTCCTGCCAAGGCAGCACCGGTCGTTGAGCCTCCCGTTGCCAATCCTGGTTCCCAATAGAGCAATTGGACTCCTTATTGGGGTAGGTCCACCACCTGAATTTGGTGGTTGTCCATCCCAACATACAGGCGTTTTCCGTCTTTTGAAACCTGAATGCAATAGGCTCCAAAATGCGGCAGCTTTTTTGTAAACTGTTGCTTTTTCGTTTCCAGGTTCCAAATCGATATGTTGCCTCCATAACCGCTAACGGCGATACGCTTGCCATCTGGCAAAAGGCAAAGGCCATACAAGTCATCGGCGGTGGGACCCAAATCCAAAACCGCCTTACCTGTGGCTGCCTCCCATGTCCGGATTTTTCGGTCATGGCCAATGGAGACCAAGGTTTTGTTGTCAGGAAGGAATAGGATTCCAGTCGTCCCGCCAATGGTACTCCCTTTGAAGGCTTTGAGTTCTTTGCCAGTCGGGATTTCCCAAACCTTGATTTGGCCTTCAGCACCGGCGGCGGCAGCGGTTTTGCCATCAGGCGAAATGGTAGCACAAAATGCTGCCCCAGTAAGGCTTCCCAGGTTTTTTGTTTCCTTGGCTTGTTCGATATTCCAAAGTCGTGCGGATTTATCGGAGGAAGCAGTCATGAGATTTTTACCATCAGGCGTAGTAATGACCCCGTCCACAATGCCGGTGTGGCCTTTGATCTCCTTTAATTCTTTGGCCTCTTTTACATTCCACAACCGAATGGATTGATCGGTAGACACGCTTGCCAATGTTTTGCCATCGGGAGTAAAGACCACACCATAAACCGGCCCGGTATGGCCTTTGAGTTCGGCGGTTGTTTTCCCGCTGGCGACATCCCACAGCCTTATGGTTTGGTCAAATCCTGCCGAGGCAAGGGTTTTCCCATCGGGTGACAAGGCAAGGTTGTGGACCAATGCGGTATGCCCGGACCAGGTGGCATCCGCCCAGGCTAACCCAATCATTCCCGTAAGTAATCCCCCTGTTATCAAGGTTAAAGCGAAAATTGTCATAGTGCGAAATCGGTTCATTGCATGCCTCCAAAGGCTGTTTTCTTCAGGAAATTTGGGTAGGGGATACCCGGTTTGGGAGCACCAAATTGGTTGGGTTGGATCTTTGCTCCTTCATAAGAAGATAGAAAGGAAAGTGGACATGAAAATAGGCAGTTTCAAAATCCTTGGCACTTTGGGTACTGGGGCCCACAGTACCATCTTCCACATCCGGCGCGATTTGGACCAAAAAGCCTATGCACTGAAGGTCGTTTCCATCGACGACCCCGAGGAGGACAACAAATTCAAGGAACAGGCCGAGCACGAATGGAATGTGCTCCAAAAACTGGATCATGGTAACATTATCAAGGGGCTGGCACTTGAATATTCCAAAAATTGGCTTTTTCGGGTTACAAAATTGCATTTGCTTCTGGAATATGGTTTGGGCAAAACCTTGGACAATGTGAAAGGCCTGAACCTCCCGCGCACCGTCGAAATTTTCCAGAAAATTGCCTCTGCAATGGTTCATATGCACCGCCGGGAGATCATTCATGGCGACCTCAAACCCAATAATGTTCTCTTGGCACCGGGGGGCATTTTAAAGGTGATTGATTTTGGGCTTGCCCATATAAAGGGCCAGCCAAAGGGGAGGATCCAGGGCACTCCTGATTACATCGCCCCGGAAACGGTCAAACAAAAAATCGTGAATGAGCGCACCGACATTTTCAATTTTGGTGCCACCATGTACCGAATGTTTTCATGGAAGTTGCCCCCAACGGTTATGGGAAATAGTGACTCAGGTGGGGTCCTTGATGCGAAAATTTGGCAAAGTCAGCTCAAACCTGTTGCCGAGGTCAATCCCGCCATTCCGGAAAACCTGGCTCAACTAATTCACAATTGCATGAGTTACCAAGCCTCGGGCCGACCCGAACGATTTGGGGAAATCCTTAATGCTTTGGAGGAGATCAGGGCAGCCCTTCCCAACGATCCCGATTCCACCCTCAACGAAATGGAATCGGTTTAACCAGATTGAAATTATCGTGTCAGAATCCCATTCCCTTTCCACTGATCCCCCTGACCCCCAATCCCTCCATGATAGATTGGGACCTGCAAACACCCTTTTAAATACCAGTTCTGGCCTGGATGCCTGGGTGGCCTACGATGCCGCAAACCAGGTCTCCCATTTGGCTCGTTTGTACCATGGCTATGATCCGGAGCAAACATTCGAGGAAAACCATGTACCTCCTCCACCGGAGCAATTGAAACAGTTATTCGAAACGGCACTCCCCTTTTTCGAAAGTGCCGGGTTCCAGGAAATCCCCTGGGATGAAATCCGGAATGCTTCCCGATCCTCAACCCCCCATGGTGTCAACCTCTTTGTAGACCAATCCTGGTACCAGGCGATGCTAGTCCTTGGACGGGGCAAAGACCGCAGTTCCAGGGAACATTGGCCCTGGTGGAGATTTTGGCGTAAACAGGAATATGATTTTGAGGTTTACAACCGCATCATCCTGATGCTTAAGCCTGATCCAGCAAAGTTTTTTGATAAGGACCTCGATACCGATAGCGTATTCCTCAGGCTGTTTCGGGATGTGCCTGTAAAGGACCTGGAAATGATTCTGCCAGGCGGGAAAGTCAAAATCACTCTTTTGGACCGGGCCCTCATTTACTACCCGGTTTTTGCCGGGTTGGGTTTGCTTTTTTACCAACTACTACCCCAACTTGTAAACAACGCTTTTTTTGCAGTGGGTGTTTATGCGTTTTTCAAATGGACGGTTGCCATGGCTTTGGGGGGCTGGAGCTGGCGATCCTATAGCGCCTACAGGGGCAAAATGGAACGCTATGGAATGAAACTTTCCAAGCACCTATACCTCCAGACACTGGACAGTAACCTTGGCGTTTTCACCCGACTTGGGGCCGATATTGCCTCGGTCCAGCGGGCGGTTTTGGGCGATTGGATCCAGGCCTCTGGCGTTGATAAATCTCCAGATCGTTTAAGGCAGGTTGCCTTGGATCGCATCCTATCCGCACCCAATACCTCCCAACCCCGATTGACAACTCTCCTCAATCGTTGGTTGGCCAACTCCCCGATCATGAATCCTCCTGAATCCCAAAGGGCTCCCTGATGAACCATCCCAATTGGAATGCCGACCGCCTTGCTTACCTCGATCCCAGCGGCATCCGGAAGGTCTTTGACCTTGCCAAGAATCTGAAAAATCCGGTGAACCTCAGTATCGGTCAACCAGATTTCCAGGTGCCCGATATCGTTAGGCAAAAGGCCGTTGATTCCATTCAAAACCACGCCAATGGGTACACAGTTACCCAAGGCATTGATGCGGCAAGGGACGCCCTGAAGATTCGCGAAGGCATCCAACACTTACAGGACAGGGAACTCATCCTTACCTCGGGAACAAGCGGCGGTTTGGTACTGGCGCTTTTGGCAACCATCAATCCCGGCGATGAAGTCATTCTTTTCGATCCCTGGTTTGCCCTTTATCCCAATATGATCCGACTCGCCGGAGGCACCCCCGTTACGGTGGATACCTATCCTGATTTCGACCTTCCCCTTGACCGTATTGGTAAAGCAATCACTGCAAAAACGAAGGCAATTTTACTCAATAACTCGGGTAACCCTTCCGGCCGGGTCTATCCCAAGGGACAGGTGGAGGCCCTTGCCAATTTGGCAAAAGAAAACGGAGTTCTCCTCATCAGTGATGAAATCTATTCGTCTTTCACCTACGATACGGAGTTTGTTTCTCCGGTTTGTTTCAACCCGGACACCCTGGTCGTTTCGGGCCTTGGAAAAAG
>SXGR01370623.1_pt1 | contig 22743 bp, 24 predicted proteins | sample 3174711 | NCBI WGS metagenome assembly SXGR01 (sample SAMN11356860, study PRJNA531348) | freshwater metagenome | isolation source: freshwater sample F1-60 | place: China: Fuxian Lake, Yuxi | collected 2017-12-25 | reverse complement strand
TTCCGCTTAGAAGGCGGATGCTCTATCCGTCTGAGCTAAGGATACAGTTTGTTTAGTTGCTTAAGCCACTCTCTAGTATCTGAACCTAGAACAAACTCAGACTCATAAGAGTAGGATATTGCTCCATTAGGATATAGGTACTTGACCACCCACTCATTATACAAGTCTTGTACCACAGAAACACTTACAGAAACACTTACACTATCTTCTGTAGTCAAATCCTCCCAGTAAGGATTACTACTTTGACGTTCGATGATTTTAGCAATCAATTCTTCTTTAGTCATTCAATATTCTCCAGTAGAATATCAACAGTTTGATGATTTTCAGAGTCCCAAAAAGAATTACTATCTAGTAAACTTTCTAGATACGCTAAAACCTGATTTTTGATATTAGAGGGAGCCTCATCAAAGTAAGTTTTGTGTTCGGTTTTAATAACAAGACTGATTTTAAATTTCATACGTGCCCCTACTAGGATTCGAACCTAGATTTCATCGCTTAAAAGGCGAGTTCTTTACCATTAAGTTATAGAGGCTTAGCCGTTTAAGGCCACTAAGTTATCGGAACAACTTGTCTTGAAACTCCTTATCACCACGCGGCAGAAGGCTTATTATCTAAACTACCTTCAAAGCTATCATCTAGACGTTCTTTAGCATCCTCATCACTACTGATAGCTCCACACATTTCGCAAGTACCATAGTAGTAACTAACACTACCCCACTTGCCCTCTGAATTCTGAGCACAATACATAACTGTACCTTCGTAATCGTGGTAGCTTACATCCTCAAAGTTACCAGTATAACCTTGAGAGGCAAGCAAATCCTTAGCGTAGGCTTCTTCACTAACTGGAAAAACATACTCAGCACTCATTGTCTATCTCCTTTAAATTTACTCAGTGACCCTAGCAGGAATCGAACCAGCTTACCCAGATTGAAAGTCTGGAGTACTAACCAATGTACGATAGGGCCAGTCGGCCATTAGTGTTAATTCACTTACAAATTCCTCGAAAGAGTTTATTTGTAGTTATCCGCTTATGGCGGTAACAATGGCTTAGTGGGAACTGATGGATTTGCACCACCCATCCATGCGGATTACCTGATTTACAGTCAGGCGCCTAACTAACTCGGCATAGTTCCCTACCACTCACTTAACAGGAATAATGAAACCCTGCTTAATGAGGTAAGAGCGCAGAGAGTACCCAGTGTTGCCAAATTGGTTATCAGCCTTAACATCACGCTGATTAGCCAACTTGGCACAATTCATCGAAACATCTCGGATGTTAGGATACTCCCACCACACATGAGTGCTACTCCAGACAGAAAAAGCACGTTCTTTAAGAAACTGAGGAACTAGTAAGCCCTGGGTATTATATTTCCACTGAATCTGCGCGGTTTCCATTGTCAGAAATCCTTTTCAAAAGGTTTGAACCAAGTAATAGTTCCGTCTATACAGAATATATAGAAAGAATTACCCTTGCTTACACAGTGCCAAGCAATTTTACTCATAGTGTAGTGCTCTCTGTCGGATTCGAACCGACAACACAGGGATTTTAAGTCCCCTGCCTCTACCGTTGGGCTAAGAGAGCATTAGGGTTTATACTATGCCTAAACCCACAAAGGCACTAATTTACTCGAAGATTACTCCATATACTCGGAAGCAATTCCGATACAAAGGAGTGCGAGACAAATACAGGGAATCAAGAGCATCTTACTTTTCCTCAATATTGGTGAAAAGACGGCTCCAATCTAGGTTAAGATTCCAATAGAAATCCGATTTACCAGCTAGTCGGGAGGCGGTGACGTCGCCGCGGTCGCCGGTCGCGCGGGCGGCGTAGGCGGCGAATCCCTTAATGGCCATCCATTCAGCTTCCGTCATTTCCACCGTAACCTTGTGAGTGTAGATATCAAACGATTCCTTGATAACCTTCATGGCACGCTCTTTGTTTATGTTTGTTACTTTACTTAGTGTCTTTCTAGGGAATCGAACCCTAGCACCCTAGCTTTCGCAGGGGTGGCCTACCTTTACAAAGACGTGCTTACGTTTCGAACCGCAAGCCCACCGTTTCACACTAATTTTACGTAAAAGCCTACAGTAACGGATAAATGTAGGTTTTTGCGTCGTTTACCAGGCAAACTAGCCCAGTAACGAAATTCTGGTAGTGATAAGCTACCTAGTCACCTTTTTGTAGAGATTATCAGCCTCTTTTTGTAGGTGATACAACCCATAGCAGTGTTTAGCTGCTAAGACGCACTAGGCTTGATGTCTGTTTATACTGGCCTAGTCCAGTGTCACTCTACAGAGTGTCTCGGTATGCGTCACAGATATCCTTAGCATCTTTCAAGCCAAGGTAACCACCTGTAGCGTGATATCTCTCGCGCAACATTTTGATAGCCGGAATTATTCTACCGCCCCGAATAAGAGCCTTTTCGGTATCATTCGGGGTCGGGGCTACGGTAGCAGAAGTTTCGCTGCTAACGAAACACTTGCTAAAATCCAGCGAATAGAATCCATCGGAGTTGAAGTTAGCGCGCTTGATGGCGGGGGCGCTTACGGTAGCGCTACTGGCATAATAGTTAGCAGCATGCTTCAAAATCAGCCATTCCGCTTCCGACATTTCGACAGAAACGCGACGGGTGTAGACATCCTGTGGGGGCGGTGGAATGTTAGTAACCTTGACCATTTGGTTTCTCCTGGGGTTTTGTTTTGTGGCTGAGAGACTATCTGGACCTACAAGTGAACCTGTAGACCTGTGTAGAGACTCAGTCAAAGATACTGGGAATGCCAGCCTGATATCGATAAGCATTCTCAGTGAACGCAAGGCCATCGTTCAAGAGTGCCCACGTAAGGTACCACTTACGATGCAAGCCCCTACAGGATAGGGATGGAGCCTTGTGGTAGAGTTTAGTGGGAACCGGATAAGTAAGCATAGAAGTACCCTTTCACATGGTTTGGCATCGTCAGGTTACAGGTAACCAACCTGTAACGACCGTCGGGATTGCTCCCTAGGTTTCGCCAAGTCTTACGACAGCTTGACCAGCATCTGCACAAGCGCCCATCCCTCGGTAGGAGTAGCCTTGACTCCGTGCACCGTGCCGAACCGCACCCGGTGAGTATCGGGCAGGTCTGCCAGAGTCTTGAGAACGCCCGTCATTAGGCTTTCCTTGACCGCATCCTCATTCGTGGTAGCCTCCCACATGGCGCGGTTAACGAGCCGGACGAACGGCATGAGGTTGACTTGCGGGGCACTCTTACGCTCATCGGCAGACTTGCGAGCCTTGACGCGAGGGTCATCCGGCATCACCACGCGGTTCGGGTCATCCTTGCTGCCATCCTTGTCACCACCAATCTTTTCCAGACCGTGAGACTTGCGATTGCGGTAGCTAACCAAAACCGGGACATCCGGGATACCCAGGTCGAACATGTCGCCCGCGGTCTTACCCATCGCCTCCACCGCATCCTTCACCTTGTGCAGGTTCTCAGGGGTGGGGGTAATGCCAGCCGCTTCGCAGAAGTCGCGCAGCAACATGACGTGGGAGTCCACGGTGGCGAGAACGGTACGGGCTTGCTTGAGAGAAACAGACATATGCTTTACTTTCTTCCCCGCTTGCCTAGGTGGGGGATTACCATGATTGACGTTTGCAGCGACAACAGAATGATTACGGTTGCCATTCGCTACCAGGTAAGGATTTGCACCTTACGCTTGACTCCGCTATTGCTAGCGACTGGTAATTGACACTGATTTATGGCTCGTGTCATAGTTGAGTGGTTTATTTTGGCCCGGACTGACCACTGAACCCCCGGGCTACATGACACTATAACGCGGTGTCAGCGCTTGAGTCAGCCGAAGATGCTGGTAGACTTAGCAATCATTGCATAGGTCCAGCCACGCCTACGCAAATCATGGATGAGCGCAATATCAGGGTAGTACCCATCACCACAGCTGGTATCCGTGTTTACCCACCCCCACTCATGCTTCGGGGTTTCGAGCAAACCAGTAGTGAGACGGAAATCAGTCACTGGTGATGCTCCATGTGTAGGGAGAGTTACGCTTGTCGGTGTAGCATGAGTGTTCGATACGCATCATGACACCCATGATATCACACTCACACTCTAGCAGGCTCGTCTCGATGTCCCGGGCGATACCGCGGACTGCGATGGCACGGGGTGACAGCATCGGTAGCGTCTCCATGTCAGAGGGTATTGCAGTCGGTGTGCCAGACCATCCGTCAGCGTAAGTAGCTGAAATCACGTACCTGCAAATTCCATACCGTGAACAGCTGTTCACACCTCTACTGTGGCAAGAAATATCCTATGCTAACCCTGCGTAAGTACAGGGGAATCTGACGTGCAAATTCTGCGAGTGTGCCGTGGATTCACAGTGGCAGCTAAGTACTCGTAATCGTTGAGCCAGAGGGAAGGAATGCAAGTACCATGCCGCATATTCTGCGTTCAGCGCAAAAGCTGCGTATGCAGGAAACGTGCCAGCGCAAGGGCTGCACGTATGCAACTGTTGTGCCGGACTATATGGGGCCTCCAGACCCCACCCTGCAACATCCGTACCACGCAAATCCTGCGTAACTGTGGCATTATGCTACACTAGCAATTACCGTGCCACGCAATAATTGCAGTATATGCATAATCCATGCCGCACATTCTGCACACTGAACGCAACTCTTGCACCTATGCAATTGTCATACCACGCAAACTTTGCGCTACTGTAGTAAAATTCTACACCATGCAAGAGCCGTGCCGAGGGTAGCTGCCTAGCAAGAAGTGTGCCAGTTTCCCCGGGGAGTTGGCATGAGTCTTGCGATGTAGCTCTCACAACTTTCCACATTTTTGAATACATGTAGGATATAGTAATACATGTAGGCCCCCGAGTCAGCTTTACTCCTCTACACAAAACGGTACTGTAGGTTACATATATTGAAGCCACAGCAATTTTTGTCAAGCTCTTTCCATTTTCCAACCCCTCAGTATCGTTGAAGAATAAAAATAGTTGGAATTTCTTGTTGCCCAAAGCAGCGAAATTTGGTAGTCTCTTATCTGGGTCTTATACAGTATATAACCTCAGCTACGCTCCTAACGTCGCTCGCTTCGGTGGTTGACTGCTTCTGGAACGGCAATCAGGTTCGCTTCGCTCACATACGGTTATCTTCTGATTGCTTCTCCTTTCGTCGAAAGTTAAATATTTTTACATACCTCCTCAGCTTTGGCACGCTCTTGGTGACAAAGTGAGGAGCATTGAAGTAACCCTATTGACATCTGAGTATAGAAGTATTATATTATATCTTGCTGAGCGGTCCATAACACCAATGCGAAATTAAAGACGCTCTCATCTCCGCTAGCTGAAACTGGCGGAGATTTTCTTTTATACCCAAGGATTACATATGGTTCAAAAGCTCGCTGTTCGTCCCTGCGCTGATGTTGATAGACTTACTGGCTCTGCTGATGGAGCTGTTACTGGCGTAGGCACCACTGCCTATTTCGAGATTAACGTTAAAGACCAGGAAGTTACCTCCCTCAACCTCTATACTCCCGATGCTGCTGCTAACGCTGCATACACTCTAGAAGGTACCAACTTCGATACCTCCGATGTAGCCTATGATGCTACCTCTAGCAAGTGGGTTTCACTTCCTATCACCGTAACTGCGCCTACTGCGGCTACAGGTACGCTAGTTAGCTTCTCGAATCTAGGAGTAAAGCGCGTTCGCCTCAAGGTAGTTACTACTGCTACTACGCAGTTCTCCCTACGACACTTCTACATCCTGGCGTAACAGTTATGCTAATCGGTCCTCAAGCTAAACTCCGAGCTGGTCCCTTCAAGGGTGAGCAGCCTTCGTACCCTACTACTGGCGCTGCTTTCCTAGCAGCAACCGGTATTACTCCCACCGCACTTTACACCTGTCTGGATGCATCTGGTAGCCTCGTGGATGTAGTGGGAGGTAACAACCTCACCACTGTAACTGGTACTCCCAAGTTCAGACAGAGCGTAGCAGGTAGCGTCGGAATCTCTTACGATGGTGCTTCTACCACAGGGCACTCTGGTTCCTCTGTCAACGAACCAGGCACCAACTCCATCCTCTTCGGAGCTATCGGAGTCTTCGGTACTGTCTATGCAGGTACTAACCCCGGCATCGTAGGTAAAATCAGCACTACCACTACCCCCAACTGCTTCATCTACAGAGCCGCAGATACTCTCAACTACGTATCAATGCAGATTAAGGGTAATCCTACCGGCTCCCTCCTTCTCACAGATGTAGGTGTTAATATAGTTACACCAGTCCGCCCCGTCCTCGTAATTGGGCAGATTGATAGAACTAACACCACTGCTCGTCTCCTCGTAGCCGACGCAGATAAACTACTTACGCTGCAAAGTGGTTCCATCTCAGGGTTCTCTACCTTTACTGGTGGAACTGCTCCTCAGTGGGCTATTGCTGGTGGAACTGGTGCAGTATTCAAGGGTGGGTTTCAGTGCTCCTTCTCTTTCTATGCTACTGGTGCTCAGTGCGAAGGTACAAATACTGCCCTCAACGTAGCCCGTAGACTAGGATTTGCTGAGTAATGCAGTGGGAGGTTAGGTACCCTACTACAATCTCATCTGTAGTTGCACAGGCTGCTCCAGGTGACTCGATTGTTGTCTACGAAGGTACCTACCTAGAGCGTGTAACTTTACCCTCGCAAATCGAACTGTACGCATCCGGAGAGGTAATCATCGATGCTACCGGAATTGCTGGGTATGGTTCCTCCATTGAAATAAACGGCAAGCATGATATCCTTGTAAGCGGTTTTACGCTCAAGGGTGGTGCTAATGGCTCCTGGTCCAACGTGGAGGGTATAGGTATCCGGGATTTAGGTGGTATAGGAGGTACTGCTTCCTATAATATTACTATCCGTAATTGTACGTTTACGGATATAGTACCTCGTGCTGGAGTACCGGATTCTCTAGGTATTGGGATAATAGTATACTCCTATGGTGATGAGAGACTGGGACATACTAACTGTAATAATATTATAATTGAAGATTGTTACTTCACTGACTGTAATCCTACTAATACTAATGGAATCACTGTAGGTTACATATCTGTTATTGGTAATGTCACCGATATCATTATTCGTAATAATTACATTCTCCACAGATATTCCAGGTACAATACTATAGCCAACGGTATTAACTTTAGTGGTAACTATTCTGGATACCCTGCTAATCCTCGCTACGTAAAAGTATACGGTAATACTTTTGAAGCAGAGAATCCAGATACTCATCCTAGTCAAAGCGTATACCTAAATGTTACTTCTTATGCAGTAGTAGAACGAAATTATATTAAGAATTGGTCATTTGGTCCAATGGTAGCTGCCGAGATGGGTAGCATGGATGAATTTACCAGTCATGACATAATTATACGTAGAAATATTATAGAATCCTATTACTACGGAGTAACTGTAGCAGAGTGGTCTTCATTCTATAAACAAGTATATAATGTCTGGGTAGATTCTAATACTATCAGAGGTAATGTACTCATAACTGATTTGAATGGTCAGGCCCCTTCTTACAATCTCCTATTTACTAACAACATAATAACTGGTACTATTACCAGCACTTACTCCCATGACTCCCCATTCTTTGGAACACAGACTGAGGATGTAGTGAGAATATCTAACCTGTCGGAAGAAACTCCTTCCTGGGTTACGTACAACACAGATGAACTAGATTATAACGGTTCCAAAGACAAAAGAACGAAAGGTGCAGTGGAACAACAATGGATGCAGAAAAGAACCCTAACAAGATACGGAATGAGGTAATTGCTCGGTTTAGCTCCGGAGCTATTGACCTAATGGAAGAACTAGACTCGATTCTCAGAGTACTGAAATTCCAGCGTGAGTCTTTAGTCAACTCGATGACCGACGGTTTTGGTTTTAAGCAGATGGAACTAAATCCAGGCCATGCTAAGCTTGGTTCCCAACTAGCAGCCTCCTACCAGAAGGCTGTGGATGCTAAGATTAAGTTGGATAAGCATCTTCGAGATAGAGCGGAAGACATGACCCCCGCAGAAGAAGTTGCTAGTATCGAGGCATTCATCAAGACGATGGATTCTACTGCTCGTAGAAAGCTTCTGATATCTCTCTTAGAATTCCATAACATCAACGTAGCCAATCCCCAGTGGCTAATTAAGTCTACGTAGTATGCTAGTCCGTCCATTCGAGCCTGGTGATTTCAACTACGTAATCTCTGGCTGGCTAAAGTCCTACCGCAAGTCTGATTTCGCAGGTGTAATCAGCAATGATATCTACTACGCCACCTACTTACACACCATCGAATCCCTAATCAAGAGTGGAGCATCAATCCACGTTTGCCAGGACGAAGAAGGTAAACTCTTAGGATTTATCTGCCATTCCGTAACCGATGATGGGTTCGCAGTAATCCACTATATCTACGTTAATAAAGATTGGAGAGATTTCGATATCTATAATCTCCTCCAGGATGTAGTCCTAGGTATTTCACCAGGCTTCTATACCTTCCGTACTAAGGAAATCTACAAAGTACTAGCGGGATGGAGGTTTGCTCCCGAGATTGCCAGACGTAAATAATGAGTACTGCCTTAATCAAGAAGATTGCCAAGAAGCAGAAGGTAGTTACTGCTGAGGCTAATAAATGGGAAGAACGTGCTAAGGCAATCATCGAGAAAGCTAACCCAGTCCAGCGCCTCTTTCTGTCGGATGAGAGCATCTTTCAGAGCATCTTGTGCCCTAGACGTTCTGGTAAATCCTTCTCGATTACCTCTAAAGCTCTCTATATCGGAGAGAGCAAGCCGGGAAGTCGTATTCTAATCATCTCGTTAAATCTAAAAAGCACCAAAGAGAACTTCTGGAGTGCTGCTCCTGGAGGTATCTTCGACCAGAACAAGTGGCACGGTCTACAGCTTTCTTTCAACAATACTGACTATACTTGGACACACGAGAATGGTTCTAGAGGCAGACTAGCAGGTGCAGATACCCGTGCTGATATTGAGTCCTTTCGAGGAGCTAGCGCGGAAGCAGATGCAGTCTTTATTGACGAAGCTGGTTCTTTTGCCCCAGATTTGCTCCGAGATATGGTCTTCGAAGTATTGATGCCCGGTTTGATGACTCGTGGTGGGTTCATTTGCCTTGCTGGTACTCCTGGTCTTATTCCTCAAGGACTGTTCTACGAAGCTACTAGCATTGTGTCAACGGTAGCAGACCCCGATGACCCCGAAATCCTTAGACCCACATGCTCGGTATTCTCTGGAACTAGCCAATCTGAGGAAAGTCACCTCTGGTCACTTCATCGTTGGACAATCCAGGATAACCTAGCCGCTCCGCACCAGTGGAAAAGAGCACTTCGACAGAAGAAAGCTAGGAATCTTAGTGATGAGAGTCCCACCTGGCGTCGAGAATTCCTAGGAGAGTGGGTATCAGACCCCTCTGAACTTGTCTACTACGGTTATCTGGAGAATCGAGATAGTGGAAGAGTCACTTGGTTACCTGAATGTACGCTAGATAATGTTACTGGGCTTCCTCCTGAATATGCTCCGTGGCATAAAGTGATGGGTCTGGACTTCGGTTTCGAGGATGATTCTGCGATTGTCTACGCTGCCTGGTCCGAAGTAGCCAAAGAGATGCGTGTTTTCTTTACGTTCAAGTCTAAGCACCTCACGATTGATGATTTCGGAGAGAAGATTCTAGAAGTTATCGCAATCTACGGTAGTCCAGAAGTTATCGTGGGGGATAAGGGTGCTCAAGGTAAGCAGATTGTCGAAACCATCAACCAGCGATACGGAATTGGCATCATCGCTGCTGAGAAGAACTTTAAATATGACTTCCAGGAAATCCTAAATGCTGATTTCCAGGCCGGAAGAGTCAAGATTCCTCTGCACTCTGATTTAGATGATGAATTATGCTCTCTACAGTGGGAATTAACCAAGGAAAAGACCATTCTGGTACGTACCGGAAAGCTAAGGGAGGACCCTCGCTGTGCTAACCACCTTTGTGACGCCTTACTTTATATATTCCGCTATGCTTACCACTTCTTTTCTAAGCCTAATACTCCTTCGTTGGTTAAAGGTACGCAAGAGTGGCAGATAAAGCAGGAAGAAGATAGTATTGACAGACTTCGTAACAAGAAGTACACTGACAAAGATAACGATTATTTTAGAAATACCTTTGAAGAATTAAAGAAAGCAGATAAATATGCTAGAAATTATGAGAGACTTAAGGGGATTTGGTGAATTGCTGTCTCTGCTAAAGGAGAATGGTGTAGCACTGATAGAAACCTCAGGTCTTAAGTTAGTATTTCATGAAGAGGAAGACGAGGAGTTGACTCCTGCTATTGGATTTGCTGCGCCCGACAAGGATGATGAAGACGAAGAAGAATTTGTAGAAGCCAAGACTCCTATTGGATTCTCTCCTACTCTCTATGATAAATTAAATGTTAAGGAAATGAAGTAATGGATAATCTGCACTGGCTGGACGAGGGTGACACTGATTACGAAAAGCAGTGTAGAGCTAATTCCCTCATTGAAGACATGCGAAGTCTGGAGATGGTTACTTCCGCAGTTCATCGAAGTAATCACTTTAATTTCCAGTTGTATTCGAATCGATTTTTAGCCTCGTTTGATTGGGGTACTGGTTACTACACTCAGACCTCCCTGGAACCAGTCTCTTCGACTACTGATAACGTGGTGGTTGAAGTTATCGATGCGATGTTAGCAGAAGTAGGTAAGGCTCGTCCTAAGGCTAAGCCAATCTGTCACGGAGCATCTCTAAAGGACCGTCAGAATGCTAGGAAACTAGATAAATTCTTATGGGGAGAATTCGTACGTAATGATATCTACGAGGAAGGCAAGAAAGCCCTCCTGAATGCTGAGGTCTGTGGTTTCGGGTGTATCAAGGTGTGTGCTGAGGAAGAGGAAGAGGGTAGCGTTTCGATTAAATTGGAAAACATCTTCCCTGATGAAATCCTGGTTAATCAGCAAGAAGTACTGGCAACTGGTGAAGTCAGAACCGTCTATCGCAGGAGAGTGCTTCCAGTCGAAGTCGTCGCTCAGATGTTCGATATTCCGGAATCTGAAATAGAGCCAGTTAGCACCTACGACTATGTAGGCTATCGTGAAATTGGCAAAGGCTACACCGTGCTAGGTGAGGCCTATCGTACCCACGGAAAACACGTCATCGCTATCAAAGATAGGATACTCTTTGAAGAAGACTGGGACCACTGCTGGCTTCCTTTCGTGTTTCTCCATTATGCTCGTCCGATGCAGGGTTTCTATACTCAAAGCCTTGTTGAGTTAGTCCTCCCTGACCAGATTAGGCTGAACGAGATTAATGACGTAATCGAAGAAGCTCAGCGATTATTCTGTTCTGGTAGGTTGCTGGTTCCCCACGGCTCTAAGGTTAGTTCTTCGTCACTAGATAACGCTGTAGGTCGTATTATTACCTACACTGGTGCTGCTCCTGAGGCTGTAACTTGGCCTGCTGTCTCCGGTGAATTGTATGCAGAACGTGACAGGTTGAAGGCAGGCGCATTCTCGAAGTCTGGTCTAAACCAGGCTGCTTCTAGTGGTGCTCTGCCCGCTCAGGCCCGTCTAGACAGCTCTCCAGCCGTAAGAGAGCTGAATTCCGTACAGGATTCACGTCTTTCTGACTTAGTTCAGAGATACGAGAAGTTCTACATGGATATCGCTAAAACTATGGTTAAAGTATTGAAACTAGAGGGTAAAAGTGCTAAGACTATCTGGTTTCCTACCTCTAATCATTCGATTACTGAGAAAATCGAGTGGAAAGATATTGACTTAGAAGATAATTCGTATACAATAATGCTTGAACCTGCTAGCTCTTTCTCCATGACACCTTCGGCTATCAGAGATGACCTAGAATCTAAACTTGCTAGAGGTGAAATTAGTCCTCAGCAATATCACGACCAACTTCGCCAGTATGACCCAGATGCTTTACTAAGTATTCTCTCTGCTGTTAAGGTTGCTCTGGATTCTCACCAAGCTAAGTTGGAAAATGGAGAAGCAGTCCTACCAGACAGAAGCATGGATTTAGTAACTGGACTAGAGCAGATGCTTTCATTTTATAATCTGCTACTAACTTATGACGAAAGTCCAGAATTAACTAAAGCTAAATTAGTAACACTAAACTGGATTGAAGCTGCTAAGTCTTATAGTAACGAAGCTGCTCAACCCTCGATTGAACAAAGCATGGCACCTCCAGCGCAGCCGATGATGCCTGCGATGGCTCCGATGATGCAGATGCAGTAACCCTAGGAATGAATGAATGCCTGAGATTGACCTACTTGCCGAGATTAATGATGCTGCCAAGGAATTCGAGTACCAGCCTGAACCACCTCCAGAGGAAGCTCCTGTAGAGACTGCTTCGGAGGAGACTATAGAAGAGGTACCAGTAGAAAAGGTTGAGGAAGCTAAGCCTACTGTTGACGTTGATGCGTTGGTTGCCCAGAAGACTAAGGAAATCGAAGATAGGTACAAGGCTGAACTAACTAAGCGCGTAGATTTGTCGCAGTTAGACCCTGATGCGTATTTCGAGAAGACTGGTGCTGACAAGGAACTATTTTTCAAGCGTGAACTCTTTGCCCGAGCCAAGGACGGTTCTCCACTAAAGGAGCAACTCAAGAAAGACCTGGAAGGTTACGAGCAGAAGAGTGAGATTCAGAAGCTACGTAACGAGATGCGAGCCAAGGAAGAGGCTGAGGCTAGCAGACAATACGTAGAGAACTATACGAAGAGTGCAAGAGATTTTGTTGGGAAGCTAGATGAGAAAGTTGCTCCCACTATGGCCAAGCTGGCTAAGGCTGGCGAATCGGAATGGGTACTTCAAGAACTATTATCCGAAGTTCGGAAGGATGCTCAGGAGAGATTTGCGAAGGGTGATAGTGGTGAACCTCTAACCGCGGAAGATGCTCTAAAACGTGCAGAGCTTCGTTATGCAAAAATCGCTAAAGTCTTTGCAACCAAAGAACCAGAAAAGAAAGTCACTGCAAAGAAGGATGTTGTCGTGAAGCCCCCTGCTACTCCTCCACAAGAATATGGAGATGAGTGGCTCAATAAAATGCTCAAGGAAGCCGAACGAGAGTGGTTTCTAGAGCAAAAGAAAGCTAACTAGGAGAATATAAAATGGCTGCTGCGTCTACTCAGAGCGCTCTGTCGCTCATGTACAAGAAGATTTACAAGGGTCGTGACCTTTCGAATGCCTCGAAGCGTAAGACTCCCCTTGGTAAGAAGATTGCTGTAAAGGATGAACTTTATGGTGATAACATCACTTACCCGATTCGTCGTGGTCTTGGCTGGGGTGTAGGTCGTACGCTTGATGCGTCGAATCCTTCGGCTAAGTCGGGTATTTTCAAGAACTGGGTTGTGTCGTATACGGATACGGTTAAGCTCTATGGTCGAGTGACTGTAGATAACCCGTCGGCTATGCGTGCTCAGCGTGATGTTGGTGCCTTTATGCGTCTGACGCAGAAGGAAATCCAGGATACGCTCGATAACATGACGATGATTCGTTATGGTAATGAGCTTTGGTCGGATGGTGCGGGTAACATTGGTCGTATTTTAGCGGTAACTGGTGCTGCGCCTGTTACTAGCTTTACTCTGACTTCCTATGAGGATGCGATTAAGTTCGACGGCTCGGGTAAGCAAGTTCTACAGTATGCTACTCTTAGAACTGGTGGCTCGGTTAGAGCGGGTACTGCTGTTGTTACGAAGGTTGAGCGTTATACCTCTGCTGGTGTTGCGAACATCACTGTGACGGTTACTGGTACTGACCCTCAGAATAACGATTACTTATACCTCTATGGTACGTACGATAACGGTCCTAAGGGTATTCCTGCATGGATTCCTTCGACTGCTCCGTCGGCTACTACGTTCTTCGGTGTAGACCGTAGCGAGGAACCGGAGCTGCTGGCTGGTTTCCGTGGTACTTGGGAAGGTACGATTGCTGATTCGGCTGCGAAGCTCGTCTCGGTAATGGGTGCCTACTTCGATATCGATGCTACCGCTATGTGGGTTTCGCCGTATCGCTGGTACCAGCTCCAGTTCGAGTTACAGGCGAAGAACCTGTTTATGCTCGATAACCAGCGCACCCTAGAGTGGGGTACGACTGCGATGAACCTGATTACTCCTAGCGGTGTTATTCCGGTGCTTGCTGACCCGTACTGTCCTGCTGATGCTGCGTACATCCTAAACCATGGTCAGATGGAATTCCTGACGACTGGGCCGATGATTCACGCTGCGGATGAGGACCTTTCGGGCCTCCGTCTGTCGGATGATGATGGTCTGGAGTATCGGTTCCGTTCGCTAAGCTGCTTCCGTATGGATATGCCTCAGAAGTGTGGTGTATTCCCGATTAGCCAGAGCTAATTAGAAGGTAAGATAATATGGCTACTACTACTAGAATCCCGGCTACTGCTGCAAAAGGCGGAACGGGTGCCACGTCTACTCACCGCTTTAAGTTTGGTGTTGGTGCTGGTTCGGTAACTGCTGGTACTCTAAAGCAGGCTGGTGATGGGGTCGTACGTTCGGTCGCGTATGTTGCTACGGGCAGATTTACTATTACGCTGAATTCTCCTGCTGTCGTGGATATCATCAACTGCAAGGTTGATTATGCTAAGGCTGCTCAGACTGATGCGGAAGTACTTGGGCACTACAAGGTTGGTTCACTAACCACTGGTTCTCTGGGTACTCCTCAGACGTTTGAGATTTTCTTTGCTAACTCGGCTGCTGCTGCTACTGCTCCTCCGGCTGGAGCGGAAATCATGGTTGAATTCACCGAGGTGCTCAACAAGTCTCTGAATAGCAGAGTAGACAACTAAGAGGTAAATATGCAAGTGATGGTTTCTGAGTTAATCTCAAGAGCCGTCGCTGCTGCCGATATGACTGATGATTTCGTGTCTCAGGCTCAGTGGCTCTACTGGGCCAACGTCGCGGATAAGAAGTTAGCAGTCAAGGTCGCACAACTGGGGGTTCCCTACAATCAGTACGACGAAGTTATCACGTTGAATGGTAGCTTTGAGTACACTGTAGCGGAGCCCCTCGCCGTTGTGGGGTTCTACTTCGTGCAGAGTGATGGCAGATTACGTAAACTAAAGACGGTTCATAATTCTCAGCGAGTAAACTATACGACTACTTCTGCGAATGGTGACCCTACTGAGTGTAAGGTTCGTAGGTCTGGGGCTAATATCTTAGTCACGTTCTATCCTGTTCCTACTTCTGGTTCGGTAGTTATGCGTGCTATCGAATATCCTGATAAGTTAGTATATTCTGCTCCTGCTGCTGGGGAGTCTGATAGTGTAAACTATCCTCTGGGTTGGGAAGAATATATTGTGCTCCAGATGGCTAAGAGTGCTCTTGCTAAAGAAGAGACAATCCATCCTTTAATTGAATCCAGTATTAAAGAGTGTGATATGTTTATCTCTGAGAGTGCTAGTAATTATCTATTAACTGACCTACCTAAGATTCTGGATACTTCACAGAATAACTTTGAGTATGCAGACTGGTTCTGGCCCCTCTAATGATATCTAGACCTTCAAATATAGAACTATTTTTTAAAGAAGTAGTAGAGCAATTTAAGCGTATCTTGGAGGTTGCTAAGAATAACACTCTCGTAGGTATCAAGAAGAGATTGAACTTTGTAGATAACACAAACGCTACGTGGACCATCTCTGATAATCCAAATACTAAGTCGATAGATATTAGTATTAGTGAGGTACTGGTTGCTTCTTCTGCTGGAGGACTAGCAGACGGAGATTACGGAGATGTAATAGTATCTAGTACTGGTTCTGTAATGGAACTAGATGCTAACGTAGTAGGAAACACTGAACTACGAGATTCTGTAGCTCTTTCTGTGATTGGTAGAAGTCCTAACTCTGCTGGTGACCCTGCTGATATTGCTGCTTCTTCTGCTGGGGATGTACTAAGAGTTGCAGGTGCTCCTCCGTCTGTAGGTTGGGGGGCAATCCCTGAATCTTCTGTTACCAACCTTGTTACTGATTTAGCAGATAAAGTACCTCTTGCTAGAACTATTACTGCTTCTGCCCCTATTACTGGAGGTGGTGACCTTTCAGCAAATAGAAGTATTGGGTTTGACTCTTCTGCACTTTTGGATAATAATGCTAGAGTTAAGGTAGACAAGAATGGAGTAGGGGTTGGTACCAGAAGAGAAGTTAACTTTATAGAAGGTACTAATATTACTCTTACTATTGCTGAGGATGTTCCTGGAGAGAAAGTGGATATTACTATCGATGCTTCTGGGGGTGGCGGTTCTGGTTTAACTCATCCAGAAGTTATGAGTAGGGCTTTACAACTATGCTAATATTAGACGCAACAACTGAAAGTATTGTAGTAGTAACAACTCTGGCTAAGAATATTGACTACGTGTCAAGCTGGTCAGACCATACTACCACTACTCTGACTCCTGGTAACGACAAAGGCTCGATTACCACTGCTACTACTACCACTATCGTGAGTGCTCCTGCTGCTTCTACTCAGAGGCAGGTTCACTACTTCTCTCTGTGTAACAAGGATACTACCTCACAGACCTTAGCAGTACACCACGATACTTCTGGTACTAAGACTCTAATTTCTCCCAATAATGTTATACTTCAAGCCGGGGAATCCTTAGTCTACAATAGTAAGGATGGTTTTAGAGTTCTCACTATCGATGGAGCTATCAAGACTACCTCTAACCCTACTACTGGTCTTAACGCTGGGTATCCTTCTCCGTTACTAAAGGTTGGTACTGCTTCCGAAGCAGTAGGTGTTTGGTATTCCCACTCTAAGGACACTGGTTTTCCTGGAGCTTGGGCAGTAGGTGCTCCTGGTCTTAACGGTAGAGTTACTGACGGTACTGCTGCTGCTGATGCTGGTTGTTTAATTTATAAGAACGCTTCGTCCGGAGCTAATTTTCTACGTAGTTACACTGCTAACTCCACGGTAGCCCACTCCCACTATCTGTTTGATGTAGTCTGGGTTAACACTGGTGTGGTAGTAACAACTCTTGGTGCTCAAGCAATTGTCACTCCTGCATTTCCTGCTAGAGACAACAACGGTTCTACCAACGGAGACGGTTACTGGGCTGGTATCTTAGTAGTAACTGCTACTACTAATGCAGGCGCTATCACCAACACTACACTTTCTTACACTAACCAAGCTGGTACCGCAGGACGTACTGCTACGATGGCTTCATTCCCTGCTACTGCGGTTGCTGGTACTGTAGTCTGGTTTCAACTCCAGGCGGGAGATTCTGGTATTCGAAGCATCCAGTCTGTTACTCTGGGTACTTCATACGTAGCAGGAGCTATCTCGTTGATTGTAGCTCGCCCTGTAGCGGTTGCAGGAGTTTCTGTTGCTAACCTTCCCGCCTATGGTTCTCTACTTACTGTCAACCCTTCGGGAGTCCCCCTCTACAATGGTACTTGTATGCTTCCGTTCTACATTTCATCCGCAACTACTGCTACAACCACTAATGGTTTTGCGATAGTTGAGAATAGGTAAATATGCCGATTGGTTCTTCTCTGACTAATTCTGTACCCGTAGTAGGGGCCTCTGGAACTGGCTATGCTACTGCTGTCAATGCGCTTCTGAACGAGATGAAGACTGCGATTGAGGGTACTGTTCCGTTCTCTGCCTTGTCTGGCTCAACGCTGGACATGGATAACGTTCCTATCATCGATGCTGCTTACGTAGCATTTTACAATAATACTGGAATCCCCTCTGCCGCTATCGCTGGTAGATTCGTCTACTCAGATGGTGAGTTGTGGGCAGTCAATTCTACTGGAGCTATCCAGATTACTTCTGGTTCTGGTCTGAATGCTGCTGCAATTGGAGGTATTGGTGGTGATTACGGAGGTGCCAACCCTGCCTCTGTACGTTTCGTAGATGCGGCTACGCGCTACGATTTCTATGATGACTATTCTACCCTTACTTGGGCTTACCAGAGAAGCAGGGGCCTAGATATCGCTGCTGGTGCTACTTCTACTGTCTACGCCCAACTTCGGTATGGCGGGGCTGGTACCTTAACATTTACGCTTCCTCCTACTATCCAAGCGAGCGGTAGAAGTGTTCTTGTTATGGATGATACCGGAGAAATTCTCCATAATGATGGTACTTATACTATCGAGAATGATGTAGTTCTTGTTGGTTCGGCTAGGGTTAGAGAAATAAGCCGTAAAAAGACTTATGCGTTTAATTTTTATAGTGATAGACTTGTTGGCACTGGTTCTGCATGGTCCTCAAGTGAGGATACTAATATAACGAAGGGTGTAATTATTGGTACTAAAGGTACTGGTGGTGGTGCTGTTAAACAAATAGACGGATTAGACGTAGGTACTACTATTACTTCTATTAATATTAGAATAAACAAACAAAGTACTGGTAATGCTTCTTCTGCGTTATATAAGTGTAGAGATGGTACTGTAACGGCTGTAGGTCTTGCTGGTGGTACATCTTCTACTTCTGGGTGGCAGAATTTAACTTTAAGTGGTACGTATGCAGTAGAATCAGGTTATTCTTACCATGTTAAAGTACTAGTTGGTGATAACAACGATGTCCTAGAGTCTGCTGAAATTACTTACAATAGTTAAGGAAAGTATGGCTGTAATTACTAATACAATGGAGTGGGCTCAGGTAGGTATTCCTTTAGTACAAGGAGTAAATACTGGAGTTCGCGCTAGACTGACTGAACCTACTACTCTTCTTATCGCAGATAACGTCTACTATCCTAAGGATGGTGGACCAGAGAAGCGACTAGGCTACGATTGGGTAGATATCTCAGACCCTCTCGGTATTCCTACTAACTCTAGAGAGTACTCCTATGGTTGGGGGGCTAATCCCTTCGGAGGTGACTTAGGTGGTACTGCTAGTAACTTCCACCACGGCAATATTGGAAATATCAAATCAATCATCAAGCGAGATAACGAAATCGTAGTCCAGGCTGAGGAATCCTTGTTTAACCAGAACAAGCGGATTTCTAGCAGATTCCACAACTTCTCTGCCGAGACTAGGAGCATTGCCAAGACTCAGAATAGTCAGACGTTCTCTGATTTAGCGGATAATGGAATCATCAAGGTAGTAGCTTTCAGAGATTTAGAGGCTGGAGATGTAAAAATCTACTGCTATGATTCTGATACGAATACTCTTAAATTCTCTGCTTCGGCGGACCCGAACGACCCTGAGTACCTAAACGTAGTTGCGGTAGGAGAATACATCCATGTTTATATCAGTAATCTGGCAGATACTACTCTTTATCTTCATGTTATCTATCCTTCCGATTATGAATTACGTAATGCTATAGACTTAGGCGAATGTAACATCAACTTCGATACTGCTAAAGTATCTGAAAGTAATATTCTTGTACTGAAAAGAAACAACGCTAACGGTATCCAGGGTGGTTATTTAGACCCCGATGGTACTACCAACAGCAATTTCTGCTCTTTCAATACTGTCCTGGATTTAAGTGCGACTACGACTACTGGATTCGCTTGTGCAGTTCATCCTGACCTTTCGGTAGGTGTGTTGTGGGATGCTGGAGCATTTCAGAAAGGTAGAATCTTTGATATCCACCTAGGCTCTCCTGGTACTATCTATAACCTGACTGCCTATGCCTCTTGTGTTAAGGTAGCGATTACTCCTAGAATTGATAAAGATAGTGCGTTCTATTATTGGACTGATAGCGGTACTAATATAGTTACTGCTAATTCTTTTAATGAACTTGGAACTATAGATACTAACGCAGTAATCTATAATGTTCACCTCTGTGGTAAGGCATTTAATATCGAGGCTGCGGGGTTTGTCTGGGTGTGTAGACCTTCTACGCTCCAGACTTCGTATCTAGTAATCAATACTCACGTAGAAGTTGTAGCTAAGCTGGAATATGGTACTGCTGTAAGTAACACTGCTGATTCTTGGCTATTCTCTTCGAATGTTAGAGGTAGAAAGGTACGTGGTGCATTACTCTACAAGCGTAATATCCTAGACCAGCCGGGTATTTTCCACGAGATTAGTACTAAGGAGTATGTACTAGATTTTGATTTCAAGCCTAGACCTACTCAAGCAGGTAGGTGTATCTACTATCCTGGAGGAATGGTCTGGTGTTATGATGGAGAAAGATTAACTGAGCAAGGATTCCACTTTACTCCTGAAAGTTCCGTTTATACTCCCTCAAATGGTGCAGGTTCTTTAACCAATAGTGGAGAATATTACTATGTAATCTATCCGTGCCATAAGAATGCACAGGGAGAGGAAGTTAGAGGTCCTGCAATACTCTCTGCTAAAGTTACGATGGGAGTAGCAGATGATACTGTTACTATCGTAGGTAACACTATCCCTACGCTCCACCCTAATTCTTATTTCTTGGTTTATAGAAATGCTAATACTGGGACTACTTGGCATCTAGTTTCGGAGCGTGACCCGTTCTCTGCTAATTGCCCCAAGAATGATACTACTGCGGCTACCTGGACGTTTATAGATACTGTCTCGGATGCTACGCTTGCTAGCAGGGAACTAGATAATTTTACTACTGATAATTACTTACTTCCGTTTTCTGCTCCCTCATGTACTATACTTTCCTACGGTAAAGATAGACTCTGGGCAGCAGGTGGTGAGATTCCAGCATTCCAAATCTGGCCCAGTCGGTTATTTGACCAGTACGAATCTCCCTCTTTCCATCCTGCTTTAGCCTTTGATATTGATAAATCCTTAGATGCGGTAACTGCTATTGGTTTCGTAGCAGATTATGTAGCAGTCTTTAAGAGAAAGAAGGGTTATATTATCGTAGGAGATGGGCTAGATAATGTTCTGATAGGTAATCAGTTCCAGAGCCAACTAACCCTTACGGATATCGGTTCTGTTTCTTCTGCTCTATGTAATATCACTGGAGGTATAGTATTCCAGAGTGATGGTAGTTATAGAGTGATGGACCCAGGAGGTAAAGTAGTAGATATCTCTGGACCAGTTAAAGATTATTCTAGTACCTGTTATGGAATGTATCTAGATATCGAAAATACTAGTATTCTATTTTACCAGGATAATTGTACTCTTTGCTGGAACTATGGCTCTAATCTTTGGACTAGGTGGTCTGCTACTAACTCTGCTGTTAGTGAGTGTGAATATAGAGCTAAAGATAATAGAATGTTTATCCAGGGAGAAAGTTATACTGATGATGGTGCTCTATATGAAGTAAGAATTAAGACTGCTCCGTTTCAGAAAGAGCTAGGTAATTTCCAGAGAATTCGTAGAATATACGGAGTTGGTGAAGGTAGAGGCTCTTTTGTAGTCAACGTATACCTAGATGAAAAAGAATATCCTTCTGATACATTTAGTATAACTGCTCCTAGCATTACTGGTACTTGGGGTGATGGTACGTGGGGAAGTGGATTCTGGGGTGATTCTACGGGTACTGGGTTGGTTATCACGGATGATAGAATGCGATGGAGAAAGAGACTAACTACTCAGAAGTGTTCTTGTATTTCTATTGAAGTTGTGTATAATGGTACAGAAATAGGTCCGATTCATACTGTATTCGCATTCGAATACGGAACCAAGAATGGGCTAGATAGGTAATAAAATATGGGAATTGGTAATTTCATTCAAGGCGCAGGTGGTGGGGCTTTAGGTGGTTCTGCGTTTGGTCCGTGGGGTGCTGTAGCAGGTGGTGCTCTAGGTGCTCTGGGTTCTATTTTTGGAGATGACCCTGGTGCTGCTGCGGAAGAGGAACGAAAGCGTTATCTTGCTAGTATCGCGAATAGACAGAATCCAGCCTTAGGTCCTGCTGCTCAAGCGGATTACTCTGGTTTTCGTAACAACCAAGCTGACCTTGTACGTAGACTTGAAGCTATGAGTCGAGGTGAAGGCCCGTCGGTCTCTCGTGAGATGCTTAATCAAGCTACTGAGAAGAATGTTGCTCAACAGAATGCCTTAGCTGCTGGAGGTCGTGGAGGTAACTTAGGTGCGATGGTAGCAATGAACAACACTGGGCGTCTAGGTGCTCAGGCTGCTCAGGACGCTGCCCTAGGTAGAGTCCAGGAGCAGAATAACGCAATCAACAACCTAGGTATGCAACTCTATTCTGCTAGAGGTGCAGATGAAGACATGAATCGATACAACACTTCGGCTCAGAATAACTTTGCACTCCAGAATGCGGATAATCAGCTTCGATTCTGGCAGCAGCAGGACCAGGCTAATCTCCAGGGTCTAGGTATGGCTCCACGTGGCCCCTCTACGTCAGACCAGATTCTTGCTGGTGGTGCATCCTTACGTGCATGGAGAGATGCTCAGGCTTCTCAGCGTGGATTTGGTCAGCGTGGCCCTAACGACTGGGCTGCTGTACCTCGCTAATTAGGAATAACATGAACTACTCTCTAGATGAACTTTATGGTTCTGGGATTATGGGACCTACTGGTAATCCTGCTCCAACCGAATATCCTTACCAGGATAATCTAACTGATGCTTACCCAATCACTCCTGATGTAGTAAGTACCGATACTCCTGTTGCCACCACCCCTACCCCTACTGTTCCGCCTCCTCCGTCGTCGGAAGGTAAGTCAAGCAGTGAAGGCTATTCTGTAGGTACTTCTGGTCTTAACTTCGATACCTTGGATAAGGTCGAGAAGCTTGGAACTGTAGATAAACGTGTTGCTAAAAGAATGGCACCTATTGATGCTGAGTTAGAATCTCAGAACCAACAGCAAGGGAAGATTCTTAGTAAGCAGGCTGA